>TARA_R100000541_G_scaffold10366_1_pt1 | contig 22706 bp, 27 predicted proteins | sample TARA_R100000541 | Tara Oceans TARA_R100000541 (sample SAMEA2621416) | marine metagenome | biome: marine biome (ENVO:00000447); feature: surface water layer (ENVO:00002042); material: "saline water (ENVO:00002010), including plankton (ENVO:xxxxxxxx)" | depth 5 m | reverse complement strand
TATAATTTAAATCAAACAGATTATGTTTTATATGCAGCATATACCGATGGATCATATCTTTCTTTCGGTGGATATATACAAGATGTTAGAATTACAAAAGGTCTTGCAAGATATACTGCAAACTTTACCCCGCCGGCGGCGGAATTAGAGGGATAAATTATGGGTAAGTATTCTGAAACCCGATATGCAAATATGATTCCAACATTTGAACCGGCACCTTTACCCGCTTCAGAAGCTGTTGCCGCGGAAAAATCTAACATGAGAGTTTACGAAACTTTTGCAGATTTACCAGCAACTTCTACAAGTAAAGGAAATACTGCATTTGTTAAAGCAACAAATAAACTGTATGTATGGAATGGTGTAGGTTGGTACATAGTCGCTGAAGTAACAAATGCTTCACCTTCTTCTATTACCGGTGTAAATTCAACATATGATTTAGCATCTGATGGAACAGCCACAACTATTACTGCAGTGGCCACCGATCCAGAAGGAATGGCTTTAACGTGGTCATCAAGCGTAACTGCTGGTTCATTAAATGGAACAACTGTTGCAAACGCCGATAACGTATTCACTATTACTCCCCATGCAAGTAATGCTGCGACATTTACTTTAACATTTAGTGTAACAGATGGCGTAAATTCTTCAGTCAGTGCAGTAAGTGGATTTACATTAGCATTTGGTACGTGGGCAGCTCCTACGTTTAAAGCTACATTAGAGCCACCAAGCTCGTACCGGACAACTTCTGGCACAGGTAACTTTGGTAAATTTTTTGTATTTTCAGGCGATGGCACCACACTGGCGGTGTGTTACCAAAACGCTGCCAATCCAACTCAGAGCGTCAGCCCACACGGTGAAGTGCATATCTACAAGCTTGTGACTAATACATGGACCCATCAACAAACATTCCAATCCCCATCGCCAACTGCAAACGATTCGTTTGGCTTACTCATGCAGATTTCAAACGATGGCGATACCCTTGCGATAACCGCTTCAGGGGCATCATCAATTTACATATATGAACGATCCAGCAACGTATTTGCACACCAAACGACGATTACGCAAACTGGCGTCGCCCGCGGCGATCTTTCCGCCGATGGAAATCTTTTGATAGCTCACAGGTATCACGTAAGCAACAGCCAGTTAAATACACATTCTCGATCTGGTTCAACTTGGACATGGGATACAGACCGATATTTAACTCCTAGCTCTGCAGATGGGTACAGTAGTAGCGACAAAATCATGTGTGCAAAAATTTCAGGTGATGGCACGACACTTGCCATCGCTTGCGGCGGAGGCACCGGCACAATCTATGTTTACAAATACAATGGATCAGGCTGGTCTTCTACAATTTCCGCTGGTGCCCAGGGCATTTTAGTAAATTCCTCGGCAAGCGGGATAACACCTGCAACCGATGTGCGAATTAATAACGACGGGAATTATATTGTTTGGGGTGATGAAAATGGTGCTACTGGTGGCGCAGCTTACGTCTATACACGCTCTGGAACAACGTGGTCATCAGCGGTAACGATTCGCCCGGCGTCGTACAATTCAATAAACACCGCAGGCGGATATGCTCGCTTTGGTCGAGCCGTAGCGATGAACGATGCTGGCGATAAAATAGCTGTAACGGCTTGGCGAGAGCTTGATAACTTTCCAACCAGTTACTCGTCTGCAGGCTACGGGGCTGTCTACTTTTTTACTCGATCAGGAGCGACTTGGACAGAGGGTGGACGAGTGACACGACCAGCACATCCCAATGGTGATTGGCCCGGCTCCAACATAGGACTCGTTTTAAGCATGGATGGCGCTGGATTTTTTGCCGCTGCAGAAATGAATTACTACGGGCCATCCCCAATTAATTGGGGTGCGGTCCACATTTTTAACGAAGGCGTATAAAATTGTTTACAATTGCTAAATAATGTGATATAATATTGGTATAATCTGTTAAAAAGGTAGTACTATGAACTTGTTCGTCTTAGATAAAGATCCAATCAAAGCCGCTCAATTACAATGTGATAAGCACGTAGTTAAAATGATTGTCGAATCTGCTCAAATGTTATCAACAGCTCATCGTATGCTCGACGGTGTTCAATCTCGACGTAAGTCTCAGTCTGGTAAAACCATGAGTAAGTATTGGGAACTACCAGACGATCGTGAGGCAGTGTTATACAAAGCAGTTCATATGGGTCATCCTTGCACGGTATGGACAATGCAAAATGATAATAATTATCGCTGGCATTTCGAGCATTTCTCTGCGCTATGTAGAGAATATACGTATCGATATGATAAGACTCATGCCACTCAAACTAAACTTAGAGAACATCTCAAATCTGCTCCGACGAATATTAAACAGGGTTTTAAATATTTGATGACACCATTTGCTCTTGCTATGAAGCACGAGCCGCAGTGCATTAATGAAAATGATATTGTGCAGTCGTACAAAGATTATTATCAAACAAAACAAGATAGATTTAAAATGGCATGGACTCGCCGTCCAATTCCAGAATGGTTTGAGGTAAAAGAAAGTGCGTAAAGTTTCTATTCCACGCAAGTTTAATAAATTCTTAAAAGAAGAAGCTGCGCATTATAGTAGAGCATTACAGCTACCAGACGATAATCCTGCTAAGCGTGATATAATTCACCATTGGGAATTAGAGATTATTAAACAAAAAAATGCATTACAAATGGACTTTGATGAACTGCGATACTGTAACATAAATGTCACATAATATACTGAATGCAAATTAAATGTATTTTACCGCATTTAACTATGTACATTGGTCTCCACTTATAGTATAAAGTTATCAAGAGATAAACAAAGGAAATCAAAATGAAACTCGTAAAAATCCAACGTGAAATCCTCGAAAATGCTGTTGCTTCAGAAGCAAAAAACGGTGTACGTAAGCCAATTCACGTCAGCAACTTTGGTAAAGATCTTACTGGTTTCTCTAAGTCATATGCAAGATATTGTGGCAAAATGGAACAGCTTCTCGAAGCTGGTTTTATCTCGCGTAACATTCATGCTGATGACGGTTATGCTTATATCACATTCAAAGGTGAGAACTTTATCAATGCATACGTTTAAAAAAATCACACATGGAGCTTCTAGTGTTTGATATTGAATACAGAGTTATCGATACAATACAATTCGGTGGCCTTAAGGGCGGAACCTATTTGCAACTCGTAGAAACTATAAATGGACAAAAAAATCCACGAAGATATATTAGAGATTGGTCAAGCTTGTCAAAGCAGTGGAATATTATGTATAGATACAATGTCGATACAGCATGGAACAAATGGAAAAGGACTGAAAAAACGTGCCAACGTATACATTAAAAAATATTAAAACAAATGATAGATGGGACACGATTTGTAGTTGGAATCAATTGCAAGAAATGTTAAATCATGATCCTGAAATTATTCAAGTACCGTCTGCACCTTTAACTGTGTCTGGTGTTAGGGACGTATTTGGTCAGACACCAGATGGTTTTAAAGATTTAAAAAGAAGAATGAAAAGTGGTTCTGGTAAAGGTAATACAATTAACATATGACTAAAAAAAATAATTCGTTACAGGTTCACGCGGAAGAACTTATTCGTATTGAACCTATTACAGAAAATCAGCGAACAGCGTTTTCTGCTTGGGAAGAAAATAAAAATATAGTATTATCAGGCAGCGCTGGAACTGGTAAAACATTTATTGGTTTATATTTAGCTTTGAAAGCAATGCTCGATGAGCCTGAAATTTATCGTGATATAACTATTATGAGATCCATTGTTCCTACACGGGACGGTGGGTTTTTGCCTGGTACAATAGAAGAAAAAAGAGAACCATTTAACTTACCTTATAAATTCATATGTAATGAGTTGTTTGGTGAGTTTGGTTCTTATAATAAAATGTTACACTCAAAGCAGATAAAATTTGAATCTACTTCATATATTCGTGGTTGTACGTTTGATCACTCAATTATTCTTGTTGATGAAATGCAAAATTTAAACTTCCATGAATTAGACTCTGTTATTACTCGTATTGGTAAAGATTGTCGTGTTATTTTTTGTGGCGATTATATGCAATCAGATTTTAAATATGATGATGAAAAAGATGGTATCATAAAATTTATGAAAATTGTAGAACAAATGAGATTTTTTGATGTAGTCAAATTTGGATGGGAAGATATTGTGAGATCTGATTTGGTTCGTGATTATATAATGACGAAAGAAATGTTAGGTATTTCATAGGAGAAAATTAATGAAAAATTGGGTTATTCAAAAAATTGGTGAAAAGACATCGTTAAATGGAGCAGCTTTAATTGCTGTAGGTGTTATTGTTTTAATTGCAGGACCATTTGCTAAATTAGCCGCATATGCTGCAATTGCTTATGGTGCGTGGTGTATATGGGATAATGGTGATGATTGAAATTTATGGTACAAGTAGATGTGGTTATTGTAAGAAAGCTGTAGCATTAGCTGAATCATATAAATTAAAATATGAATATAAAGATGCAGAAGATTTAGATACGTATGAACAGTTGCTTAGTAAAATAGGTTCTGTTCCTACTGTTCCACAAATCTTTTGGAATAATAAACACATTGGAGGCTATGAAAGCTTTCATTCAGAAATAGAAAATACACGGGAGTACGGACAAGATGGATTTTGATTTTACAGAAGATCATGTTAAAACAATTCTACACAAAAGCGATGTATCAGATTGGTACAATGCAATGACAGAAATGTTTCCAAAATATGATATTACTACACCTAATCGTGTGGCTGGGTTTATTGCTCAGACCGCTCATGAGAGCGCAAGTTATAAAACAATTACTGAAAATCTAAATTATAGTGCAAAAGCACTTGATGCTATTTTTGGTAAATACTTTAAACGTGCTGGTGTTGATGCACAAGAATATCACAGACAACCAGAAAAGATTGCTAATCGCATCTATGCTGGTCGTATGGATAATGGTGATACAGCATCGGGTGACGGGTGGACATTCCGAGGTGGTGGAATTCTTCAGCTTACTGGTCGTTATAACTATACAGAGTTTGGTAAGACTGTAGGAATGTCAGCTGAAGAAGCTACTGATTATGTACGAACACCTCAAGGCGCAATTGAATCAGCTTGCTGGTTTTGGAAGACTAATAATATTAATAAATATTGTGATAATGATGATATTGTTCGTATGACAAAGCGTATTAATGGTGGAACTATTGGTCTTGCAGATCGTAAGAAGCATTATGCACATGCGCTTGAAGTTCTTGGCGGACATGTAGAATTTGACGATGATAACGATGATGTTGAACTTAAATTGGTTCGTAGAGGATCAAAGGGTGATACTGTTAAGAAACTACAAGAATGTCTTGGTCTTGATGCAGACGGTGATTTTGGTCGTGGTACTGAAGCAGCGCTTAAAGCATGGCAACTTGAAAATGGATGTACTCCAGATGGAATTGCAGGACCACAAACACTAGGTAAAATTTTCTCATAACATAAAGGTGAAATAAGTAAGATGGCTAAATTTGGTCGATTTGATCCACGTAATAAGAAGCGGGATAGAAATAAAAATATGTCTCAATCTAAAGATAATAGGATTAGAGATGTAGAAGAAAGAAAAACTGGTTTTAAAATACAAGGTCATAATATAGATTATGCAGTGTATGAAGGTCAGGATGAATTTGGTGATGATAATGAAAGCTAGCTTATGAATAAAATTATACTAACAGACTGTGATGGTGTCCTCCTGAATTGGGAGGGCGCCTTTACTAATTGGATGTCTATGCGCGGCTATAGCGTTGATCTGCTCAATCGAAGAGAATACCATATGGGAAAACGATATGGTATAAGTTCTGAAGAAAAAGATCGTACAGTACGAGCATTTAACGAAAGTGCATGGATGAAATATTTAAATCCATTGCGTGATGCTGTATATTATGTAGATCTTTTGCATCGTAAACACGGATATACTTTTCATATGTGCACATCACTTACAACTGATGAGTATGCTCAGAAATTAAGAATAGAAAATATTGAAAGATTATTTGGTAAGACAGCATTTACTAAATATATTTTCTGTGATACTGGTGCTGATAAAGATGAAGCGCTTGAACCATACAGAGATAGCGGATATCTTTGGGTAGAAGATAAAGTTGAAAATGCAGAACTTGGATTACAAATGGGTTTAGACTCAGTTCTAATATCTCAGCCGTGGAATAGTAATCGCAATAATGATCATATTCCTATATATGCTAATTGGAAACAACTGTATGAAGAGGAAATATCTGCATGAGTATTGCAGAAATTTTAAGTCTTCGGTTTGAGTACGAAGAAATTGTTGCTAACTTCGTTATTCCAGATCAAAGGAAAAATGGTGTTCTCGATAATATGATTTGGTTTAGAAAATATGGAAACAAAAAAAATCGATTTAGACCTGGATATGATAGAGCAGTAGAAATTGCTAATAAAATATACAAGAGCGCTTAGGCGCTCTTTTTATATAAATAGTGTTGATAAACAGGAGTTTAATTATGAGTAAAAAACTATTGATATTGATATTATTAACACTAGCAGCATGTGCATCAAAGCCTATTGTTTTGTATGCGCAAACTGTAGTAGAATCCACAACTGAGAGTACTAGCAAAGTTGACTCGTCAGGAAAAACTATTGTGATATCTCCTCCACCAAGTGCTATTTCTCCAAGTGCTGGAGGTAGTTCTCAAGACTTGTGTACTGTTGGTATATCAGGTGCAGTGCAAACACAAATTCTTGGTATTTCAACTGGCGAAACTGTTACTGATCAAAATTGTGAAAGACTTAAAATTTCAAAAACATTATATGACTTTGGCATGAAAGTTGCAGCAGTATCAGTACTATGTCAAGATAGACGAGTTTACGATGCAATGGGAATGGCTGGAACTCCATGCCCTTTCGACGGCAAAATTGGTGATGATGCAAAGCTTGAATGGAAAAAACCAGCTGGCAAGAAAAAGATTCCAGCACTAATTATTCCGGAGACAAAGCAGGATGTTCAAAAGAGACAATGGGATACAGGTAAAAGTGTTATCGGCGGCGCTTTACTTGTTCTTCTTATGTTGGTTGCCGGCGGCTAACGCTCAAGAATTAGTTTTAGAATCTGCTTCTACACCAACTTCTTCTGGTGGAGCACCTACATATGTCACAAATGCAGATGGATCAATAACTACCAGTCCAGAAATAGGTGATCTTACTGATGGCACTATGACGATGGGAGACTGTGTGGGCGGGGCTTCACACTTAAATTTAATACCTTCGACTAGTAATCAATGGGGTGGAAATGCCTTACAATGGGGAGCTTGTGCCGATAGTTTTGCATTAGGAATAGCTATAAATGAAGCTCTTTCAGACGCAGGCACTGGAATAAGTTTAGATAAAATTCACTATCGTTGGAAATATATTAACGGCTGTTTTAACATAACTAAATCAGACGGCACTGAAGTATATTGTGATGCTGATATATCAAGTCGACTTGATGAAAACTTTAAACCAACCGGTGAATATGCTGACCAGCTAGATACATTAAATATTGTTGTTACTTTAACAGATGCCGCAGGAAATGTTGTAAAAACTAAAACTTATGATTATGATACGTGGTATAGTTGGTATGAAGAAAATGCTCATAGCTTAAATGAAGAAAATGAAAACGGATCTGTATGGCAAATAGAACAAGACTATATGGAGATATTTAATCATCTTACAGGATCTGGCACAATTTATACGCCGGCTCAATTAGGTGATATTACATTTGTTACAACCGCACAAGACAATGGACAATGGGAAGGATATTACGGACCGGTAGTAAAAGGTGGATCTATGTGGTTTACATATAGAAATAATCCATGTGATCTGGATACACTTTATAATCCTACATGCCCAGGATATGCAGAAGCATATGTAATACATCTCTATGATAAAGCATGCGCTGCAAATGTTTTATACGACATTGGATGCCCTGGTTATGCTCCGGCATATCTTATTCAGCAATGTACTATTAATAGTTTGTATAGTGTTGAATGTCCGATGTATCAAATAGCTTATTTTAATCAACAATGCGACTTAGATGGACAATATGATATGGCTTGCCCAAATTATATCGCGCCAGTTGAAGAATCTATTTCTGATCCAATTGCTGATATTATATCAATACCAAATTTACCAGTTGCTCCACCTATTATAGATGTTATTATTCCAACAATAATACCACAGATTGAAATCCCGGTGCAAATCGTGATACCAGAAATTATAGTAGTTGTTGAGCCAGAAATAACAATAGCTTCATTAGAAGCAGAGTTAGAGGAGATTATTATAAATGAGCCAAGATCTGAAGAACCTATTGAAAGCTCAGATACCAACGAACCAGGATCTGGAGATGTCGGAGGAGGAACCGAAGAAAGTGGTACAGAATCTGGATCCGAGCCAGAGTCAGAGTCGCAAGAAAAACCAGCCGAGCCAGAAAAGAATGACGAACCTGAATCCGATACTGATGGAAAAAGTAAAGAATCATCCGATGATGAATCGAGCGAGCCCGAGAGTGATGACGGAGAAGAAAAAGACACTGGGGAAGATACTGGCTCTGAAGATGGTGATGGAAATGATAAAGAAGTAGATGAGGGTGAAGATGCTGACAAAGCCGTTGAATCTGAGGAAGATGCTACTAGACCTGAGAAAAAAGAAAAAAAGCCAGAGCCAACTGAAGAAGAAAAAAAAGATAGTAGGAAAAAAAAGATCAAGGCTTTGGTTGCAATAAAGATCGCGGGAATAAAAGAAAAAATTGATGATGCTGATACGATTGAAGATCAAATGAAGATGCAAGCACAATTATTAGCTTTAATAGCTTTTGTGCCTGATTTTGATTATGGTGAAATGGAAGTACCAGACACATATTTTTATCCACCTGAGCCAACAGTTGATCATGCGTTTTCAAGATGGTTCGTTAACGATCCGAACTTTGGTATAATGGAAGATTTACAATACCCGAATTTAAGGTAATAAAAAAGGAATAAAATAATGGCAGAGGTAGAATTTGGTGGATTAAAGTTTACTGGTGGAAAAATGTTTGTAGTGTTAACAGCGTTGAGTACATTAGGAGGTGCCGCTTGGGGCGGGTTTGAATTTTATAATGATTATCGTAATATGAAAGAACAGATTCAAGAATACGTTGCTCCTGATCTAAGTGGTATTGAAGAAGAATTAGCAGTTACTCGTGAAGAGCTTGAATCTACAAGAGCAATTGTAGAATCATTTCAAAGTCAAATCAAAACAATTCGAGATAGTGTAACACAGACCCAAGAAAATATTAGCCAAACTACCGGCTCACTTAGAAGTTCAATCATGAGAACTGAAAGTATGATTACTCGACTTGAAATCAAAGTCAATGATACAATTGATAAAGTCGAGGGGATGATTGATAAAGGTAAAGATGATTCTCGTAAATCAGTAGATGCTGCTTCAGATAGATTTGATGATAAAGTAGATGCAATGGTAAGTAAGGTTGAAGCTAAAATTACGTCAATGGAATCTGGAATGGATAAAGAATTAGGTAGACTAGAAAATGATCTAAATACTTTAGTTACAAAAGCATTAGATAATCCACTTGCTAATCGGTAACATCCATTAGTTTAGTTTTAGAATCAACTGACGCTGGCACACAATACACAGTTACTTGATCCATGTGTGACCAGTGTCCCCATCTTTTTGACAATTCTTTTGCAGTCAAATTGCATGTAATAATTGATTTAAAATATAATGTTTCTTCAACAGGTTTTCTATCTTCACCTATTCCCATAATAAGTACTAACATAAAAACTTGTATCATTTTACCACCATGGAGGAGTTTGTACAGAACCGACAAGATAGACGCCTAAAAAAATTGCGCCTAATATTCCAACTGAGAGTGCTACCATGATAGCTCCATCAATCATAGCATGTTTAAATTCTTCAGCTGCATAAATTGTATCTTCGCGTTCTTTTTTAATAGATCTTCTTAATTCTAACATTTCATCCCAAGTATTAGGGCCGAATCTCATGTTCAACATAAAAGCTATTTCTTTTTCTTGCTCTTTCATTTTCTTCTTATGAGTAAGAATAGCAAATGCTTCTTCTTCGATAGAGCCAGAGCCCATTAACTTTGCATGAAGTGGCGGTCTTTTTCTTTGCTCTTCAGCTCTATTAATATCATTAAGAGCGCCAAACCATTTACCTAATTGACTAGTACAGTTTTCTAATTCCTGACCTGCACTTACAATGGCATTTAATCCTTTGTATGCAGCTGACGCAGCAGCAATAGCAGTGATTGGATCGATCATAACTTTTCTTTCTTAATTGTTACTAACCCATATTAAAAATCAAAAATATTATGTACTTCACTTATCTATTTATACATTTAATAGTGTGACATTTTTATTACACTTTAGCTCGTATTCATATTAAATGAATAATAACGCATTTTTTTATGTACATTGCTGTTAAAATATTGTATAAAGGTATTAACAAAACAATAGTTGATCTTGAAAGGATCATAAAATGAAAACTCTTGAGTCTCTCTTCACCGAAACTGCACATGACGTTATGGTATCTGAAAAGTTTTCTAAGCCAGTTGTTGCACAGTACATCAAAAACCAAGAGCAAGGCTGGGGCGGCATTTACACTCTCACAATTGACGGTGTTGCTCACCGCGGTGTTTATGCAGAAAAAATGGAATACTTCGCTGATGTACTAGATCGCATCCAACATGAATTAGATATGGAAAATTTACATATCGTTTAAATTAACTGTTTACAATCACTCTAAGATGTGTTATAGTGATATCAACAAAGGAGAAATACTATGGAAAAGCAACTAGTAGATCACATCCTGGCACAACACGCCGAAGCTGATGCATTCGAAGCTGAAGCTTCTGGTAATTGGATGGGTCGTCTTCCAGATCCTGAGCAGACTGCTTACTGGGCAGATCGTGTGCCAACCGGCACTTTAGCTGAATTCAACCGTATCGAGCTTGAAGAAGACGCTTACTACTCAATAGCCGAAGCTTATAGCAAAAGCTATGGCCGTAGCTTCGACTTCTCATCTATGTCGGATGACGAACTAAAAGCATGCATTAAAAATGCATGTGAACAAATTCAGGCCGAAGCTGAAGCTGAAGCCGCTTTCAAGTCTGCTGAGGATCAAAAGATGGCAGACCTCGCCGGATCTTTAAATGTAGATCGCGAAACGCTAGATCGCTGGCTGGATACAAATCCAGAATGGTTTGAAAGGGCCGCATAATAAAAGGCATGGAATAATCCTGTAAGTCCTAACTATACTTCTTAAGTAGATGTAAATCGTTTGTACAACAGAGAAATGAGCCTCTGCTATCCTGCGAACATCGCTTCAGTCATAACCCTGGTTTTTGATGATACGGACCAGAAAGATGATTGTAGAGATGGGATAATATGTATTGTTCAGATGTTGGAATTGTCTTGTGTACGAGATTGAAAGTTATCGGGAAAACACAAGTTGCGAGTTACATCTTCTTAAGAAGTATATAAACTTTTTTTCTGGCTCCAGTGGTTTGGCGACTGCGGTGTATCTTTGAGCTTGAGTTGCAGCTTGGGCTCACCTATCTGCAAATAGGTATAAGATAGAGGTTCAACTCCTCCTGGATCCTGAAAAAAAGTTTAAATAAATGCAAATTAAATGCATTTTAGGGGTTTACAATTTACTAGTATTATGGTATAATATACATATCAATGCAAAACAAAGGAACTTGCAAATGGCCCATGAAGTAGAAATGATTAACGGTGTAGCTCAAATGGCATATGCTGGAGACCTTCCATGGCACGGTCTCGGAACCGAAGTATCTAATGATTTGACACCACAACAGATGATGTCAAAAGCCGGTCTTGATTGGACCGTAAACAAAGTTGACGCATTCGTCGAAGTTAATGGCGAGCGCATTCCAACCGGTCAATCAGCACTTCTTCGCTCAAGCGATAACAAAGTGTTGACGAATGTCGGCGAAAATTGGAACCCTGTTCAAAACGAAACAGCGTTTGAATTCTTCTCCGAGTACGTAATGGCTGGTGATATGGAGATGCATACTGCTGGATCTCTTCGCGGTGGACAGAATGTCTGGGCACTTGCAAAAATCAAAGAGTCTTTCGATGTCTTTGGTGAAGATACTGTAGAAGCTTTTATGCTTTTCTCAAATCCACATCAGTACGGTAAGTCTGTAGATGTTCGCTTCACTCCTGTTCGTGTAGTATGTGCTAACACACTAGAATGGTCTCTTGGTGCTCAAGCTGAACGTTCTATTCGTATCGGACATCGTGCGGTATTTGATGGAGATGCTGTTAAAGACACATTAGGTATTGCTTCTGAGAAATTTGCTAAATACAAAGAGATGGCAACTTTTCTCGGTAGCCGTAAAGCTTCTGCTGATGATTTGATCAGCTTTTATAATGGAGTATTTCCAAATACTTCTCGTAAAGAAGAAAAAGCTACAGTCAAAACATATGACGATCTTTCTCGCAATGCAAAACTCTGCTATGATGCATTGGAAACTCAGCCTGGTGCAATGTTTGCCGAAGGTTCCTGGTGGCAGGCTTTGAACTCAGTGACTTATATCACTGATCACGTTCAAGGTCGTAATGCAGAAAATCGTTTGCATTCACAATGGTTTGGTTATAATCAAACTCGTAAAGTTAAAGCTGCTGAAAAAGCTGTTGAGATGGCTAACGCAGTTTAATTAAAAAAGGGGAGCTTCGGCTCCCCCACCTCAAAGGGAATACGTAATGAATATTAAGAATGTGGTGCAGGACATTATGGACGCTCCTGTAAATGAAATCATTGGTGAAATGGCTGAAACTATTTCACTCGATAAAAAACTAGATGATATTGTCCAGTCAGAAGTTGAGCGATTGACTCCTGACGTAGTTCAACCTCAGCTAAATACAAAACATAAACAAGTATCAACCACAACTACAAGACGCAGTGTTCGTCGTAAGTTCAAAGCAGGTTTCCGACCTTAAAATATAATAAATCTGTTACATAGTTATAGCTACAAACTTTAATATATAATAGCAAGTCTATATGGCTTGCTATTTTTTTTTAATTACAATGGAATAATTGTATGGATAATATCAAAAAACTTACAAAGAAAGTCACAAAAATGGAACTCGGAAACCCTTTAATTACGACTCTCGTTGGTCTTATTATTTTTTATATAGGCCTTAAGACATTTTCTGGTGGTATGAAATCCATGGGAAATATGGATCACCTACAGTTTTTCTTAGGTAATCCAATCTATATGTTTATTGGTGGAATTGCTATGACTTTATTGTGGCAATCATCGTCGCTATCTACTACAGCTATTATTGCATTAGTTGCAAGTGGTGCGCTACCGTTACCTGCCGCTATCGCATGTGTACTCGGAGCTAATATCGGAACGACAGGAACTATATGGCTAGCTGGTTTCTTTGTGTCTGACGGCATGCCAAAAGGTGATACACTACGAATAGCAATGGCTCACACCGGAATGAATTTATTGATGGCTGTTATGTTATTACCGTTTGTTGGACACATTGCTAAATATCTAGCTAGATATTAATATAAGCACAAATAAAGCTATACAATAATATTAAGAGGAGCCTAAGCTCCTCTTTTTTTTATAAACATAATTATTATACATATAAATATAATCAAACAGCACGGTAAATAAGGTATATTTTTATGGTATCTAGATCACGTTTAATAGCTCAGGCCTTTGGATCTGGTGGCAAATTTAGAGCGAGACATATTGAATCTGAATGGCAGGCCAGTGCTTCCTCAGATCTAGTAGTATCTGATAATCCTCCAGCAACCCCTAATAATGGAGAACTTTGGTATAATTCAGCAAATGCAACGCTGTACGTGTATTACGAGGATGGCACATCAAATCAATGGGTTGTGGCTGCACCTCAGGTGGCTGGAGCCGCAGGAGCGCAAGGTCCTGCCGGTAGCCCAACAACTGTAGTTGCAACAGTGGCTGCTATGAATGCTTTGACAGGTATGGCAGCCGGAGATTTTGCGTTAGTTACTGATACTAGTAAAGCTTACATGTACAATGGTACTTCCTGGTTTTTGGTGGGCCCATAAAAGTTTATGCAATCAATAATATAAATAAAGAATAAAGAGAGAACAATGGCTAGAAGTAAATCAAGTTTCGTCGCTAAAGCATTTGGCTCAAAAGGCGTATTTGCATCTGCAGTTCCAGAAAGAACAGCTTCAGGAGAAGTATCAAAAGTAGCTGTGGTGTCAGGAGCTCCAACAATTTCAGCTACAGCTCCGACCAGCCCAAGCGCCGGAGACTTGTGGTATAATTCAACAGCAGCTTCATTATTTGTATATGTGTCAAGTAAATGGGTTGCAGTATCATCAGATAAATCAGTTGCTATGGCAATCGCCCTAGGTTAGTAGATTAAAAGGTTATAAAAAATGGCTAAGAAAAGAGTATACGGATATACGATAGATGCGGAAAATAATTATATTCGTATTCCAGACAATGTCCATAAAGAAAGACTTTTACTTATTACGGATGTAGATACTGGAAAAATAATTTATAATTTTGCTGATACTGCTTTTATTTCAACTGACGTTAGTTACAATAGTGAAACTGAATATACTATTATTACCACATCAGTTGATTTATCAACTGAGGGCGTAACTGATAACTCTAAATTACAAATTTTTATTGATAAAGAAGAAACTTTATTTGCGCCGGTCGAGGCTCTCATGGATCCGGTAAGTAAATTAAGAGTATCTAATCCCGAAAACCTAATTGATACTGACTTTGAATACGGTATGCAGAGTACAAAATGGGAAACTTTACAGACAGTAAATAATATACCAACAGTTTATAGTACAAGTGGAGATACACCTGTCGAGGGTGTTACTTCAGTTATAAGTATTGAAGGATCAAAACAAGTAAAGGTTACTACTGATACTCCACACGGAATGCAAATAGGAAATCCTATAAGTGTTCAAGGTGTTGAGGATTATCAATCGGAAGGCTATTTTGTTATTTCAGGTGTTGCAGATTCATTGACGTTCTTTTTTGAATTAGATGTTGGGTCATCGACAACTGGAGATATTAGCGGTAGTTATACTAGTATTATTGCAGCTAAATTTTTTGAAGGATCTCCTCTTAATTTATATGCGGAAACCGGCGCGACGACAAACAATTCAAGCCCAAGTACTCTCTCAGTAACAACAAATGAAACTCACGGATTTAATACAAATACAAAAGTTTATCTTAGAAATACTGTCGGTCCTAAAACACTATCCATAGCAAATTCAGCTGGAACAGCTCCAGACGGCCGTCCGTATTTAGATTTGCAAAGTCTATTTACAACTACGGCACTAGTTAATACCGGCTTGTCAACCGGCCGTGGTGGCTTTAGAAATTCTCCTGTTATAACATATGATTGGGAATCAACATATACTTTGTATCTATCTTCGGCCGGTATTGACGCTACTAATAATCAGATAACATGGGTAGGCCATGAGATGCGGGACAAATATACTGTCTTGTTTAATACACCAAATAAAGGTGATAGTGACTGTGGGATGACTGATGGTTACGTATACTACGTTAAATATATAGATGACAACACTATTTCTCTATATAACGATGAAGCCTTATCCAGTCTAGTTAATTTAACAGCCCTTGTTGGAACATACGGTACTCCTAGATTAGGTTTATGCTATAAGATAGAATCTGCTAATGGATATCAAAGAGATACTGCATTTTATGATTCTTTAAATTTCGGAGCTGGTTTTTCAAGTTATTATAGTAGTTATTATATGAATGTCTATGGTGGAAACGGAACTAGTAGTTCAAGTCCAATTCAAGCATATAGTACGAACAATGGTAGAAATGGCGTAACAGGAAGAGTATATTGGAATCTTACCACATCTGGAACAATTTATTATAGTGTAACAGTTAGTTCGGAAAATCGCTATGACTATGCAAGACTATATATTAACAATAGTAATAGAGTAAATATATCAGGTAGTAGTACAGTCACTGGATCTTATTATGCTAGTGCTGGTAATCAAATTAGATTTGAATATCGGAAAGACGGTAGCGTTCATAGAGGATCTGATAGAGGTTATCTAAACTATATGTATGGTACCGGTACCGGTACTGTAACTGAAGCTATGAAGAAAAAATCCGGTGCAGATATATATGAAACCACATGGGGTCTTGGTCGATCACAGCCTCAATTTGTATCAGCATTTCAGGGAAGGACACCAGGAGCGTATTCAAGCTCAGCAGACTCTTTTTCGTATCAAACAAATTTAAGAACAAATGGTAGATATGGACAAATTAATATTCCTAATACTACTACTGCTAGTTCCCATATCACAAATGGATTAAATTTAAATTCATCTGACAGTAACACCTCTTATGGATCAAGTTCACAGATTTTTTATGTAATGTGTAACTACTTGAACGCTGATAGAAATACACTTTATAAAGCAAGTCACGGTGCAACTGATGGCCAAACTGTAAATATTTCTATTGCTGATTCAGAATGGAACGCTGGTGAAAGGTTTATTTATGGTAATTCTTCAGGTTCTGCTGTGACGATGCCACAGCAATTTGACACAACTGTTAGTGTAGTAAATAGTGATGTGTTTAAAATACAGACTTCTTTGACTCCTGAAACCGATGACATTATGGAATTCCCATCGCAATTTACTATGAATTTTCAATCACAAAATCCTTTATATAATACTTTTTATGTTACAAACCATAAAATAACTGGTACAGCCGCGGCTACATATAAAGTATCTGGTTTAAATGAACCAGCCCCAACTGTTTATAATATAACTGCTGAAACAGGAAATGCGAATTATCTATTTACAGGATCTACGATCGGATCTCTTAAAGCCGATCCAGGGTTAGTCGTATATAGGGGTTTAACTTATAATTTTGTTGTAGCTGCAGCTGGCCATCCGTTCTATCTGTCAACAGATGACGGAACTAACTATGTATCTGGAAGTTATGTCGGTGAATATACAACCGGTGTGACTAATTCAAGAGCTGATGCCGGTACAGTTGCATGGACTGTTGATGCCGGAACAGCTGATACTCTTTATTATCAGTGTGGTAATCATGCCGGTATGTTTGGAACGATTACCGTTCGTGATGCTGGAACGGCTATTGGTGGTTTAACAAATAACACAGATTATAACTTAGTTAGAATAAATGATTCTAGATTATCATTACAGTCAGCCTCTGGATCAAATACATCAGCAACAGGTACAACTACTGCTGTAGGTGCAGCAAATAACAACACTGTGTCTAATTTGTTTGTTGATCTTGAAACACCTTTAGGTATTGATCCAGCCGCCGCGTCTATTACAAAAGTAGAATTTAGAGGTGATTTTGGATTTTCTCGTGAATATGTATTGATGACATTCTCAGATGGAGATGAATATTATATTGGTGAAAGAGATGGCGCTGATACTTCAGCCTGGCTAGAAGATCCGTATTTTTCTGTTAAAAATGTTACTGATATTTTAACAACACAGAGCGGCAAGAAAGGTATAACTCTTACGTTTAATCCTACCTCTCGGGTGGATTTTGCACCTTACGGAATGTCTAATTATTGGGAAATTAGGCTTACTGTTTCAGCTGATACAGGAACAATTGTATTGTCCGGGTCTGGAACTGGAAATCAAGACTTTATTGTTAATAGCTTGGTTGGTGCATATGATGGGGTATTTAATCTTACAAACGGAACTGACAATAAAAAGTTTGACTTAACAACTGATTTCTTAATTCCTGAAAGAAGTTATATTTTCACAAATACAGCAATAAATGCCACAGATGACGACATTACTCTTAGTGCCCCTCATAATTTTATAACTGGAGAAAAAGTTTCATATATTGCTCCTGCCTCAGGCCATATTGCAGATCCATCAGTATTAACAGAGTTAAATGTTATAGTTGTAAACGAGACAAAAATAAAATTAGCAGGAAGTTATACAAGTGCAATCAATAATATTCCAATGTCACTTACGGTTCAAGCTGGTACACATACGCTGATAAGTACAAATGTAATAAAATCTATAAAAGGCGGCGGTAATGTCGACACTGTATTAAATAGTAAACTAGTAACAGGCAACGGTACAGCATTCTTAACACAGTTTAAAAGATTTGATATTATATGGATTACTGATTCTGAACTTACTAGACCTCATGTCATCGATACAATAACGACTGATGAATCAATGACATTATTTACAAGCGTTACTGTTGCTGCAGGTACTGCTGATTATTATTACGGTACACAAGTAATGCTAAGACCTGATGGATATTCGTTACACAAATCTTTTGATGGTGGCGTCGATATTACTGCAGGTACAAGTCCAAATAGTAAAATTGTAAGACAGTCTAGAAAATATTTTAGATATCAGTCAGGTAAGGGTATTCAAAATAGTTTTGCTATTAACTTTAATCCGGCAGAAATAGTTAATCAATTAATTGTATCATCTGGTAATACTGCTACAGTAACAACTCCAAAAGCACATAATTTATCTATTGGTGAGCAAGTTACGATAGAAAAAGCTGAAGTAACCCAAGGCGCTAATTTGTATAACGGTACATATTCTGTTTCAGGAGTGGTTGATCCGTTTACATTTACTTATGACATGCTTAGTGCACCGGAACAAATAAAAGCCGGTGGTTATCCAACATATGTCAGAAAAGAATGGCAGGATGCATACGTTCGCGGTGGTATGTTTGATGATCAAAATGGCTTTTTCTTTGAGTTTGATGGACAACAATTACATTGTGTGAGAAGAAGCAGTACACTACAAATTGCAGGAAGTGTTACAGTAACTAGAGGAAGTCAAGTTATTGTCGGTAATAATGCAAGCTTTACAACACAATTAAATGTTGGAAACAATATTGTTGTAAGAGGACAATCTTATAAAATAGTAGAAATTTCATCTAATAATAGACTAATTGTTCAACCATCTTATAAAGGAATTTCTGCAAAGAATGTTAAGTGTACTCTTACTGTAGATACAAAAACTCCTCAGTCACAATGGAATATTGATCCGTGTGATGGAACTGGACCTACTGGATATATAATAAACGTAAATAAGATTCAAATGGCATATTGTGACTATAGTTGGTATGGTGCTGGTAAAATTAGATATGGATTTAAAGATCAACACGGACATGTCGAATATGTTCATGAGTATATTCACAATAATAAAAAGAATGAATCTTATTTTAGATCTGGTAACTTACCAGGAAGATACGAAATTGAAAACGGGCCTAATGCAAATGCATCGCCAACACTATTTCACTTTGGTACATCTATTATTATGGATGGTAGATTTGATAACGATAAAGCGTATTTATTTACCGGTAACTCAGCTCCATTTGCGTTTACTAACGGAGCCAGTTCTACATTTTCGAGCGCTGCAATAAATTCATTTGATCTTATAACATTAGATGGAAAACGAGTATTTGTTTATGCTATTCCTGTCACAGAAGCTAATGCTAATACAGTAACAGTTGGTCAACAAATTGCTGGACCGAGTGCGCAGCTACCTGCCGGAACATATGTAGCACAAGTAAAAGTAGATGGGGCTAATAGTAAAATATATACAAGCTATCCGGCAACACTGACGGAACCCACAAGTGCAAACTATCCTGATATCACATCTGCTAGCACAATTACTGTTGGTGAAACTACAGCTATTCCTTTAGATTTACCAATTCCTTTAATTAGTGTAAGACTTGCTCCAAGTGTTGATAGTAGTTTAACAGGAGCCGTTGGTGAAAGAGAAATTATTAATAGAATGCAACTGCAGATTACTAAAGCTGGTATTACAGCAGATAGGGATGTGGAAATATTCTTGATCCTTAATTCATTACCATCTAATTTAACATTTAAAAATGCAGATTCTCCTTCTCTATCACAGATAGTTAAACATAATCCAGGCGATACTCTGCAAAATGGTACTACAATTTATTCATTGAAAGCATCCTCTGGATCCGTTGAAATTGATGTTAAGGAACTCTTAGAAATGGGTAATAGTATATTGGGTGGAGATGGAATATTCCCTGCCGGACCAGACTTACTTACTCTTGCAGTACAGCCGCAAAGTACTGCTGGTATTAACGGCTCGAATACTTTCTTTACAACAGGTAAATTATCATGGTCGGAGTCTCAAGCATAATGAGCAATATTGAAGTTCCAATGAATATTTCGCCCAAGGAACATATGAAATATTTTAATGAGGATGGGTTTCCTCGCAATGCTAAAATAGGTGATATGCATCTTTTTCCTGATGACGTGATTTATACTCTTGTTTCAAAAAATGAATGGAAATTAGGTAATCATTCATTACTAAGTGAAAGTGAAAAAATAGAAGGCGGTGCTTCAGATATAATAGCTGATATTCGACTTTCTATATGTAATGAATGTAATTACCTTGATCGAATGTGGATGACTTGTAACTTTGAGAATAAGTATGTATATAAATATACCTATGATAAAGAAGCTACGTGCCCTAGGCAAAATTGGTAAGGAACTATAATGGCAATAAATTTCCCAGACTCGCCAACAAATGGACAAACAACAACTATAAATGGCGTAGTTTATACTTATAACTCTGCTAGTGGCTGGGAAACTATCACCAGCACGCTTGCGAGAGCCGTTGCTTCCGATGCCTATCCAGCTAATCCAAGTGATGGAGACCTCTGGTTTAATTCCACCACCGCCGATTTGATGATAAGGTATAATGATGGAACGTCATCGCAGTGGGTTTCTATAAATGGTGCTCCAGGCGTAGCAGGACCGGCGGGTGATAGTGGTAGTATTGGACTGCAAGGTCCTGCCGGCTCAATTGCTAGCGTAGGAAGTGATATTCTTCCAGATGCCGATTCAGCATACGATCTTGGTTCACCTACTAAAAAATTTAAGGCGCTGTATTTAAGTTCAAATACTTTGTTTTTAGGAGATTCTGGATCTATATCTGCTGGTGCCGGCGGTTCGATTGAAATGGCATCGCTTAATATTGGGACAGGTGCTAATAAGGTTACAATCGCAGCAACAGATTCTGGTGATGTGGAAATTACTTCACTTAAAATTGGAACGGGTGCTAACACAATACAACTAAAGGCAAGTGCCACCGGTAAATTAGAAACTACTTCAACAGTCGGGGGCGTCGCACAACCAGCAGCTGATGCAGTTGAAGATATTGAAGATCTTTCTAATGTTGATTTAACTATTGCTCCTGAAGTATTAGAAATTCAAGTTGCTGATCCAACAGCTGGACATGGAACAGCTTGGTTATGGACTTGGTTAACAAGTTCTCTTCCTTATGCAAGAACGGCCATTACAAATAGTAATCAGCTAACAGTACCGCTTTATATGCAAGGCACATATCAAATTAATAACTTTGCAAATACTCAGTACGGCTCTATGACACAAACGCACACCTTCAAGTTAAAGTGGATAGAAGGATCGGGTGATCAAAATCTCGTTAGTTGGCCAACATATAGCGTAGTGGATCATACACATGCAAGTATTAATGGCGGCGCTTCTACATCAGTACAAAGATTAGCGTTTAGTGTTCCAACGAGTATTACACCTCCATCTTTGACCGCTCCAACAGTGGCATACACAGTAGCTTCTGGTTCAGGTGTATATACATTTAGTGGAACTCGAGCAGGAGATAATCCAGAAATAGGACCATTACGTAGAGGCGGCACATATACATTTGATTTGACTGCTACTGGACATCCATTTTATTTGACAACAGATAATGGCACAAATTATGTCTCTGGTTCATATGTTGGAGAATATACAACAGGAGTGACTGGGTCTAGAAATCAAACTGGTTCATTAGTATTTACAGTCCCTGCCGACGCACCAGATATTCTGTATTATCAGTGCGGACTTCACTCGGCGATGAGAGGCACTATTGTTATAAAAGATTTAGCAGTAGAAACAAATGCTGATGGCAATTATGTTATATATGGTCAACATACTCAAGAGGGACATAAAACACCTATTGAGCTAAGACCGATTCCTTCTTTAGTTAATCAAATGTGTATTGTATATGATGCAACTAATAGTAAGTTTGTGCCACAAGATATGGCAACCTACGTAGAAAACACACCTTCGTTTAAAAATAAAATTAAGGAAGTTGCCGGTACTGCAACGCTAGTTGCGCCAGATGGAACTTCATTAGTTGCATCAGTAAGTATTTTTGCAGATGCTACGTATCTTCCAGCAATTGGCAATGTTAACGGTGACTTAGCTTTTGCTGAAGATACCAGCAACTTACATATTTTTAAAACTGGAACTGGATGGCAAATAGCAACTGCTTCACCATCTTCTTTTACAAATTTAGTTCAAACAGGTGAACTAGAAGTTACGACTGGAACTAAAAGATGGTATGCCCCAAAAGCAGTAACAATAGATAGAATTGTTGCAAGGGCTAATACTGCTCCAGTAGGAGCAGCAATAAATATAACTGTAAATAAGAATGGTTCATCCGGCGCAACTTTAGTGATTGCTGATGGCGGAACAAAGATTATAAATAGTTCACCGAGTATAACATTAGCAGAAGATGATTACTTAACAGTAGATATAACACAAATTGGTAGCACTACAGCGGGATCT
>TARA_R100000541_G_scaffold10081_1_pt1 | contig 22708 bp, 5 predicted proteins | sample TARA_R100000541 | Tara Oceans TARA_R100000541 (sample SAMEA2621416) | marine metagenome | biome: marine biome (ENVO:00000447); feature: surface water layer (ENVO:00002042); material: "saline water (ENVO:00002010), including plankton (ENVO:xxxxxxxx)" | depth 5 m | reverse complement strand
TAACTATGTTAAAATAATGTTCACTGATGATGCTGGTAATTTTAGGCCTTTAACACCCACTAGACACACTGGCAACCCAATAGATATTTCTCAAGATGGATCGTTTGAATATATGTTCAATGATGATGGTACATTATTAACAAATCCAGACTCTACAACAAAAACAAGAAGAAAAGCACATGACCCTTATACTACTCAACAGACATCTGCAGATCATGATGTTGAAATACACGAGATTAGTTTTGGTGGAAGATACGGATTAAACCCAGAGCTAGGAGGGTTAAACGGAGATTACTATATTGATGAAGTCCAAGGTATTATAAACTTCTCATCTAATATAACAGGTAAAATCGTAGTGCTAAAATATATAAGTGATGGCTTAGGTACTGATGCTGAAATGATAGTGCATAAGTTTGCTGAAGAAGCGGTGTACAAGTGTATAGCACATGCTATTTTAGCAACAAAAATGAATACACCTGAGTATTTAGTAGCAAGGTATAAAAAAGAAAGAAGAGCAGCTTTAAGAACAGCTAAGTTAAGACTATCTAATTACAAGTCTGAAGAGCTACAACAAACAATGAGAGGAAAGTCTAAGCAAATAAAACACTAATATATGCCGGAATTAAAAAACGTGTTCCATGCTGGTAAGATGAACAAAGATCTTGACGAGAGATTAATACCAAATGGACAATACAGAGATGCTTTAAACATAGATATTTCATTTTCAGAATCTAGCGACGCTGGTTCTGCTCAAAACTCGTACGGTAATATTGAAAAGTCCGACCACAACATTACAGGCGCTAAGTGCATAGGTTCTTTAATAGATAAAGAAAACCAAAATGTAATATGGTTTATATCTGGAACAAGTGTAGATGCTATTGCTGAATACAACCCTTTAACTGGTGTTGTTGTTCCAGTTTTAGTAGATACTAATAAAGGTTCTAGCTCTGCTTTTTTAAACTTTAACAATGACTTTTTAATCACAGGTGCAAACGTGATTGATGAGTTATTATTTTTTACTGACAATAGTTCAGAGCCTAAAAAGATAAATATCAGTAGAATGAAAAACGGTTCTACTAACTTCTCTACAACAACAAAATACCAAAACTCAGACGGTACATATACTAGCAATGTTTACGAAGAGCTAATAACCGTAATTAAAAAATATCCTTTAAATGCGCCAAAGGTTAAACTTGAATCTTCTATAAGAGAAGGTAATGTTAAAGGTATATCACGAACTTCTGGAAACACTGCTTATGTAGAATCTCCTTCTATATCAGAAGCTGACTTAAATTCTCAAGACGTTTTAACATCTAATATATATGCCTCCACATCAGGTGGTGCAAACATACTTAATATAACAGACTCTAACTATATAGAAAGAGTTAGCGCTAACTTCCCTGTTGATGGTAACGCTAGTAATATAATTTCTTTTTCAACTACAAATTTTACAACAGGAAGTGCTTATAAAAAATGGAGAGCTATAGAACCTGGCATGAAAGTTGCTATTAGTGAAAACGGAGCAGGAACATTTGTAGAGCCAAAAAGATACCACACTGTTAAAACAGTAGACTGGTTAAATCATACTATAACCGTAGATACTAAGAGTTTTGTTACAAACCCATTAAACAGCACAAAGGTAAGAATAGGCCATTGGTCAGAACCTTATAATAACGATTATTTTTGGGCTTATAGAGACAGTAGTGGTAATACATTAAAAAAACCTATAGGAACATCATCAAGTGTTAAAACTGATTTAGATGGTAACATATTAAAAGATGGTGGTATACTAGCGGATGGAACAGGTTTTGATATAGCTTTAACAGGGTCTGATGCTACAGCCGGTTCTGGTCAACTGCAATATGGAACAGGTTGGAGTTACAACTCTGGCACAAAAACTTACAGCTATGATGGTAGTGGGTCGTCAAGTCAAAGATACCCTAAAGTAACTAAATCTACAGACTTGTTAGAAGGCCATATTTACCAAATGAAAGCTACTATCACAATAACAACAGCAGGTATTATAGGTTTTTTATCAAAAAATAGTAATTTAAACCAAACGGTATATAACGGTTTAAATGGTAATGAAACTAGAAGATATGAAGTTGGTACTCATGAAGTAAGTATAAAATGGAAACAAAAAGTTAGTGGAGACAACGGTATGTTAGCATTGTTTGGATTGACTACGACAGTTGGTAGTATAAAGATTACTGAAATAAATTGTTTAACCAAAGCAAGGCCTGTAAAAATACAACCAATTACTTTTTTAGGTAATACTTCTTATGAGGTTAATGATATAATAAACTTACAAGCTGATGATGTTACAGCAGAAAATCCAGACAGTGATAAGTTTGTAGACATAAGTCTTAAGCTTAGTAAAAAAATAAGAAAAGTTAATGGAAAAATAATTTCAAGTTCTCACTCAAACGCCACTGGTTCTGGGGTTGTTGGAGATGAAAAAATAACTGCGGGTGATTTCTCATCACTAACTTCATGGCACACTGGTATTTCAGGAACTACAGACGTTGGAACTTCTAGCGCTGGGTTTTTTGTTGATGCAGGAACTTTAACTTCAAACTCCACGGAAGGTTACATTAGAAACGTTTTAGATGAAGTTTTAGTTGCTGATGAGGTATATAGATTAACTTACACGGTTACAGCAATTGAAGGTGAAGGTGCACTTAAATTAATACTAGGAACAGAAGACGCATATATTGGTGATGACTTAGACAAAGGTCATTCAAACCACTTGTTATTACCATCATCAGCAACTGGTACATTTAACGTGTATTGGAAACAAAAGTCACTTGCAAGAGGAGCTTTTAGTTTAACAGAGTTAATGTTTTACAATAACAGTGCTTGGAATGGCAATATAGACAATGTTAGTGTTAAAAAAGTTACTGGTAACACTACAACTACTTGTGGTGTCATTGGGACTAATGATAACGGTAGACAAGCATTTGAAGCTGAAATTTTGTCTATAGATGATTCTATAATAGGTAATATTGGATCTTTAAGCTTTACTTCAAGAAGAACTCAACCAGACGCTATATATGAAAAAGAATTTGCAAGGTTTTCTTATAGGTGGAAGTACATGGACAATCAATACTCAGCAATATCGCCTTTTACTGAAGTTTGTTTCTTACCAAAAAATGAAGAAGGTTATAGCTATGATTCTAAAGACGGTTATAACAAATCAATGGTCAATGATGTTAGAAGAATAAATTTATCTGGCATAAGCTCAATGCCTGAAGATGTAAAATCTATAGATATACTTTATAAAAAATCAAATGCAACAAATGTATACATAGTTAGAACTGTAGAGAATAAAGACTTTGAAGAGTTAAAAACAAAAGACTCTATAGTTATAACATCTGAAGAAATAAAATCTTTACTTCCAGAAAACCAAATGCTAAGGCCATACGATAATGTACCTAGAAAAGCTTTGTCGCAAGAGGTAACTGCTAATAGGTTAATGTACGGTAACTACTTGCAACAATACAATTATTTTAATACACCAGCTGAATTTAAAGTAAAAATAAACAGCTTTGATGTTGGAGATGGTCCTTTAAGATCTTTAAAATCTATTAGAGATTATCAAGTTGGTGTTGTATTTTTAGATAGCTATGGTAGACAATCACCTGTTTTTACAGATGAAACGGGAATTATAAGGTTAGATCAGTCAAAAGCAAAAACATCAAACAGAATACAATGCTCTTTAGTTTCTCCAACGCCAGAATGGGCTACTCATTATAAGTATTATATAAAAGATTCTTCTAACGAGTATTACAATTTAGCTATGGATCGTTTTTACAGTGATATTGAAGATCAAAACGTTTGGATTTCTTTTCCTTCTTCTGAGATTAACAAGATAAATGAAAATGATTATATTGCTATAAAAAAAGAACATGACACTGAAAATGCGGTAGACGTTCCATCAGGTGCAACAATAAAGTATAAAGTTTTAGACAAGCAGGCAGAACCACCAGAACACATAAAGTTTAAAATGAAACAAATTGGAGAAAGTAATGATAAAACTACTTTTTCTTCAGGACGTGTTGTTTTAGACACTGACTCAAATTCAGCAAAAAATGCAAAATATGATTTACAACTTTCTGGTTACCCAGCACAAGGAAAATCTAGTTTTTCAATAAGTGCTTTTGATCTTAAAGATGATGCAGAGTTTTTAGATGAGTTAGAATCTTATATAACTCACACTGGTGTTTGGTATGATGTAGAAAATAGATTTTTTGACATTACATCAAAACTAAATGGTAGTGTTTCTGAAAAATACGAATTAACAAATATATACAAAAAAACTATAATAAACAAACAAAGCTCTTCTAATAAAGCACATGGAGTTACTCCTCACAGAAACCTTTGTTTTAAAGCAGAAGGAACAACCTCATCTTCAACTTTTACTGTTGACACATCATCTCCTTCAGCAACTTCTAAAAGCGCTTTAACTGATATAAATTCTTTATTGCTTATCCAAGTTGGTATGAGAATTACTGACAGTGAAAAGTCAGGTAATTTTACTAAGCGTGGTCAGGTTGTTTTAGTTACAGATGTTAACGCAGGGACTGGGGTAGTAACGTTAAGTGAGTCTATATTAATAAATGACGGAGAAGAAATAATCATGAAAGATGCTGTTGATGTTTATTTGTTTAAAACAAAAGAACCTTTTGGCGCTGATATAGGTTTTTTAGGACAATCTCCTCAAGCTACAAAAATAGAATTAATAGACATAGCTACAACGTCTTATAGCGAAAGCAGCACGGTATTGCCAAACCCACAAGACTTAAATTTAAAGCTTACATTTTTCAAACAAACAACTGATGGTTTTGGTGAAGAATTTAAAGGTAAGTTTTTTATTAAAACAAAAAGAGACGCTATATTAAATGATTTTATTTACAAATCTCAAAGCTCAATAAACACTTTTAAAAGTAAAGATTCTGCTCCGGTTTACTATGCTCAGTCATGGCTTTTAGACCAAGGAGATAGCGATGCAATTATTCCAGACACAAATCTTTCAACTTCTAGTGATTATATAAAAGAAATATTAGATATACCTATAAACACAAACCCTTACGAATCTACTGACGGTCACGGTGATCAAGTTACTATTAATTTAAAAAACGCTACTAAAAAATTTGGGTATTTTGATGGTTCCAACACTAGACTTATTGCTAATACTGCGAATGGTAATGGTTTTTGCTTAAACCCAGAAACAGCACCAATATCCAGCGGTAAGGTTGATTACGCTGCTACTGTTATGTTAAATGGAACTGCCACAAGAATAAAGTTTGGTGGTGTTACAAGAGGTATTTTAAACAGTACTATTTATACTGGCATGGATTCAATAAATGGCTACAGCATGAAAGAGTTAGACTATGGCACTCCTATAAACTCTGGTGGAGTTTCAAACCCATCTGTGTGTATTGATCAAAGTGTTGGTTTTAGAGTTATAGATAAAACCGGAACAACTTGTCGTGGAGCTGTGCCATACGTTGGAGATGGTTGGCAAATTGGTAAGACTTTTTGCACTTTTAAGTTTTTTGGATTAGAAAGAATGTCGGCAACAAAAGGTAATTTAGGTAACTTATATAATTTTTACAAATATTTAACAACACCTGGGCAAACCTTTAGGTTTACAAAAGATCCTACAAATACTGTTTATATAATAAGACAGTGCGAGACTTTTGAAGCTGTTAACACTACTTGGGGAGTGGGTAGAACAGAAATGAAGATAGAGAAAAATGACAGATCTGACATACCTTATTATGACCAAGCTGTTGGCGTTCAAATACAACTAGACAAAGGTATAGTTTGGAGTCCTTTTGATGAAATTGACAACCAATCTTTACCAGCTATATCAAACTTAGAGCTAAGCTCTGATTCTTATGCTACAAATAAAACTTTTACATCTGCAGAGGCAAAATCTAATAGTGAAAAAGTTGCAAAAAGAAACGCTAGTGTTTTCTCTGCTTTTGAAGTTGATTTTGGTGAAGTAGCAATAAGTAGTAACACGCCTGCTGTTTTTGAAGTTTTACCAAAAGAAAAAACTGATTTAGAATTATTTTACGAAACTCCTAGCACAAAGATGATTGTAAAAGATGGTATGAGTGTTGAGACAAGTTATAGAACGGTAAACGGAGAAAACCCACTAGATGTAAACGCTGTTGTAAGCAAAGACACGTTGTCACAGGGTAATATTTTTCAAATAAAACCTTCTTTTGTAAATCAAATAGTTCCTGCTGGAGAAACTGTTACTGTTTTTAAGAAAGATCAAAACGGAAACGTTGTTTACAAAGATGATTTTGTTTTGTCACAACCACTATTAACATCAAGTAGTTCTCAATTAACTGTTGCTAATAATTTTCAAGCTGTTGGCAACGATATTTATAACGTTATTGATGCTACTTCTGAAACTAAAAACTTAAACTATTTTAATTGCTTTAGTTTTGGTAATGGAGTTGAGTCTAACAGGTTGTTTGATGATTACAATGCTGTAACTATTGACAAAGGTCCTAGGGTTTCTACTATACTAAATACTGATTACAAAGAAGAGCGTAAAAAAAATGGATTAATATATTCTGGTATATATAACTCTAAGTCTAGTTTTAACAACTTAAACCAATTTATACAAGGTGAAAAAATAACTAAAGATTTAAACCCTGATTATGGGTCCATACAAAAACTATTTACAAGAAACACAAATGTAATTGTTCTTTGTGAAAACAAAACTTTAAAAGTTTTAGCTAACAAAGATGCTTTGTTTAATGCTGACGGTAATCCTCAGCTAACAGCCACAAACAAGGTTTTAGGTCAAGTTGTACCATTTGTTGGTGAGTATGGTATTTCTACAAACCCAGAGTCTTTTGCTTCTTATGGTTATAGATGTTATTACACTGATAAAAAAAGAGGTGCTGTTATTAGACTTTCTGGAGATGGCATAACTAACATATCAGAAAAAGGTATGTCTAAATTCTTTAGAGAAAACTTAGATAACTCTTTAAAAGTTTTAGGTTCTTACGATTCTTTAAAAGATAATTATAATGTTACTTTAAATAATAACACTGTAAGTTTTACTGAAAAAACAAACGGATGGGTTAGTTTTAAATCTTTTATACCAGAACAAGGCTTATCAATACTAAATTCTTATTACACTTTTAAAAACGGTGAGATATACATGCATAATGAGTCTTTAGCTAGAAATAATTTTTACGGAACTTCTTACGATTCTACTGTTAAATTAATTTTTAATGGCGAACCAGATACTGTTAAAGATTTTAAAACTATAAGCTATGAAGGTGATGCTGGTTGGGTTGCTGATTTAATAACAACAGATAAAGAAAGCGGAAGCGTGCCAAGCTTTATAGAGAAAGAAGGTAAATACTTTAACTTTATAAAAGGAACTAAAATAAATAATGATGTTGATTTGTTAAAAACTCAAGGTTTAAATGTTCAAGGTATTGGAAAACCGTCTACTGTAACTTTAAATGGAAACGTTAGAAGTTTTACTCACACTATTACAGCTTTAGATATAGCTTCAAACACAGAACCTAAAAAATGGATAATAAACAATTCTGAAACTAGTTCTACGTCTACTAGTAATAAAATCAAGTTTAATCAAAAAATTACAAATACAGGAAATACAGTTAGAAGTTTTTATATTCACCCTCAAGTAAACAAAGGTATTGCTTGGAAGCTAGATAACAATGACTTTACGTTTTCTTTTACAGAAAACCCATCAATACCTAATTTTTCAGGATCTGTTACAACAGAAATGGTTGGTGATAAAGTTAAAGTTTCAGTATCAATAACAACAGGTGGAAGTACATACCCGCAATCAAACACAAGATCAGTGTTAACAATAACAGCTGGATCAGCTTACCAAGAACAAATATAACATGTCAGGAATATTAAAAATATACAAAGAAAAGGCTACTGTTAAATTGTCAACAACTGCAACTGCTTTAGCTACTGTAACAGGAACTGTGCATTATATGACTACTAGTAATCCACAGATAATTGCTGGTCAAACTCTTAGTGTTCATCAAACAATAAAAGTATTAAGTGTTGTTAGCGAGTCTTATAATGGCGCTAGGAGATCAAAGGTTACTCTAAATGGTAGTTTAACTATAAATGCAAATACAGCTCTAACATTTACTAGTAATGATAATACTTTTTCTACAGAAGGTAGAGTTGGAGAGGTTAGCAATTTTAAAATAACAGTGGATAGAATTACTGGTAGTATATTAAGCCCAAAACCTACGCTAAATTTTAGTGATGTGTATAGCATTAGTAGTTACAAAGTTGTAAGCTCTGATACTTTTGAAAACACAACAGAGCTTATAAGAAGAGAATACAATGTTACGTATGTAGTTCCTTTAAAAAAATCTTATAATAAAGATATATTAAACTTAAAAGTTTCAACTATAATAGACGAAACCGGTGTTAACAACCAGATTTTTGGATATGAACTTTTAACAAACCCTCCTGGTCAAAACATAGAAAGTCTAACAGTTAAAAAGTCTTCATTTTTAAAAGACTTAACTAGCATTAGCTTTCCTTCTAAAAGAAATATAAATAAAAAAGCAGAAACTAGACTATTGGTAGTTTACGGAGATCCAGGCGTGACGTTTAAGCTTGGTGTTGTTTCTAATGTTATACCTGTAACTAGCAATAGTTCCGCTCAAACAAATCAAACTACTTTGTCAATGGGAAATGGCTCAAACACTGCTGTTGCTAAAATTAACAAAGGTATGACCATAACATCGACAACATCTTCAAGCGTAAGCGCTGGTCTTAAGGTTAAAAGCACTAGTGGTACTAACGTTGTTGTTTCTACAGCTCAAAGTCTTGCTGCTAATGAACAAATTAGCTTTGGTCATGTGTTGGTTGCTGCAAACACAATTAAAACTATAGATGAAAATGGTATACATGCTGAGTATGTAACATTTCCTAAAAACATTAGTACTGCAAATATAACCTTTACTATCACTCTTACGCAACATTCAAACTTTTCTTTTATAGGATTTGATTCGCCAGAAACTTTAAGTATTGTTTCTTTAGCAGTGCCAATAGCTGTACCTGCTTACGTAACTTCTACGGATCGAAGAACTACCTCTTCAAATCAACAACCATCAACCAGCGTTGTATCTACTGGTAGCGGTACGGTTGTTAACAACTACGCAACTACAAATAATACTAATTTAGGATTTTAAACAATAAAACATGGCAACAATAAGTTTATCATTTGACAACCAAGTAAATGTTTCTGTATCAGAAAATGCAAATGCTGCTTCGTACGACTCTGTTTTTATGAAGTCATCTGATGATAGTATTCATTATATAGGTGATGTTACAGGAATATCTGCGGATAGAAAAACAATAACAATAACTATAGATGCTAATTCAAACCCACAAATACCAGCTGCTGGTGCTCCAAGTAGTGATTATGTGTTTTTTGTTAAAAAAGCAGATGTTTCTAACGCAAAACTTACAGGTTACTACGCTGAAGTTGACATGAAAAATAATTCTGCACTTAAAGCAGAACTGTTTGCTGTTGGCTCAGAAATAGCTATAAGTAGTAAATAACACATATAAGGTGTAATTATAAATAAACAATACAATACATTATGATAGATTTAATTTTAGAAATTTTTACTTACCAAGCAGATGCTAATTATGCTGTTGTTCCTATAGCTGCTATGATGGCTATAGGTGGTGCAACACAAATATTATCAGCTATTGATTTTGGTGGTAAAAGAAGAAAAGAAAGAGAAAATGCTAGAGCAGCTTACGACAAACAGTTATCTGTATATAAAGGTTTAGACACTAGTAATCCTTATGCTAACATGAAAAACAGATACTCTGGTATGGAAAACCAATTTGCTGGCATGGATAATGCTATGAGTGATTTACAAGTAAACACACAGCAAGCAGAATTTATGGGTGATCAGTTTCAGCAAAGCCAAGCTAACATAATGCAAAACATGCAAGGAGCTGCTGGTGGTAGTGGTGTTGCAAGTTTAGCTCAAGCAATGGCTAATTCAAGCGCTAAGTTTGCTAGACAATCAGCAGCATCTATAGGTGCACAAGAAGCTAAAAACAATATGATGGCTACTCAAAACCAAGCTAAAATAAATATGCTTACAGCACAAGAAGACTCTAAAAACCAACTAATGAAAGCTAAAGGTGCTACTATGGTTGACCAGTCTATAGCTAAAGGAAAGCTCGCATCTATGCAGATGGAACAAAGCAAGCAAGGTACTATACTTGGTATGGATGCCAATAGAGTTGCAGCGTCAAATCAAGCACAAATGGCTGCGCAACAACAGATGGTTGGTGGTATTGGAAATATAATAGGTGGTTTAACATATAAAAAAGGATAATATGGCATTTGGAAAAGCAGACATAGGTTTAATACAAGCAGATAGAGCGGCACAAAAAATAGATCCTAACTTAGGTATAGGTATGGCTGTTGATAAAACGCTTGATGGTATGAAGCAAGCGGCGGCAGCACAATCTACTGCAATGAAAAAGTACGTTCAAAACTCAGACGGTGTATTTGACAAAGCAATTGCTAAACACCAAACAGGAGACGACAGTCTCAAACCAATTGTTCAAGATTGGATGACAACCACAACTACATCACACAAAGGTGATCACGCAAATTCAAATAATCAAATAAGTAGGTCTAAATCTTTAAACAGTGCTAAAGAAGATATTGTGTTTGGTAACGAGTTAAACTCTTATATAGTTCAAACAATAGAAAACAACGGTGTTATGAGTCCTGGAATGAGTAAAGCTGACCAGTACTTTTCTAAACAATTTGGTGGGCAAAATTTTGAAATAACCAGTCAAGATGGTGTTCGTGGTATTAGCATACCAAACGAAAATGGTAATGGCTCAACTTTTTTTGATAGAAACAATCTACCAGTAGGTTTTAGTAAGTTTAATGAAGGAAGCACAGCTATTTTAGGTATATGGAACACACAATTCGGAAATAATACTGATTATAGTAAACTAAAAAACCCAGGTACTGATGGTGAATATAAGGACGCTTTGATGATCTCTAACAATGGCAAGCCTCCAAACTATCACCAAACTTTAGATCTTATAACTCAAGACCATAGTAAAGATGGTGTTGACAACCCTTTCATGAAACAATTTAAATCAGGTGTATTAGACCCTTCTTTTTATCAAAATGAAGACGGTACATACATTAGTGTTAATGGTAAAACTTACAGCCCTGACGCAAGCCTTAACTACAACACAATGGATCCAAGAGGTGGTTTATCAGAACAAGATTTAGAAGATTTTTTAAGAAACAAAAATAGTGAAGGAACAGTTGAATATCAAAATAGAAACAATCATGTAAATTTTGTTGTTGATAAGTATTCTAAGTTTATGGGTACTATAACTAATGACGAGTACGAAAATAAACAACAGGAGTTAATGAAGCAAAACCAAACTTATTTTAATAATCCAAACGAAGACGGTTCTTTTTCAACGTTTTTTACAACTAAAGGTGTTGAGCCTAAAAGCAGTGCTGTTAAAACAAGAAAAAATACAGTTAATAACAGTATGCGTTTTGATGCTGCTACAACAGCATACGTAGGAACTGGAGTTGATAATCGTGGTGGTGATGGAGCAGAGCTTCAAAGAGTTACTAACTGGAATAGTTTTGACTTTGAAAGTCAATTAAACTCTACTGGTAAGCTTGATAAAAACAATACTGAAAAAGGAGACTTTGTTAGCAACCTAATGCAGCAGTATAAAGGTTCTAATATTGAATTTGAGTCCGCTGAAAAAGGAGTTTTATCAATACAAATGCCTGATGAAGATGGTAATATGATAAGACATGTTTATGACTTTACTAAAGGTGATAAAAACGATGTTATGAAAGAGCTTGAATCTAGGCTTAATCTTGCTGAGTTTGGAGATGGTTTTGGCGCCGACGCTTTAGGTAACGATGCTAGTACTTGGTACGATCAGTTAAATAAGAAAAATAAAAGAATAGAGACAAAACTAAACTAGTATATGGCTGAAGAAACAAACTTTTCCTACGCTCATGGGTTATCCGCTGATTCAGAGGCGGGTGTAAACGTAATGAAAAACGATAATGGTAATAAAACTAAGCTTGGAGACGGTACAATAGCTTATTCTAAAACTTATTATGGTCTTACTTTGTCCGCTTGGATGGATTGGAATGATAAAAAAGTGCCTAAAAAATGGACTAGTAAAAACTTTAAAAAACTAAACGACGAATACAATCTAGAGTTTTCAAACGCTACCAAAAAATCTTCAAATACAATACAAAGCGCTGGTAAAGCTAAAGTAGAAACATATTTTAAAGACAATATCTGGGACAAGCATAAGCTTGGTGAAATAACAGATAAAAAAGTAGGAGCTAGTATATACGATGCTATGATTAACCAAAACTTTACTTTTGGTGATAAAGGCAAAAAAAATAAAACAATTCTTACAACGCTAAAAAACGCTGGTTATACTGTTCCAGGAGGTAAGTTTACTGATCTTGATGACGCTATTAAACATGTTAATTTAGCTATTGCAGATGAAAATGTTGGTGGAGATAAAGTTTTAAATGCTTACGCTAACAGAAGAGAGGAGAGCTATATAAAAACAAGCGAAAAAGACACAAACTATACGTTCAACAGGGGTTGGATGAAAAGGCTTAACGAGCACAGAACAGAAAACAAGATAGACTCTACAAAGCTAACTGACACAGAGGCAATGACTACTGACAGTTTAACAGCTGCAAGAGTTGTAACTCCAGAAATAACTGCTACAGCTGAAAAAATAGACATGACGTCTACAATACCTGGTGTTGGTCCAGAAATAAAACCTGGTCCATTTGCTACTAAGAAAGAACCAGCAATACCAGGACTTCCAAGTAAAGATGCATTTGAAAAAGAAAAAAGTAAAGAAGTAACTAACGTTGCTGTTGATGATAACAATACTGATAACAGTGAAACATCTACAGTTTCTGACGAAAGCACAGAAACACCTTTCATGCTACCATCAGTTAAACAGGCTTTAGAAAACTCTAAAGACCCAAAGTACATAAAAGAATTAAAAAAGCAAGGCTACACAGCTGAACAGTACTTAGAAAATCCAGAACAAACTTTAAATGAAATAAGTAAAAAGTTAGATATAGAAAGTAATTTAGGCGAAGCACCAGCACCGCCAATATTATCTATGGGTGTTGAAAACAAAGCTAAAGAAGAAGTAGAAATAGAAACTCCTACAGAAGATATAAACGAAGTAGAAGAAGATGACAAAGATGATTTTCCAGGTGGAGTAGATGACACTTCTAAAGTTGAAGTAAAAGAAGAATTAGTTGAAATTCCTAAAAAAGATCTTGAGTTAATAAAAATTGAACCAGCAGAGGAAAAGTTAGCTACTGCAACAGGTGGTAAAGAGGTTGCGGAGAAATACAAGACTAGTATTACAAAAACAACAGCAGGAGTAAACGATGAAGATTTTGTTTTTACTGAAGAAAAAGATGACAACGAACTAGAAGTGCAAGAAAACAATGCTATCACTACAAGCATTTTTAAACCAAATCCTCTTTCATCATCTTGGAGCAAATCATTTTTTAATAAAGACGAAAAAAAGGTAGAGGTTAAAAATACTGAAACAGAAGTAGAAGTAGAAGATAACACTATTACTATGACCAACTTACCTCCTGGATATTCAAACCGAGCTGAGCCAATTTCAGCAGGTGGAGACGTTATGGATAGTGAGGGTAAAATTACCAACACAAAAGTAGAGGCAAGGATTGCAGAAAAAGAAAGGTTGAAGTTAGAGAAAGAGAAAGCTTTCGCGGCTACAGTTGTTGATGTTGATCCAGAAAAAAAGTCTAAAGAAATTGCTTCTAAGTTTGAGTCTGAAGAAGATATAGTTGACAACCCGCTTGGTGTTAACCCAAAGTTAATAGACCAAATGAACAAGGTTGACTTGAACGAAGGTATTGTAACAGAGGTTGATCCTAACGCCGCAACTGATACCGGAGGAGGTGATATGTATAGCAAAAAAGTAGAGTTTAATGAGAAGAGAATAAAAACCTATGAAGATGTAGTTTTAAATCAAATAAATAGAGAGAACGGTACAAACTATGCTACAAAGGAAGAGCTTTTTAATAGTGGTGATGAGATTAAATTAGACAGAAGAGTTTTTGCGTCAACATCACCTCAAGATATTTTTAGAGATAGAGTTGGTATTTTTACAGGTGAGAACGCAATGAACACTAATCTTAGGGATAGAAACCAACAGTACGACCAATCATACCTACAAAACATAACAGACATTGCTGTTGCAGACAAGGCATATAAAAACATAATAACTTTAGATAAAGATGATCTTGATAATTCTCTTATTAAAAATCTTTTTTTAGATTTACCTAACTCTGAAAGATTAGACTTTGGAAAGTTTAACGATCAAATGAAACTAGCGGTGCTTAACATAGTAAAACCAGAAGAGTTTAAAGCTATAGCCCAAGGAGATCCAAGATATAACGCTGCATATAAAAATTCGGTTGTAACAGCTGCAAAAATTCAGGTTTTAGCAAACGAAAACTTAGTTTTAAATAAACAAGGAGAGGTTTATGTTGGGTTAAACGCTGAACAAGAAAAAAGAGAAAAACAATTTTTTACTTCTAAAAATGATTTAGTAAACGCTTTTGAAAATGTAGACTTAGAATTAAGATCTATAAAAGAAAAGTACGGAAGCTTTATATGGGATAGAAGAGGAGCGGAGGTTTACTTACCTGATAGTATTAAAATACCTATAGATCCTAGAGACACTAAAAGAGTTTCAGAGATCAATGAGTACTTGTTAACACTTGACGAAGATAGAAAAAGCTTACAAACAGAAGGTAATGAGTTAAAACTTAATAGAGAAAGTTTAAATAAAAAAGTAGGTGAGTGGCAAAAGAATATTGAAGGTTCTTGGAAAGCTCTAGCTTTTGACATGGCTAAACCTATTGAGCAACAAAAAAATGCTTTTAGTGGTTTTTCAGCTAGTCAAGCTTTTGACATAGGTCTTGACAAACTAACTGAAAACTTTTTTGGAGCAGTTGGAGAAATTGGTTTAAACTTTGGTGAAGAAATGTTGAGGTTAAAGCTATTGAAAAAGGCAGTAAACCCAACAACATTACTTGCTATGGGAGCTGGTTACAATATATCTAAAGTAATGGATAACAGCTTGTATAAAATTGGTGATGCAGGTGGTGGTATGAAAGCAACTAGTTGGGGTGGAGATGGTTATTCATATAACGATCAATATCTTGACTTTTTAGCAGGAGCTGCAACACAAAAAATAGTTCCTTCAAATAAAATAGACAAACTTATAAACCCAACAGATGAAGATGGTGAAGGGTTTTTAGCTGGTCTTTTCAACCCTAAAGCTTACAACCCTTCTTTGTATACTATATCCAAAACAGTTGCAGACTTACTACCATATACATTGAATATTGCTTCTGCTGGGTTAAAAGCTAGTGTTAGGTCTGATGCTGCTTTAAGATCTATGTCTAGAAAGTCTACTACTTTTAATAAGGTTATGAATAACTTAACTCCTTTTGAAGGTGCTAATATTACTATGGGTAAAATGGGAGATAAGATAATATCGTCTCTTCACAAAAGTTTTAAAAATGCTACACCCGCGACTAGGGAAAAATTAATGGGAGGTTTAAAAATGATAGATGTTAATCATAGAATGTTATTTTTTGACAACCTTTCAGATGCTAGAGCTCAAGGCTTGTCTGGGGATAAAGCAGTATTTTATGCAAACGCAACTACACTAGCAACAGGTATTAGCCAGATGGTCATGCCTGATGTTAATTTTTTAAAGAGTACTTTACAAGGAAGAAACTTAATTAAAACATTTGTTAGTAACATTAAAAACGTAGGTACACAAGAAGCAATGAAAGCTCTTAACAGCCAAGCCATTAGAGGTGCTATGAAAACTTTTACTACAAACTTCTTTAAAGAACATGCTGAAGAACAGCTAGATGTTATTTTAAATGACGTTGTTAAAGCAAATTTCTTAGCTGATTACTCTTGGGAAATATCTGATGTTAGAGCTCAAAGAGAAATACTTGTTGGAACAACTTTGCTTACAGGTGGTTTAGGTGGTAGACAAGCTATATCAACAGTAAGAAACACAAAGCAATTAATATACAACGAGATTCAAGATAAAAATATTGAGTTAATGAACTTTTCTAGAATGGAGCAAAAAGAAATAGAAAAGAAGTTAAACGAGTTTAAAAACAAAAAATCTGGAAACAAGCAATACAACAAGCGTAAAATAAAAGATCTACAAAAAAGACTTGAAGATGAGCAAAAAATAGAGAAAAACGTTAGAAATATAGCTCAAGCTATAAACGCAGCTCCAAAGTATGCTACAATAGACCAGATAGATACTATAATAAAAAAGAATGACCTTGTTAAAGAAAAGCAAGAGTTGTTAAAACGAAAAGACAAAACGGGTGTAAAAAAACAAGTTGATAAATTAAATGAGCAAATAGCTGGTTTAGACACTAAGCTAGAAAGTTTAGACAACACTGAGTGGAAAAAGAGTCTTTACAACATGAGTTTGAAAAAGGGTAAAAGCATGTTAAAGATGTTTGGTATAGACGTTAATATTGTAGAGGGTGGTAAAAAAGATTTTGCTAAAGCTGTGGCAGCAAAAAACCAAGAGATTAAAATTAAAAACGAAGAGAGAAAAAAGAAAGGTTTAAAGCCTTTGCCTTTTCACAAATATGATGAAAACTCTGTTGGCGTGGTTATATATGATGACATTGGGAATAAGCCAATAATCTTTATAAATACTAAAGACACAGACGGTAAGAACGCAGTAGAAACAGACGACAACTATGGTGTTGGTTTTCACGAGGTGTTTCACCTTGTGTTTAGACAGACAGTTCTTAAAAACCCTAAAGCAGTTAAAGGTTTATCTTTTTTAATGAGACAAGAACTTTTAGGTAAAAACAAAAGAAAGTACATGTTTTCTGATAAAACTAATTACGTTAGTGGTAAGTTTAAAACATACGAAGACAGAGTAAATGGTATGGAGTGGGACGAAATGTTTAGTGTTATATCTGAAGGTTTAGTTCAAGGTGATATTAAATTTAACTCCACGTTCTTAAGTGGTGTTGGTGATGTTATAAGAAGAACATTAAGTAAAGCTGGTATAAACTTTAAAATAAAAGGTACTAAAGGTATTATTAACTTTATAAGAGATTACAACAATGAGCTAGAAGGAAATAAAGAGTTTTCTAGAGGTATGAGAAAAACTATAAAAAATGGTTTAAAAATAGACAGCAAAGAAATTAGACAAGCTATTGTTGATGCTGAAGCTTTTGAAAAAGAAAACAAAATGCCTGAGTGGATGTCGAAGTCTTTTTCTAGTGCGTCTACAAGAGGTGGTAGATTAAGAAATAAAAAGAATGTTTACGAAAGAGATGACGTTAAAGCTGATATAAAACTTTCAGAAAATACTCAAAAAATTGTTGATGAAAATACTAGAATAAGAGAAGAGCTTTTGGAAACAAGAGAGCAAGACGAGTTTGGAGAATTTGTTTATGACGAAGATTTAAGAAACGACTTAGTTGTAAACAACATGGCTTTAGTTACAGCTTTGTCTGACTTTGCAGCTAACAATCCTAAAATAATGGGACTGGAAGAAGGTAAAAGAGTTACTTTTGATCAGTTTTCTGCTGGTTACTCAGAGCAATTACTAAAACTTTCTAGAACCTACGATCCAGCGCTTGTACCGTTTGGTGCTTATTTAAACAGTTTGTTACCACTTAGATACAACGCTATAAAAGATGAAGCTCAAAAAGGAATGATTGAAGGATCTGTTAGTATAGAAAATGAAAAAGTTGGTGACATTGCAGATGATTCAACGCCATCTGACTTTGACAATGCTCCTAGATTTACAGCGCCTAAATATAATGTTGCTAAAGAAATTGGAGTAGAAGAAGAAGTAAAAGAACAGATAAGTGAAGGTTTTAGTGAGTTAAAACAATTAAAGAAACTTATTAACGAAGAAAGCCAAAGCGGTGAAACTATAGAGCAGTTAAAAGAAAGCTTAAAAGAAAAGCACATGCTTGATCTTGACTTAGACACTATGGAATTGAGTAGTGTTGAAGGATTAACTTATAAAACTATAGCTAGACTAACAGGCATAGACGTTGACAAATTAAACCCAAGAAGCTCAAGCTTTTTAGCTAATTTAAGAAAAAAAGATACTAAAGCAGGTCCTAACGAGGTTAGGCCAGCACAAAGGTTTATAGCTCGCCGCGTTCAACTTATACTTTCCACTATATTTAATGAGGGTCATACAAAAGCTTTTAAATCTACTAACATGCCAAATGTGTTGCTAAGGTTTGGTTATAATAAAGGTTCTAAAAGAATTAAAAATAATTTTCCTCAATATAAAAAACCAAATCTAAGTGAGAGTGATTTTTTAGAATACTTAGGTATATTTAGAGTTACTAAAGATGGTAAAAAAGGTTTTGAGTTTAATGTTGATAGAAACACAAGTGCTAAGCTAACGGCTGTTTTATCTTTATTAGACAGAACAATAACAAATCAGCAGATAAGAAAATCTTTAGAAGCTACGGGTGATTTAAACGAAAGACTTAAAAACTCTTTAGAAGACGGTTTAGCTGAGTCTTCACAATCTAAAAAAGCTAGAGAACTTATAGCTAGGTATGGTGCTGATATGGAAGTAGGAATAAAAGAGCGTATGCCAGAAGTTGCTCTTGTTCTTCAAGAAATAGATCATGAAAACACTAAGCAAAGCGCTATGATAACTAAAGTATCTAAAGTGTTTTCTAAAGATGGTTTTTTATTAAACACAGAAGCTAAAGCGCTTGTTGGCGATATGTTCAAAGAGTCTGGAATAGTTAAGCAGTTTATGTATCAAAAAGCAAATTTACAATCTCAAGGTGTTGAAATAGAACCTTTTGAGGAGTTTGCTGAAAAATACATGTTAGTAGAATTTTATGTAGGGCTTGCTGAAAAAATGGGTTTAAAAACCAAAGATGGTGACACGCCAACAGGAAAACAAATATTTAATAGAAAAGCTATAACTAAAGGTAGAAAATTTGTTGCTGAGCAGATAAAAAGCATAGTAGATAGGTTTAAAAGTGGTGAGATAACCATGAAAGAGGTTTTGGAAGAGATTATGATGGAAGAACAAAATCATATTACAGCTTACAAACAAGGTGATGGTGAGTATATATCTATAGCTGGTACGGATAAGTTTGTAAAAAACCCTAAATACAAAGAAGGCGGAACACCTAGGTTTCAACTATTTCACTCTGAAGAAGGTCCAAAAGCGGATTTTAGAAAGTATATATACTCTTACGGTATGGATCAAGATTTTATTGATGCAATGGAAAAAGAGTACCCGGGAAGCACAGCTATATTTAAAGATGGTAAATCAGATAATTTTGTTGAAATAAAATTTGAGCCACAAGACGGTGAAGGAGTTTTAAAACAAATGGTTAACTTGATGAAAAAAGTTACCCGTAAAGGTGCTAACAAGTATAGTCAAAAAAAGAAAGATGCAGAAGCTGAATTAGCTCGTAAAGCTTTAGTAAATAAAATTATATTTTTAGCTGATAAGCTTGAAAATGACTCTTCATTTACAGAGCAAGACTTTGTTGTTCAGATGATGACTCTTATGAGCAACCCTAGCACTACATTAAGAAGAGCTGGTAAGGTTGTTGGTATAATGGACGGTATAATAGACGAGGACGGAAACTTTTTGCTTGATGCAAAAGGTGTTGTTTCTAATTCACTTATAAGGTTTGAGCATCAAAAACCAGCTTCTTATCTTTTAATGAAAATGATAGATGTTGTTTTAAACAAAAAAATAAAATCTACTGATTACAAAAAACTTTTTGACAAAGAGCTTATAGACTATAACGTAGCTATAATTACTAAAAAAGCAGATAAAACATTAGACAAAACCGGTTTAAAAAACATGATGGGGTTAGTTTATGAAGCTGGTAAAGAGTTTGGTTCTATGATCAGAATGTTTAATCCTATAAATAGAGGTGATAAAAACGTTAAAGCAATAAGACTTATAAAAGATGTTGTTAACGGTGTTAAAGGTTTAGTGTTTGGTTTAGATCACAGTATAGCTGCAGAGTTAATGAACAAGCCAATGGTTGAAGTAGAGCAAGATATGAAAATTAGTAAACTAACTCAATCAGCAAATTCTGTTAAGTACAATAGAGAGCCTAGAGGTATGAGTGCTTTTGATTTTGATGAGACAGTTGGTATTAGCGATAACTTTGTAATAGCTACTAAAGATGGTGAAACAAAACGTATAGCTTCTGATGAGTGGCCTATGGTTGGTGATCAACTTGTTAAAGAAGGTTGGAAAATGGATTTTAGTGATTTTAACAAAGTTACTAACGGTAAACCAGGCCCGTTGATGGAAAAAATGAAAAACCAGATTAAAAAGTTTGGTCCTAAAAACGTTTTCATACTAACAGCAAGAGCTCCAGAAAGCCAAGCGGCAATACATGCTTATTTGGAAAGTGAAGGTATAAAAATACCTATTGAAAATATTACTGGTTTAGGTAACAGTACTGGTGAAGCAAAAGCATTGTGGATGCTTAACAAGTTTGCAGAAGGATATAATGATATGTATTTTGTTGATGATGCTTTACCAAATGTAGAAGCTGTTAAAAATGTTTTAGAACAACTAGACATTAAATCTAAAGTTCAAATAGCTATATCTAATAAAAGTTCTAAGTTTGATAGAGATTTTAATGAAATACTTGAACAACAATCTGGTGTAGAAGCTAAGAAAAGATTTTCTAAAGCAAAAGCTAGAAGAAGAGGTGAAGAGAAAAATAAGTTTAAAATATTAATACCACCATCTGCTGAGGATTTTATAGGTTTAATATACTCTTTTTTAAGTCCAGGAAAAAAAGGAGAGCAACAATTTGAATGGTTTAAAGAAAACTTAATAAAACCACTAAATAGGGGTTACCAATCTTTAAACAATGCTAAGCAAGCTATAGCAGGTGATTATAAAGCTTTGTTAAAAAAGATGCCTGTTGTTTCTAAAAAATTGTATAAAAAAATACCTAACTCAGATTACACTTATGGAGATGCTGTTAGGGTTTATTTATGGGATAAGTTTGGTTTTAAAATACCAGGACTTACAGATACAGATCAAGCTGATTTAGTAAAAATAATATCTTCTGATATAGAATTAAAAGCCTTTGCAGATCTTTTAGGCATTGCTTCTAAACAAGAAGGTGGTTATGTTAAGCCAGGTGACCATTGGTTAACTGAGGATATTAAAGTAGATTTACAAAATGCTGTTTCTAAAATAAACAGAAAACAGTTTTTTGCAGAGTTTTTAGAAAATGTAGGTATAATATTTTCTCCAGAAAACATGAATAAAATAGAAGCTATATACGGTAGAAATTACAGAGAAGCTTTAGAAGACATGTTATATAGAATAGAAAATGGTACTAACAGAAGTTTTGGAGATAATAGAATTGTAAACAGGTTTATGAACTGGATAAACGGAGCTATTGGTACAACAATGTTTGTAAACGTAAGATCTGCTTTGCTACAAACTCTTTCTACTGTTAACTTTATAAACTGGGAAGACAACAACGTTATAGCAGCTGCTAAAGCTTTTGCTAATCAAAAACAATTTTGGGCGGACTTTTCAATGATATTTAACTCAGACATGTTAAAGCAAAGACGTAGTGGTTTATCTATGGATGTAAATGCTAACGAACTAGCTGATTACGTTGCAAACTCTGGTAGTATGATTGACAAGTATAAAGCTGCTGTAAACTACATACTTACAAAAGGTTTTTTACCTACACAAATTGCAGATAGTTTTGCTATCGCTTCTGGTGGTGCTACGTTTTATAGAAACAGATTAAATAAGTATGTTGCTGAAGGTATGAGTGTTCCTGAAGCTAAGAAAAAAGCTTTTAATGATTTTCAAGCTATAGCAGAAGAAACACAACAGTCTTCTAGACCTGATATGATTTCTCAACAGCAAGCCTCTGTTTTAGGTAGAATTATATTAGCTTTTCAAAACACACCTATGCAGTATGCGCGTTTAACAAAAAAGGCAGCTTTAGATTTAATAAACGGAAGAGGTAGTATGAAGGCAAATATTTCAAGAATAGTTTATTACGGTGCTGTGCAAAATGCGATATTCTATGCTTTACAAACAGCTTTGTTTGCTATGATGTTTAGTGACGACGAAGATGATGAAGAGTTTTTTGATAAAAAACAAGAAAGAATAATAAGTGGTAGTATAGACAGTTTGCTTAGAGGTATGGGTATTGGTGGTGCTGTTATATCTACTATAAAGAACATGACTATAGCTTTTTACAAAGAACAAGAAAAAGATTATAATAAAGATGAATCTGCTGTAATTATGGAATTAGCAAACTTATCTCCACCAATAGGTATTAAGTTTAGACAAATAAGAACTGGAGAAAGAGCAATACAATGGAATAAAGATCTTATAGAAGAACTTCCTTATTATAATTTAAAAAACCCTGTTTGGGAAGCTGCATTTGCATTTACTCAAACAGCAACAAACATACCTATGTCAAGGCTTTATCAAAAAGTAACAAATGTTTCAGAAGCTTTTGGAGAAGATTTAGCTGCTT
>TARA_R100000541_G_scaffold12840_1_pt1 | contig 22779 bp, 26 predicted proteins | sample TARA_R100000541 | Tara Oceans TARA_R100000541 (sample SAMEA2621416) | marine metagenome | biome: marine biome (ENVO:00000447); feature: surface water layer (ENVO:00002042); material: "saline water (ENVO:00002010), including plankton (ENVO:xxxxxxxx)" | depth 5 m | reverse complement strand
TTCAGAGATTTAGATTTAACAAATAACAATAGAACACAATACAACGGGATAGGTAATACTGGTGATGCTCATAGCTCATTAACTATTGGCGGTAATACAGCAAGAGCTAATAAAGGCTATATAGCAAGCATTATTAATTGTGAAGTATACAACACAGGTTTGGGCGCTAACACTTCGAGAATAGGCTTGCAGATACTACAAGACGTTGAAAATATAACAGGTAGTTACGAAAGCAACCTAATAAATATTGATGACTCAGGCTTTCACAGCCAAGATTACGCCATTGATGTTTTAGCTAATTTAGATGATGTTAAATTAACAGTAGGCGATAACAGATACATAGAAACCACAGAAACTAATATAAATATAGCGTCAGGCTCTTATTATGAACAACCTTTCAGCAACCACATAACAAATTTAAAAGAATGTGATTTTTCAATTGACGGTGAAAGCGTTATTTTAAAAGAGGGTGTTAACGGTGTCAGGTTGAACCCGTATACATTGCATGACTTACAGGCAAGCTTAAATGGTAGTAATATAAACTTATTACTAAAAGGCTCTGAGAAGATACAATTTAGCCTGTCTGCAAGTGGTGCTAGTATTGATGGTGTTGCTTTAACGGGCACAGACCAAGAAAAAGTTAATGACTTAAACGCCATGCTACAACACTCTGGAAGCCCTACAGGCCAAGCACCCACAATCACTTCTAGTCTAGCTGTTGGTATGGAACAAGGTTCAACATTAAACTATGAGCTACTAGCTGATTTTGGTGTGGGTTATGAGTGGGATTTATCTAATGTTAGCGGTATAACTACTGTTGAGGGGCACATAAGAAACTTAATAGGTGGTAGTAGTTTAGCGGTAGGTACTTATAATATTCCAGTCAAGGCTATTAACTATAACGGTGAAGATTCAGAAACATTGGTTTTAACTGTAAGTGCTCCAGCTTTTTCGAATACAAAATCTATACAATTTACCAACCAAGATTATCTAGGTGCTAACGCTAGTTTATTAGCAAGTACACTAGGTAGAACGGGTAATGGTAGCGGCTCAAGTGACGCATGGACAATAAGTAAGTTTTTTAAGCCAAGTACTAGAATATTAGGTCAGACTATTTTTTATTTTGGTGATAATGATGTTACAAATGCTGGGCATATTAACGTAAGGTTTTTAGGTGGTAATGACAATTTAAGATTGCAGTACGGTAGCAGTAATAACTATGTGCGCTTTCAGTCAGCTAACAATACCTTGCCAGCTAACCAATGGCATCACATCTTAATAAGTTACGATGGAGGCACTACGGGCGCCTCAAGTGCTGATGTAGCAGATTATTACTCAAGATTTAAAGTGTTTATAAATGGTGTAAACGTGATAAGTGCAGGAACATGGTCACATAATAACTTTGGCTATACTGGAGCAATAGATGCTGATAATTTAAGGGTAGGCAGATATGCTAGTGGTAATTATCTAAGAGATAACGCTAGAATAGATGAGTTAGCTACGTGGAATAGTGACCAAAGCGCTAACGTATCAACAATATACAATAGCGGTTCACCTTTTGATTTCTTGTCGTTAACCAACAAGCCTAATCATTGGTGGAGAATGGGGGATGGTGACACATACCCTAACATACAAGACGTAGGCACAGCAGCTAATTGTACTTTTGTTATGTATAACATGACTAGTGCAGATATAGTATCGGACGTACCGTAAATTTTAACAGTGAATAACCGAGAGGACTCACAATGACAACAGAAAAAGGCGGGCGACCGCTATCATTTAATTCAGTAGAAGAACTAGAAGAAAAAATAGATGCGTACTTTGTAAGTGAAGATTGTTACTTGGTACAAGGTGATGACTCTATCTATGCGCCAACAATGTCAGGACTAGCTTTGTATTTAGGTGTAAGTAGAGCAACAATAGTAAACTACAGCTATAAAGAGCAGTATTTCGACACTATAAAAAAGGCTAGGTCGAGAATAGAAAACCATCTTGAACAAAAACTTTACGGCAACACTGTAACAGGTGTAATTTTTAACTTAAAAAATAACTTTAACTGGAAAGATAAAAGTGAAGTTGAAAATACTAACGTTGAGGTTACACATGAACAATGGTTAGATTCTCTTGACTGATAAAAGACAAAGATTAAAAGATGACTTTGATTTTTATGCTAGAAATTGTTTACGCATAAGGACTAAAGATAAAGGTTTGCAGTCATTTAAATTAAATGAGGCTCAAACATATATACATACACGCCTAGAAAACCAATTAAAAGAAACTGGCAAGGTTAGAGCTATACTTTTAAAAGGTAGACAACAAGGCGCTAGTACATACGTTGGTGGCCGCTTTATACATAAGACAACACACAATAAAGGCGTTAGAGCTTTTATCCTTACACATGATGGTGAATCAACTAACGCACTGTTTGAAATGACAGATAGGTATTATGAGAACTTACCGCCACAGGTTAAGCCAGAAACCAGTAAAGCAAACGCTAAAGAATTACACTTTGGCTTATTAGATTCTGGTTACAAAATAGGTACAGCAGGGAATAAAGCAGTAGGACGAGGACAAACTTTACAATACTTTCATGGTTCAGAGGTTGCTTTCTGGATGAATGCAAGTGAGCACACAAAAGGTATTATGCAAGCTGTACCCGATGCTGATGGTACAGAAGTCATCTGGGAGAGCACCGCAAACGGTGTGGGTAATTTTTTTCATGAGCAATGGAAGTTAGCAGAAAAAGGACTAAGCGAGTTCCAAGCTATCTTTGTTCCTTGGTTTTGGCAATCAGAATACAGGAAAAAACTACCTGATGAATTCACAACCACAGAAGAAGAAGAAAAACTAAAGAAACTATACAGCCTAGACGACAATCAGTTGTTTTGGCGCAGAATGAAAGTTGCCGAGTTAACGACGGATGGTGTTAACGGTGACAAAGCATTTAAACAAGAATACCCAATGAATGCAGCAGAGGCTTTTCAAGTGTCTGGCGGTGACGGTTTAATAAAGTCAGACCATTGCATGGCAGCAAGAAAAGAAACCGTTGTGGCAAGCGGGGCTTATGTTGTAGGTGTTGATCCATCTAGGGGCGGTGATAGATTTGCAATAGTTAAGCGTCAAGGTCGTAAAATGTTTGGCATGGAAAGCTACATAGGTGAACAATGCGACAAGCTACCTAAAAATGTTGCTATCTGTAAAAAGATATTAGACACAAAAGACCCGCTGACAAAGAAAGTTCCAGATATGATGTTTGTCGATTATGGCTCGGGCGCTGATATCGTAGACAGACTACATGAGTTAGGATATAAGAAGAAAGTTAAGTCTGTACACTTTGGTTCAACTCCGCTAAATCCTGAAAAGTACACAAACAAACGTAACGAGATATGGCAAGAGTTAGCAGATTGGCTTGTTGATGAGTCATTACCAGTACAGATACCTGACTGTGATGAGTTACAAGCTGATTTATGCGCAAGTCCGTACAGTAGGGATGCAAAAGATAGGCGTGTGTTATGGTCTAAAGATAGAATAAAAGAAAAATACGGCTTTAGCCCCGATTATGGAGATGCTGCCGCATTAACTTTTGCTGAACCTGTTAGGCTTGATAAGACTAGAAAACCTTTAAACTATGGCAAGACTAATCATTATTAATATGCCCGGGCTGCATTCTATTTATCGCGCTTATGTATGAGTTCCAAACTAGCTTTGGTTGCTCGTACTTGCGCCAATCTTTGCCATACTTGCGAAATAACTCATCTCTGATTATTTCATTACAACTTTTTTTAAGTTGATACAAAAACTCATCCCAATGTTGATTGTTATTCCTTATGATATAAGTATTGCCAGCAGTATAAGTGAACTTATTAAAGTTTTTACTTGTTAGTCTTGCTCTAATCCAGTTATCTTTTATGTGATAGCATATTTTAATACGGAACATTAATACCTCACACTTGGACTACTGCCCGTTGTATTACCGAAACATCTAGGCGCTGATAATGTACGCTCGGCATCTTTGCCGCACTCACACTTAACCACACGCACATTATCTTTAACTAGTCGCTCGATACGTTGACCGCAAAGGCATTTAAACACTCTAAGTTTTTTCATCTTTCCACCAAATAACAGATAATAAAAATAGGCATACTAATTGGTGAGAACACCCACCACTTTATACACTCGGATAAGCTACCATTCCATATGGTTTAGCACCGCTTTTATTATATTCGCTTGCTCTTGTTTAACAGGAATTATTTGATAAGTGGCAAAGTCAGATTTATATATATAAATTACTTCTGTAAGTTGCTCGTTATTATCAAACTCATTCATACTAAGATCGTTTATTATATCCTCTAAACAATTCGTGTCTTTATGTTTCCAAGCATACTTAAAGGCTCTTATAAATCTTTTCATCTTTCCACCAAATAACAGATAATAAAAATAGGCATACTAATTGGTGAGAACACCCACCACTTTATACACTCGGATAAGCTACCATTCCATATGGTTACACTGTAAATAGTTAATAAAAACATAAACGCGTAACTAAAAATTACATATTCAATCATTGTATTAATCCTTATAAGTTTTAAAAGATGGTATATCGTCTTGCAACTCAACAAGCTTGTTCGCGTACCAATCACTTTTGGCAATACAAATACTAGCGCCGCCTTTTTTACCAGCTCTAAGGCGATATTTAAGAATATTACCTTTAAGGAATCCTATAAATTCTTCTGGCGTTAAAGTTTTACGTATAACATCGAAAGACTCTGTACCATCGGCAAATAGCATATAATGCTTAGGGTTGTTTACTAAATCTTCTTTAACTTCTTTTGTTTCTTGCTTATCACAAGTTACACCTCTGTACTTAACAAGCAAGGACGCGGCCTCGTCATAATCTTGCGGGGATAATCGATAGCAGCTTGCTATATCTACTATGAATTTTATTACCCTTTCGTTATCACTCATTGCTATTGCTCCTCTGGTGGCTCTGGTAATGACATCCAGTGTGTAAATTTAGGATTGTGATTTGTAAATCTTTTACAATATAATTGCTCATCGTCCTCACCCAATCCGCATGTAATGTCGTCAAACCATTCTAAATGTACAGTTTCAATGCTACCATTTTCAAAATGAACCAAAACGCTATCATCTTTTACTTCTGGCAATTCATCTTCTACACTTATCCATTTACTCATTGCTATTACTCCTTAATTCGTTGCTTTAGCTCTGCGTTTTCTGTTAACAGCTTTTCGTTTTTTTCCAAAAGCTCAATGCAAGCATTGGGTGTTACAGCCCTATAAAAAGCTTTTTGCATATCTCTATCTTTCATTGATGAATCTTTAAAAATTGTCCATACTCTTTTTAATTCACTCATTGCTATTAACCTCTATTGTGTTCAATTTTTACTTACTCCTAAAAAGTTGAGTTCATTGTTCAGCAGTTAACTGTTTACCTTTTTGGCTTTACTTGCGTAGTAATCACCGAACAATGAAGCAAGCAAGTTAACTGCTATTTTTTCACAAGAATCTTGCTTGTCGAGTATTGGCGTATTACTGTTGAACCTCTCTATTAAGTGGTAATCATTATACGTCAGCTCCAAGTCCCAAACTTCAACGTTATGCGGTGAGGTTCTAAAAAGTTCGTCGCAAACCCTCAAATTAACTTTTACGCCATTGTCAGCAGATAGGCGCTCAATAATATTTACTACGCGCTTGATTTTACTATCCTGCATTTTTACTATTTCTTTTGATTTATAATCAAGGTAATGCTCACTTGTTTTAACGTAAATATCATTGTCTTTTTTGTAATGCCCATCAGGCAATTCATCCAAATACAAACCACACCCTAAGTCATGATACTTTGCGCCTGTAAACTCTATTTCTGATATCTGCATATTCACTAATTTATTTTCTAAACCTCGACACATACTTATTAACTGATTATCAAACTTATCGTTATTACAGCGCTTGTTGTATGTATCGTAGTGTATATTCCAATACTCACAAGCCTCTGTAACTGTCCAGCCTTTGTTATGTATTGTTCGTGTGAATTTATTTATCATTGGATTCCTTTAACTCATAATCTAAATCATGCAATTTTTTATTTATAGCGTTAGCTACAGCATCCATAGTCATTTTTTATTCTCCCCTTAATATCCAAATAACCAATCTAATACACGCAGCGGTTAAGACTAAAACCCCATTCACAGCAAAGGCAATAGAGATTATATTTTTAAGTATTTCTGTTTCCATTGTATTTTCCCGATAAATACCCGTCATAACCCTGTGTTTTACGGTGTATATGCAGATTAGCAAAAGCGGTATAATATAGCAATAACTATTTTTAAGGCTCATCAATGCGTAAAATGACAGATAACGAGCTAGTTTCGTTGTTATCCACAGCAGAAAATCAAGCGGCTGAATATAGCGGTGAATTCTCACGTGAAAACGAAAAGTATCTAAAGGCATATTACGCAGAAAAAAGCGGTGATTTTGCAGCTATTGACGGGCAATCCAGTGTTGTATCAACTGATGTTTATGATGTTGTTGAAGCTGACATGGTTAGCCTGTCACGAACCTTTTTAGGTCAAGGTGATATTGTTCATTTTGTTGCCAACACTGACAACGAAACAGAAGTACAAGAGGCCAAAGAAAAAACAGATTATGTTAACTGGATTATTCGCAACCAACCAACTAGCTATCAAACACTGCTAGGTTGGCTTAAGGACGCCGAGATACAAAAAACAGGTGTAGTTAAGTATTTCATTGACGAGCAAAAAGAAGTTGAGGAAGTAGAGTATACGGGCGTTGACGGTGCTGAAATCATAGCTATACAAGAAAGCTTGGTCGGTGCTGATGTTGACAGAGTAAAGGTTGAAGTAGCTGAGCAGTCAGAAAACGAGCAGCAAGAATTCGATATTAAATTTCGTGTAACTCGCACCACTAAAAAACTATCAATTGTTAATGTGCCCCCTGAACTATTTTTAATAACTCGTAATGCTAAGTCTAAAGATGATGCGGAATTAGTTGGTGACAGAATACAAAAGACAAGAGGCGAATTATTAGCAGAGGGCTACAGTAAAGATTTAATCAACCAGTTACCCGCTACTGACACCGAAGATAATCGCAGAAGCTCTAATTTAAAAGCTATCCGCAATAAAGACCAAGGTGGCGCTAATGACTCAGAAACTATTAACAATTGGGCTAGTGAATTAGTACAACTCAGTGACCTATACGTTAAGATTGACTTTGACGGTGACGGAATAGCAGAGCGTAGACATATTTTAATGTCTGGCAACAAGGTACTGGTTAACGAATACTTTAATCATGTTCCTTATTCGATTATGTCAGCTATACCAATGCCACACAAAGCTATTGGCAGAAGTCGCGCAGAGGTAGTGTTTGAGACACAAAGACAAAAGACAGCATTACAGCGTGGGTTAAACGACAACATTTACATGACTAATAATCCTCGTAATGTTGCACACCCTGATGTTGATTTAGACGATTTATTAACAGTGCGCACAAATGGCGTAGTAAGACTAGACGATGATACCAATATCTTACCTCAACAGGCTGTATTTCCGTTAACCATCCCTTATACGGGCGATAAAACACTTCAAGTATTACAGTACACTGACCAAGCCAGAGCGCAATCAACCGGTTCATTAATGGCTAGTCAAGGGCTAGATGCTGATGCTTTAACCAAAGAGACAGCAACTCGCTTTAATGGTGTTCAAGAGCAAGGACAAGGCAAGATTGAAGCTATCGCAAGAAACTACGCTGAGACAGGTTTTAGGTCGCTTTATGAGGGTGTAGCATGGCTAGTTAGTCGCTACCAAGACACCACTACTGAGATAAGAGTTTTAGGCAAGGCATTAACCGTTAAACCTAGCTCATGGAAATACAATCACCATGTAGAAAGCAAAGTAGGCTTAGGTAGTGGCAATAACTCTGAATTGGTTGAAGCTAGACAGGGTATTTACACTATTCAACAACAGCTAATGGCGCAAGGCTCTACACTTGTAGACCAGACTAAAGTTTACAATAACCTTGAGGGTTTAAAAGTAGGTATAGGCTTTAACAAGTCTGAAAACCTATTTAACAACCCTGAAGAAGAAAGCCAATTACTGCAACGTGAGAACGAATTACTTAATCAAGCGGTTTTACAATTACAAGACCAGAACGCACAACTTCAAAATCCATTAGCTGATGCAGAATTAGTAAAGCGCGAGGGTGATATAGCAATAGCACAAGGTAAGTTAGAATTAGAAGTCGCTAAACTACAAGAGCAGCAGAGACAGTTTAATGAAAAGCTCTTGCAAGACAAGGCAAAACATCAAGAAGATACCGCGATAAAACTAACTGAGTTAGAACTAGAAAACAACACAGATATTGAGGGTTCCATTGTCTAATGACTGAAACACAACTAAAAAACACAATACAAAAAGCACAACGAGCAGATGAGTTATTGAACGACCCATTAATACAAGAGTTTATTATTGCTGTTCGCGGTGAACTATTACATGAATTTGAAAGCTCAAAACTACACGATGAAAAAGCCATGCGTAATGCTTGGCATAAATCACAAGTATTTAATCAGTTTTTAGACAAGTTTACTGCGCAAATAAAAGAGGGTAAAAACGCAGAATTTACATTACTTCAACGTGTCAAAAATAAAGTAAGGCACATAATTTAAACGTGAATAACCTTTAAGGACTCACATGGACGCAACAGAACAGGCATATTTAGAAAAAAGAAAAGCAGCTAGGACAGGTCAGGACTCTAACGAGCAACCAGAACCCGTTGAAGCGGTAGACGTGCTAGATGATAGCGCACCAATCGAAGAAGTGGCAGAGGCAGTTAATGAGGACGTTACAGCGGAGATTGAAGAATCAGCAACGATTGAAGAAACTCAAGACGAGGAAACAGACCTTTTTTACTATGAACTTGATGGTGAAGAAGTAAGCTCAGACCAACTCAGGGAGTGGAAATCAGGCGGCTTAAAGCAAGCTGATTATACTCGCAAGACGCAAGAGTTAGCAGAGAGCAAGAAAACGCTTGAAGCAGACTTGCAAAAGCTAAACAGTGACAGAGCTAAACTATCAGAGCAACTATCAACATTAGAGGCAATGGTAAGCGAAGACTCTTTATCTGATGAGCAAATTGCAGAAATGCGAGAGTACGAACCAGAGCAGTATATTAATCACATAGAAAAGCAGCAGAAGCGCAAAGAGTTTTTAAAAGGTGCGAAATCTAATGCTAATCCACAGGTTGATACACAAGCAGAGCAAGCCAAGTTAATTGCTAATAATCCTCAGTGGTTAAATGACGGTAAAGCGACCGAAGCATATCAAGATGATATGACAGCGCTAAACAGTTATTACACTGATAATGGATTTACACAAGAACAAGTGGACGCGGTTAATACCAACTCGTTACTTGCTCAAGCAGTAATTGACGCGGCACGTTATAAAGCTACAAATACACGAAAGGCAGTAGTGGAAAAACGAGTTCGCAAAGCTCCAGTGAGTACAAAACCAAGAGCGCAAACAACTAACGCAGCAACAGAAAAGCTAAAAGCTTTAAAGGCAAGAGCCAAAAACGGTGACGCTAAGGCATTTGCTGAGTTGCGACAACTTCAACGACAAAAAGGTAATTAACTATGGCTACTCCAGCTAATACAACAAGTACATACGATGCCATTGGTAATCGTGAAGATTTAAGCGACATGATTTATGACATTTCGCCTACTCAAACACCATTTATCAGCGGTATCTCGCGTGAAGCGGCAACAGCTACTAATCACGAATGGCAAACAGATGCTTTAGCAACTGCAAGCGCAGCTAACAAAGTAATTGAGGGCGATGATGCGACAACTACCGCAGCAAGCCCAACAGTGCGTTTAGGTAACTACACACAGATTTCTGATAAAGTTCCTCGCGTTACTCGCACACAACGACAAGTTGATAGTGCTGGTCGCGGTGATGAGTTAGATTATCAGATTATGAAATCTGCTAAAGAACTTAAACGTGATATGGAATCAGCTATTTTGGCTAACAAAGCTAAAGCGGTTGGTTCTGAATCAGTGGCACGTGAACTAGCTGGTGTTGAATCATGGCTAGCAACTAACGTCAACTTAGGTTCAGGCGGTGCGGCTCCAACTGGTGACGGTACTGATGCGCGTACCACTGGCACTGGTCGTTCATTTGCTGAGTCTCAACTTAAAAGCGTATTGGCTAAGTGCTGGAATGAGGGCGGTGAGCCAGATACTATTATGGTCGGCTCTACTATCAAGCAAGCTATGTCAGGTATTGTTAATGGCGGCTCGGCAGGGGCAGCTCAACGTGTAGTTGATGGTAATGCGGCAACTGTTCACACAGCAATTGATATTTATGTATCTGATTTCGGTTCATTGGCAGTAGTGCCTAACCGCTTTCAAGTACAAGATTCAATGCTTGTATTACAAATGGATATGTTCTGCTTGGCTACTCTTGCAGACTTCCAAGAGACTCCACTTGCTAAAACTGGCGATTCAGACCGAGTGCAACTGCTTTCTGAGTACACGCTAGTTAGTAAGAACGAAAAGTCTAGTGGTATCGTAGGCGATTTAACAGCCTAACTACAAGGGGGTTAATAGCCCCCTTTTACTTTAACGGGTGATTTATGACAGAAGTAAAAAAGACTAAAAAAGCAGCGCCAAAAAAAGCAGTAGCTAAACGCTCATTGTGTACGGCTAAAGGTATGGTTGATCGTGGTGAAGAATTTACGTGTACAGCAGATGAGTACAAGCTATTTAAAAGCGTAGGGGCTATTTAATGTACGATATTGATCAACAAACAGGTATAATAGAAAAGTACAGCAAAGAAGATGGTAAAATTAAGGTCTATAAGACTCAAGATGTTAAACCATTTTTAGCTCACAACTCGGCATACAAAGACGCTAACGGCTCAGGTTTTCAAGGTGATTGGCATCGTATGGCATCTATACCGCCAATTGTTGTTGAAATGTGGACTGAAGAATTAAAAGCTAGGGGCGCAGATTGTTGTAATCCAACCTCGGCACAAAACAGAAAGTTTTTATTAAGTAAGTTAAATAGCTCTGATTGGGCTTATCTGAGAACAAAACAAGGCGTAATTTAATGTTAGATACATACGATAATTTAGTGAACAGTGTTGTTAGGTGGTCTCATCGTAAAGATATTTTATTGATGATACCTGATTTTATAATGCTTGCTGAATATGAAATGTATAACAACGCACAAACTCAGTTAATGACTCGCGAAATGGAAACAATCGAGGTATTAACAACTAGTGAAAAGCTAATTGATTTACCTGATAACTTTGAAAAGATGCGTTCTATCACCTTAATAAGCGGTGGCGATTCGTTAACTATTAAATATCAAGCACCAGAAGAATTACAAAGACGATCTGGTAGTGCTAGACCTGTATTTTATACGATTATCGGTAATCAAATCGAATTTAATTGTGTTCCTAATGATTATTACGATTTATCTATCACATTTTACAAAAAGCCATGTGCTTTAACTGAAACAAATCAGACTAATTCTGTGTTAACTGGTTACCCTAATATTTATTTGTACGGTGTATTACATCAAGTGTTCTTGTGGTCAGAAGATACGGACGAGTCAGTTAAGTACGCTTTAAAGTTTCAAGATGCTATTAAAGGCGCCAACAAAGCAGATAAAAAAGCACGTTACGGCACAGCACCAACCATGCGGATTGAGGGGGCTACTCCCTAATGTTTCAAACTATACCATTTAACATAGTAGGCGGCACACATGAAAACCGCACACGCTCAGTTAGTGTGCAAAACACAACTAATATGTATGTACAAGTTAACGAGTATTCAGACAAGAAAACTAGCTTACAATCATGGTACGGTCAAAAGTTAGTTAGCGAAGTAGCAGAAACTAACGAGCGCGGCTGTCATGTAATGAACGAAAAAGTCTATCGTGTTGTTGGTAACTCACTTTATGAAGTAGACCGAAGCGGTAGCCATACCCAAAAAGGCGCTATAACTGGCGCTGACAGGGTTATAATGGATGATGATGGGGATAATCTAGTAATCGTTAGTGATAAAGTTTATGTGTATACGTCAAGCTCTAATTCACTACAAGAAAACACTAATAGCAATTTAGTTAATGTTAAGTCAGTTACGCTAATAAATAGTCAATTTATCTACACAACACCTGATTTAAGCTTTATTGCTCAACCTAATTTACCGTTTAAAGTATCTGGCCTAGACGGCATTGGTGCTGAAAGTTCACCTGATAAGCTTGTAAGAGATTACGCTTTTAACCAGACTATTTACAGGTTTGGCACAAGAACAACCGAGCCTTGGTACAACTCAGGCGTAGGTCAGCCACCTATTGACCGTTTAGAAGGGCAACAATTTAGCGTGGGTGTGGGTGCTATTAATACACTAGCCCACACTAACAAGGCCTTGTATTGGCTTGGTGATGATAAGGCTATCTATCGCGTATCGGGCAACACATACGAGCGTATAAGCGGTGATGCACTAAGTAACTCTATCGAGGGTATGACAAAAATAGACGATGCTTTAGGTTACACAGTTACGCTACAAGGACAAGATTTTTATATAATTACGTTCCCATCTGCAAATGTAACATACCTACTAAACGAGGCTTTAGGCAAGCAAGGCTGGTCGCATCTATCAAGCGGTACGCAAAACAACGTTTACAGCGCCACGGACTCAGTAGAGGCTTATAATAAGCTTTATGTTGTCAGTGGCGGCAAATGGTTAACACTTGAGCGTGATGTATACACACAAGATACTGACACGATATTGAGAAAAAGAACTACAGGCGAATTTACCTGTAAAGACTTCGGGATGAATAATGACTCTATGGTGATGTCAAGATTGACGCTTGATGTTGAGCAGGGCGTAGGCTTACTGAGTGGGCAAGGCGAATTACCTAGAATTATGGTAGAAGTTAGCATTGATGGTGGCCGTTCTTTTCCTCATGCAAGTTGGATGGACTTGGGTAGACTGGGCGAGCATACACTACGAACCGAAGTTGACTTAATGGCAAGAGGCCAGAGTTTTATATTTAGATTAAATATGAGCGACCCTGTGCCACTAACTATCAAAGGCGCTTATCTTAAAGTCAAAGGTACAAAAAGATAATGGCTAGAGTTAATCCACCACGACAGCTAAAATTACCTAAGTCGGTTAATGATAATCCCGACTTAAAAAAGGCATTTGATGATTTAAATTTTATTGTTTTTCAGTTGTGGCAGCGCACTGGCGCTGGTGATGATTTTGTTAAAAACAACCAGATAGATGAGCTATATAGTAATTTACAGGCTATAGACCAAGAGGCGGCAAACAGAGAGTTAAAAGCCTTTTACCAAAAAAATAATGCAGAACAAAACAACATAACAATTAACCCAAGCATTAAAGAAGTAAATAACTTTACTTACAATGTTACTGAGCAAGGCGAGACAAGCCAAAACTCTACAGTTAACCCGTTAACACTAAAAAACACATTTACACCGATATTTAATACAGAAGAAACAAAAGAGCCTTTAATTGTAACGCAAGCAAGTATTATTACGACAGAATCAATGGTAGTGGTGTCCGATGGCTCAAATAACATTACCGTAACACTTAACCCTAGCCCAAACGACAACGAGCAAGTAACGATAAAAAGGGCTGGCTCAGGTATAATTACACTTGCAAGCTCAAAAGGTGTTCACACACTCAAAAATTATACTACAACAACCATATATGATAGAATCAAGCTAAGGTTTGCTGGTGTAAAAAATCAATGGATAATTATTTAAGGTATATATATGTCAACAATATTAACTGAATTAACAATAGACACTAAATTAGCTGCAACTGCATCTAGCATTATTGAGTCAACAGCAAATACTAATATTTTTATTGGTGCTGCTGTTTTTACTAATACTAGCGCACAAACACAAACGGTTACAGTGTGGAGATTGAACAGTACAGGCGCAGCAGATGCTACCAATTATTTAGCTGTAAAAGATATTTTAGCTGGTAAGACTTGGCAATGTGCTGAAGTTATGGGGCAAGTTATATCTAATGAATCAAAAATACAAGCTAGCGCAACAAACGCTGATGCGGTGGTTGTTAATTTTAGTGGCACTTTATCTAACTAATTAAGGGCATACAATGGGGTTTTTATCACAATTAGCCAACGTCTTTACCGGTAGTGAGGACGCAAAAGCTAGGCAAAAAGCTGGTGATATACAGCAAGAGCAAGCGCTTAATGCTATTTCACAAGAAATTAAGCCAGCAGGTCAACGGTCATTAGACTATCTTTCGCCTTATGAGCAAGCAGGTCAGCAAGGTTTGTCACAGGTTGGTTTTTTAACTGACCCACAAGCACAGATGGACTTTGCTAAAAACAATCCCTTATTCCAACTATCAAGAGATATGCTAACTGAAGATTTAAACCAATCAGCAGCTAGTCGAGGGCGTTTATCAAGCGGTGATACTCTTGTAGGATTACAAAACGCTGGTGTAATGGCGGCTCAACCTTTAATTAACCAACAGAAACAAAGCATATTCGATTTAATGCGCTATGGTGGCGGTATGGCTGGCAATATGGCTAACATTGACATGGGCACAGCACAACAAGTTACGGACTTATTAACAGGTGGTGCGGCAGCTAAAGCGGCTGGTGCCGTAGGTGGTCAAAATGCTAGAACGGGTGCTATGGGCAATACAATAGATTTAGCTGTTGGCGCTGTTGACTTGTTCGGCAGGGGTGGCGGTTTTGGCTCAGGCGGCTTTAGTGCGAACAATTTATACAAGGGTTAACCATGGCTATCGATCCAAGAATATCATTAACACCAGCGCCTACAATCAACGTAGGGCAGCGATTCGGGCAAGCATTACAAAATGTACAGTCGCTCGATAACTTACAGCAGAATAGACGCTTAGCGCCCTTAAAAGAGCAGCAAGCACAAATGAATGTTGACTATCAAACGCAAGTACAACCTATGCAGGTTGCGGCTATGCAAAGAGAGCAAGCACAAGCAAACGACCCTTTAAGCATACAAGCTAATCGCGTTGAGCAGATGCAAGTTATAGGTGCTGATTACGCGCAAGGTTTAGGGCAAGCTTTAGCAACTGGCAATCAAGAAGTTGTAGCTCAGTTTATCCAAGGCAAAGCACAGCAGTACAAAGACTTGCCAGAGGTAGCACAAGGCATAACACAGGACTTGCAGCAATTAACAACCCCACAAGGAATGCAAGAGCTACAAGCAGAAGTAAATACAAATTTACAGGACAATCAGCAAACAGGTCAGACAGCTTCACAAAGAGACTTTAGTGCATACCAAGAGCTAAGGCGTAAAGCGTCCAAAACTGGGCTTGATGAAGATATCGTGGCTGCTGAGCAGTTTGGCAGACAGGCAGGTTTTGAAAGGCCAACAGAGCAGCAAAAGGCAGACATTAAAGTAACTGCTGCTGAGCAAAAAGAAGTCAGAACAGCTAACGCAAAAAGAAAGCAGGGTTTTATTGATAGTGGTATTGAAGCTGCCGACAGTGTAGCCAATATTAAAAGATCTATTGAGCTACTTAAAAGCGTCAAGACAGGGGGGTTTGATAAAGCCGCATTCAACATCAGGCAAGTTTTTGGTGTTGAGGGTGCAGACGAGGGCGAGCTATCAGCCAATTTAGGCAGGTCGGTTCTTGCGCAACTTAAGCCTATATTTGGCGCGGCGTTCACAGCGGCAGAGGGTGAAAGGCTAGAAAAAATTGAAGCAGGGTTTGGTAGAAGTCCAGCAGCAAACAAAAGATTGCTTGAAAGCGCCGTAAAGCTGGCTGATAGGGCGGCTAGGCGAGGCTTGGCAGCGGCAAAAGATCAAGGTGATACCTTTACAGCTAATGAGATAAAGGAAGCTATGGCATTTACTTTTAAAGAGCCTAAGTCTACGCCTAATCAAGCGGCAGAGGTTGGGCAGTCTGCGCAGTATCAAGAGGGGCAGACAGCAACCAATCAGCAAACAGGGCAAAAGCTTATTTATCGTAACGGGCAATGGGTGGCTTTATAATGACTCAAAAACTACCGCAAGGGTTTTCACTAGATAATACCCCAACCGCATTACCGCAGGGGTTTGTTGTTGACAATCAAGAACCATCAGCAGCAGAGCAGTTAATCGGTGGGTTAGAAACCGCCGCTGTAATTGGTAGTAGCGCAATTGCTGAGCCTATAGCTGGTATAGTTGGCGCTGTAACAGCTCCTTTTTTAGGTATTGACGAAGCAGTAAAAAAAATAGAGTCAGTAAAAGACTTTTTAACAATTTCACCAAGAAGCGAACAAAGCAAACAGCAATTACAGTCTATAGGTAGAGCTATACAGCCTATAGCAGAAACCCTACAAAAAGCAGAATCAACGCTCGGCAACTCAGTTCTTGATGCTACTGGAAGCCCAGAGTTAGCAGCAGTAGCACATTCATTACCAACTGCGGCTTTAGAGCTGCTGGGGTTAAAGGGTTTGCGTAGCGCTAAGTCTCCGTTACAAGGCGAAAGGCTATCTAGTAACATTGCCGAAGCAATTAAACAGTCCGCACCAGACATTCAAAAAATAAACCAAGCAAAAAAAGCGGCTTATGATGAGTTAGATAACTTTGGCGTAAAGGTACAAGCAAAGACTTATGATAATTTTGCCGACAAGTTAGCTTTAAGGTTAAATAAAGAGGGTATAGACCCGACTTTGACACCTAAATCTACCGCAGCACTTAACAGAATAATTACGGAAAAAGGAACCCCAAAATCTTTGCAAGAATTGGACACCATAAGAAAAATTGCAAGAGGTGCTGTAAACGATATTGATAAAACAGAAGCTAGGCTTGGCGCAATTATTATCAACGAGCTTGACACTGGTATAGAAAAGCTTTCTAGTGATATAGGCGGCAAATTTAAAGAAGCCAGAGGGCTAGCGCAGCGAGGATTTAAAAGCCAAGCAATTAACGATATGATAGAAAGCGCCACACATACCGCTAGCGGAATGGAAAACGGACTAAGGATTGAAGCAAGAAAAGTACTTAAAAGCCCAAAGAAAAAGCGCGGATTTACTTCTGATGAGTTAAAAGCAATTAAGGAGATAGAGCAAGGTACGGCCTCTGCTAACATTGCTAAATTTTTCGGCAAGTTTGGTATATCAGAGCAACAAGCAACAAGCATGTTAGGTTTTAGTATTGGCGCTGGTGGCGGTGGCGCATTGGGCGCTATGTTTGGCCCTGCAGGCGCATTTGTTGGAGCTGCAACTGTTCCAGCAATAGGACAAATAGCAAAAAAGACAGCGCAAAGAATAACACTTAATAACACCAAGTTTGCTGATGATTTAGCTAGAAGCGGCACAAACGCAAAAGGAGTAGTTAGAGCGTATTTAAAACACACCCCAGTTAGGGATAGAAGCGTTAACGATTTAACCGACTTACTTTTAGATCCGAATTTAAACGTTACTGACATAAAGTCTTTGCCTAGCTCAAAAACAGCGGTAGGAAAACTAGTGGCTGACTCAAAGTTTTTTGCAAAAGAAATTAAACGCAGAACACAGCAAACTGCAGCAACAGCAGCAATAACAACACCGCAAGTACAGGGGCAACAATGATTGAATTAGCTTTATTATCAACGCCACCAATAGGGGCTTATCTTAGTAGTGAGAAATTACCAAGATTATCTAATGTATTAGGGCTTATAACAGTGCTAGAGATCACCTTTCTAGCATACACATTTAGTAGTTAAGGAAAAATAATGGCATACGCACCAATTACGGGGATAATCCCACAATACGACGAGCAAGATGGTTGGTATTTAAAGTTTTACGTACCATCTACAACAACACCTATCAGTATGTCAATTAATAGCACTGGCTCAACTTTACTTGCTAAGTGTCAATTGGACAATGACGGATTTCCAACAACTGACGGTACGCAGTTATTTATACCGTTTTTAAACCAGAATTATGATGCGTATTTGTTTCAAACATCGGCACTAGCTGACGCAAACGACACAACTAACGCGCTAAGAGTGGCACAGAACATTAATCCATTTGGTGATAATTTTGAGCAAGAAGTTAACTATCTGTCACTAACAGCTACAAGCGGCCAAACCGTTTTAAACGTACCAGATGCGCCAAACGGCTTAATACTTGTTATAGATGGTGATACACAAGAAGAAACTATAGATTACACGTATGACGCTCCAAACGGCAATATAACACTTGTTACAGCTTTGACGGGTAATGAGCAAGTATTTGTAATTTATGGCGCTATAGTGGCTATTACGGCTATTAAACCAAGCGGTGTGCTATCGTTTGCTAGCGTTACACAAATGATATTAGATATTAACTTAGTGTCGGGTGATAAAGTAAAAACTTATTTTTACAATGCTGATGTTTTGTGTGAATGGGTAATAGTTGCGGCTGGCACTGGCGTTGGCGATATGTCAGATGCTACATTGAATTTAACAGGTTCAGCATTGCAAGCAAAATTAGTCATTAACGAAACAATGACACCTTTACATTTCGGAGCATACGAAAGCGCTACAACAGACAACACAACAGCAGTGCAGCACGCGTTTGATAATTGTGAGAATGTAATAATAAATAACTTTTACGGTGTAACCTCTGTAACTGCTAAAAATTACATCACTTGTACGTCTAGCGGTGGATTTAAAGCGTTAGGCGCGTCAAACTCAAGAGTGTTAGCAATTAATAGTAAGTTGGTCGGAAATATTATAGTTGACGGAAATAAAAAAGACGTTAACTGTGTGTATTTTCCAGCAGGGCTAGGATATCATCAAGTTTATTCAACCATTAAATATTCAGGCGTTACAGTAATTTCAACCTCTGGCAACACAAATACAGGTGTAACCATGTTCGGTGATGATGTTACAGGCGGTGCGGTGTACGGTAGTGATATGGTGAATGCTGGATCAAGTAATGATTCTTTTCCGCAGGGGTTTGTAACTGGCTTAGGTCGCTATCATATCGAGTCACATGACATAAAAGACAGTGTAAGCGGCTTTGTTACTACAGGCGGCAACGTGTTCTTAGGTAGTAATCGCTGTACTAATATGTCAGACAATGGCTGTTATTTGTTGGGTGGCAACGTTGTTATAGGTATTAACTCTTACGAGGGCGCAGAAGAAGCGACACAAATAAACGCTGTACAAAGCGCAGTTATTGATTCTATTGTAGCTAGAGGCCGTTGCTTAGGTGCTTTTAATTATCAGAATTGCGGCTTTGTATCTATTGGGAGTGTAACTGGTGTTCCTAGTGTTGCTTATAATGACTCTACATTACCAAGCAACATACCAACATCAATATTTTATGCGCGTAGCGGTAACGTAACAAGCGGAGAAATAAGGATAGGTCAGGTTCGAGGGTATTTTATGGAAGGTGTTTTGACTAACGCTGGCACATTAAATAAACTCACGATTGGCGATACTGATGTAGCGCTTTGTTACGCTCCAAGCCAAGCGCCTCTAAATAAGTGGCCTGTAAACCCTACCTCTGCTAATTGTTGGGATTTCAGAGGCTGTCAACAAGTGAGTAGACAAGATATCAAAATTAACATTAAAAACTTTGAGGCTACAGCATGGCCTAGCGGTGTTATATCTGTTAATCATCCAGCTTTTACTAAGTATTCACATATTGATAATGAGGTTTTTAATTTACTTGAAAATGACGATACGATAGCTGGTTCACAGATTGAATATAGAGGCGGCAGACCACAAGAAAACCTGATATATACTAACGTTCACTGGTCAATTAACGCTGGTAGTATAAACATGAGAGAGGCGCAAGAGGCGGGTTGGCAAATGAACGCGGTTAGAAGTGTACCGACTAATGGTTACTGGTACGCTGGAACAGTATTAAGTGATAGAAGCGGCACAAATACGCAGTTTGTTTGTACGGCAACTGGCGATCCTGCAACTTGGATAACTAAATAGGAATAAATAAAATGGCAATGAGTAATGGTGTAACAGGTGGTAACTTTGCCACCTTAGCAGATTTACAAGCAAGTAAAGTACGTGTTGATACAAAAGTCAGCCTAAATGGTATTGACTACACAATAAATAGTGCTAATTTTGGTGATGGTTTAGCGGTTAATTCTTTGTTTGCTAATCCAGTTGTAGGTACTACAACAAGCTTAATAAATTCTACACTACCAGCAAATACAGGTGATGTAAGAGAAGCTAACGGGTACACTTCAAGCGGTGATGGTGGCGGGGCTAAATGGAAGTTTACAGGCGTTACAGGTCAAACACCTAGCCAAACACCAGTACAATTAGGAGACGGTTTATTAAATGACGGCAATGGTAATCAGTGGGAGTTATCCGCTAGTCTAGGTAGGGCTGGGTTTGAAGTAAATATAAAATCACTTGGGGCTAAGGTGGATGGTGTTACCGATGATTATTCAGTAATTAACGCTGCAAGAAATTATTTCCAAAGAAAGCACCCTTCTGGGGGGGTTGTAAATCTAGGTTTAGGTGTTATAGCTATAGGTACTGAATTCATAAACTCAACCGAAGGGTTGATGATTCGCGGTGAGGGAAAGGGGGATTACACGAACTCAAAATCAGGTTCTAGAGCCACAGCAGCAACTAGATTGTTATGGGTAGGTTTGGCTGGTGAGACAATGATTACACTTACATCAGACCCCGACAACACAGGAACACAAACAAGAAAGAACGGAGGCGGAGTTGTAGGCGTTTGCTTGGATGGAGGTGAAGTGGCTGGACAGTGTATAGATGTACTGTCGTGGGGTAGTGCAAATATTGATATCGTTACTTGTTATGCCACTATTATTCACTGGAAGTTTGACACACTAACAAACGGAACTGCTGGCAGCTCTGCTGATACGCAGTCAAATACTGTAAGTATAGTAAGTCACGATGTTAATAGCGGATCGCAGCCGACAACACAAGGTATTTTGCATGGAGATACTTCTGCAAATACTAGTTTAAATCATTTTGTTAATTTGATTTTAACTCCTGAGTCCACATCTATAGCACTAGAATTGGGTGGATGTGATGGTAATACGTTTGATTTTATACGGGCAGGAACCAGAGCTACAGCAATAGGGCAAGGTGGAAAAATAATCCTACACGCTGACGACACTATGACAACAGTACCTTCAAGGGGTGATAATTGCAGACACAATAACATAAGCTTCGTTCAGGCAGCAAAGGGGCTACTTAGCAAGGCAACGGTGTCTGGGTCAAGTTCTGCTGTTGAAAACACTATAATTGAATATAGCGGAGGCAATGGTTCTCCTATTCCTACTGTAGAAATCGGCAGCATCCTTTCCTATAAAGGATATAATGGAGTTGACAGGGTATCTCAAGCTAGTGGTTTAGCAAAACAGATCCTTCATAGACCTAACGCTACAGCAAATAACAATATTGGCTCTTATGCTTTTCAGAGCGACAACAGCACAGGGGCTTCTGTAATATATAGCAGGTCAGCATGTAGAGTTGTTGACAATACTGATTCAAGCGAGGACGGCCAGTACGAAGTTTATACATATCAATCAGGCTCAGAACTACGTCCATTTTTTGCATGGAAAGGTCTTGTTGTTGGTGGTGCTGGTGATAAAGGGTTTGGCACAATGTCAATAGAAAGTGATTACTATTCAAATAATGAAAGGGTCCTAGGATCTAGGATATCTGGCTGGGTAACACCTTCAGGAGCATCATCTAGAGTTGGGTATGATACAGCAACAGCAACAACACAAGAAGTAGCAGAGGCGCTGAAGGCGTTAATTCAAGACCTAAAAACACACGGAATGATAGGTACGTAGTCCACATCTTTGATATTTTACCTAAATCGCTTTTCATAAAGACGAGCTTTTTTAGTAAAAATCTGCTTAATACGAGCAAGGTATTCAATCGTAAAATTTCGCGGCTGATTATCTTGCTCTATTTTTTCGGCTCTGTCTAAACCGATTCTTTTTATTAGTTCTTTTCTGTACTCAACAACATTGCCTGATAAATACCTATTACACCTTGAACACTGTGCTGCCATATTAAATAAATTAAATCTAAGGTGACTAGCTGACCCTCTAGAGCGATAATGGCCGCAATCTGTAGTGCCACCATACTCAACAGATAAAACGCTGTCACAGCTTACACAAAGCTTTTTACTATCTCTAATCCTAACGTATTTATTTATGGCTATTTGCGCCTCTTTGTTATATTCAGATTTAGTTTTTAACCTTTGCTTGGTTTTCTTATCTTTAACTTTTTGCTTTTTTTCTCGCTCTAGCTTTGACCATTCAGCTAAACAAGTAGGATTCATACAAGTCTTTTGTAAGAAAAATCTAGGCTCAAACTTAGCTTTACATACTTTACACTTTGACATTTAAAGCGCCTTTTAACCAGCTCACAAAGCCACTGTGTAAGCTTTTAATTCTTCCGCAACTAAAGCAATACCGACCCTGTATAGATACATAAACTAGGTCTCCACTCCAAATATAAGCGCCACAAGTTTTACATTTGCAACGCTTTTTACCTTTTATCAATCTCATATATTGCCTTGCTTTCTAGCAGAGTTCACAGAGCGCCACATCTCAATAATAGACTGATTAGTTAGCCGTTTGGCTTTTAGTGTCTCATACTCGATATGCGCATCATATAAGGCTATTAAATGCTTTGAGTATTCATTACTACCAATAGCTAGTTGCTTTTTATCAGCAGCACTACCAGTTTTTAATAAGTTATACTCTATTGCTTCAACTGTTTTGCG
>TARA_R100000541_G_scaffold370_4_pt1 | contig 22880 bp, 2 predicted proteins | sample TARA_R100000541 | Tara Oceans TARA_R100000541 (sample SAMEA2621416) | marine metagenome | biome: marine biome (ENVO:00000447); feature: surface water layer (ENVO:00002042); material: "saline water (ENVO:00002010), including plankton (ENVO:xxxxxxxx)" | depth 5 m | reverse complement strand
CCAAATTTCAACTGGATTATATCCATACGCTCTTTCATGTCCTCTTACTATAGCTCCTGCAGATATAGAAAACTTCTTGCCTATTGGTAGTCTAGCTCTAACTTCAGCTGAATTATAGTTTAAATTAATCTTGCCTACTTCTCTAGCTTGAACTTTTACAATATGATATTTGCCTGTGTGCTTTAAGAAAAAATTATAATTAGTAAAATTTTCTCCTCTCCATCTTTCTTTCTCTAAATGAAACTGGTATTCTAATCCAGTTAACGCTGACGTAGGTGAACCAAAAGCCAATTGATGCTCAGTACCATCATAATAGTTTTTAGGTTTACGCTCATAGTTAAATCTAGCTAGCTTACGTATACCAAAACCATATCTATAGTCAAAAGGATAGACAGGTGTATTATCTACTACATCAGGAATTGAGTAAATACTACCATCTTGGTTAGTTCTTAAAAAATATGTAGGTTCAGCAGCTTCAATAGAGTTGGAAATATCTCCAGCAGCATAAAGAGTACCATACTTTACAAAGTCTTTGTATATGGATTCAAAAAAATTAGGTTTGTCTTGAGCGCTAGCAGATGTATAAAGTAATAGACCTACTATAATGCTTAAATATGTTTTCATACTTTAGTTTTACATTAATTAATAGTTGGTCTATATAATATAATATAAGAACTTTTAAGCATTATAAAAAGAACTAAGCATAAAACTTACAGATTAATCACCTAAACGGAATGAATCCATTTTATCAAAAGATGCAGCCTTTTGTAATGTATATATTAAAGGAAGGGCATCTCTCCATTGCTTATACACTTTTAGTTGTCCCTTTTTAGGTTTGTTTTGATATACCAAATCTGTGTTTTGATAAAACTCATCTTCATTATTTTTTAACAACCATGCAGTAGGAGTTCTTACTGATAATATTAATGCTTCAGACATTGCACCAAGAACTCTAGTTGATGCTATAGGTCTTTCTAAAAACCCTGCCATTTCACTTGTACCAAAAACTGGGACAAACAACACTAATTCCGTATATATTCTATCAGTTTGATATTTACTCCAATTTTTGAGTCTCTTTACAACTAAACTATCATCATCATCGTTACCTTGAAATGCACTATCCAATAATTGAAATGCTAAATAAGATGCAAACAAAAAGGCGGCTTCAGCCATTGTTCTATTTACATTTTTAATTTTATTATCTAACCTAAGTTGCATCATTATTGGTCCCATTGCATTACCTTCTCCTAATCCTTCAGGTCTACTCTTGTTATCTTCTAGTATAGATTTTTTATATTCACCCAAAGTTTTTCTCACATCAAAATTACCTTGTTTTATTGAACCCATAAAGTAAGTAAACAGTTTCCAAGTAGATACATATCTGCCTTCCATCCAGCCTAAATTACCATCAAAATATTCGTTTTGATATCTAGACACAATAGCTGGTGGTAACCATTTTTTAAATTGGAAAAGCAGCGCACCATACCATTCTGCTTGTAATGCTGTCTTATCTGCAGCTGCATAGTTACCGTGAATTTGTTTAGCTACTTCTCTAATATTATTTCTTATCTCTGAATATATTTTATGATCTTTTATGTTTTTATCAAGTTTTACTTTTATTCCTGTTTTATAATTAGGAACAATTAAATCCCATTTATCAGAGTATGATACTTCACCTGTCTTGGCATTAAATACTTGTGCATCATATAAGTTTGAAGACTCGCCTGTTACAGAATCAAAAACTTCTATATCCATTAACAATGACATTCCAACTCTTGTTTGTACTGCATATTCAAAACCATCTTGAAATAAATAACCAATAGAAGCAGCTCTTTGCAGTCTATTCTGTTGGCCTGCTGAATCATTCAACCCAGACTCTCGTATGTCCATATCAGAATCCATCATTCTCCAAAAATCTGAAGAAGCATCATATTGATTTGTTGCCTTTTCAATAATGTAATTACGTTCTTTTATTTCTGTATTAGTTAATCCTGCTCCTGCAGCACCTCCTATAGCTGCACCAATTGCACTACCTATAGGTCCTGCTACTACAGCTCCTGCTATAGCTCCTACAGCTCCACCTTTTAAACCACCTTCTTCAGCATTTTCACTACCCAACAATATATCTGTTCCTTCTCTAACTACTGCTCCGGTTCTTTTAACTGCTGCAGGTAAAGACTGAGAATTATATTCATACTTACTACGCTTGTATGATCCTCTTGTCATAAACCTATTAGACACTCCTTCTATAGCATTGTTAACCTGAGCTATTGCTAAGTTGTTTATATTACCAAATATATTCCAAGCAACATAAGATTGTGATGACCAGGTAATTGCAGCACCAGCAAACTTGTCCATAAGACCTTTAGAGATTTCTCTATTCTCATAAAAAACATCTTGCGCCCACTGATGTGCTCTTGCTACTACATTAGCTTGGACGTTGTCCATACCAAGTTTACCTTTAACCTTAAAGACCCCTTTATCCACAACACCTTTTATAAAACCTAATTCAGGACTTGTATATTCTCTTCTTTCTATAACTTTAATTAAAGCATTTATTGTCCCTTCTATTTCAGTAAGAGATTCAAATTTTTCTGCCATCTCATTAAACATTAATAAACTACTACCAAGATCTGTACTAACTTCTCCTAATGAGGGTCTACTTCTTTGTTGTTGTATCTTACCTTCAAGCAAGGCTCTTTCCCTGGTAAAGTCTGATAATTTTAATTTACCTTGTTTATACTCTTCTTTTAAGTTTGTGAGTTGATTTTCAAATTCAATTAACCTTGCTTCTACTCTAGGGGATCCAGTAAACATAATAGGGAATGAATCTACCATTCTTCCTTGTTCATTGATTACCACTGTTTTTTGTTGTACTGTAGATGTGGCTAAATTTTTAATTGATGATTGTACTTTAGACCACATCTTTACAAACAATCCTCCTTCTGGTCTGTTCTTTAAGTTAGTAGCAAGTTTATCTCTTACAATTGGAATTGCTCCTAATTGATCATTCCTATAATCTCTAGGTAATAACTCCATTAAAGAGTTAGGTCCTCCATCAAATTCAGCAACAAACATATCATATACAGCTCTACGGGCCTGTGCTAATGCATCGTTTACTTTAGGTTCCATAATTTCTTTATACTTTTCACTACGGAAATCTTGACCATTATCAGCTTTTCCTTTTACTTCTTTATACTGGCTCTTAACAAAATCACCTTGTACGTTTTCCATGACTTGTCCAGTAGGTACACCCTTTACTCTAAATGCTTTTGTATAGTATACTGTATCATAATACTTTGATTTATACTTTTGATAAGCAGATTTTGATTGACCACTTCTCTTTTCCCATCTAAAGTTTTTGGAATTATAAATTTCCATTTTTTCTCTGGCCTCTTTAAACTCAACTGTATATCTTTGGAAGCTTCCATCTTGAGGTGTTTTATCTACTATTTTTTCTGCTGTAGTAAACTCACGTAAATTTGCTTTAGCTTGTGCTAGTTTTTTATTATAAGCTATACTCTCCCTTCCTTCTTTTGTTTCTTGTGCTGCAATAATATCAAATACTGGATCATATGTTAAAGGAACACCATTCTCATCACGAGTTTTAAGAACAAGCTTTTGTTTAATTTCTTCATATTCTGGACCTATTCTTTGTACATATGCTGCTTCTGCTAATGTGCCATCTGGAAGAAAATTAAGCATATAATCATATAACCTATTAAGTTTTACACCTGGTTGTAGTTTTCTTAATGTTTCTAAAGGTGCTATTATTCTTTTTTTTCTTGCAGCAACTTTGTCTAGATAGTTTAAGGTGCTTCTTTTATATACTTTATCTATAGTTTGTAATATTACATCTCTACTAGTAGCTATATCTCTTAAAGATCTTTCACCTCTACCTATGTCGGGCACAACTGTCAATAAAGCATCCATATCTGCTCTAGTAAAACTCTTCCCACCGTGTGATTGTAACATTGTTCCTTCACCTTCTTCAAAGCCAGAGGATTGCATGGCTATAATCATCTCTCCAGCAAAATCAAACAGTGCAGTATTTATCAATCCTGTTCTTCCCGCTTCTCTAGACGTTGCTGGACCAAGTAATTCTGTTGTTACACCTTCTATATTAGCTATCAAATACCTTTGAGTTGCATTTAACTCTTCTAAAAAATCAGATGAACTTTGATTTGGTAAAACTTTACCTGCAGAATCTTTCTTTGGGGTAAACTGATATAGTCCTTCAAATGTTACTAAAAACTTTTGGAAGCCTAACAAGTAATCAACAAACTCAGGGTTTTTTAAATTATTAGGATCTGTTATATACGCTTTATAATCTTTTAACTGTTTAAATACATCTTGTAATAGTTGTGTATATGCTACGGATACATCTTTATTGTTTTGAGGATCTATTAATCCAAAGTTTATAATAGATAAAGTATTACTAATAGCCTCAAATGAACCTGCCTTAGTTCTATCTTTGGATACGTTATCCTTTAATTTTTTCAGCATTTCTTGTTTTGAAATTATAGCATCTTTATATGTTTGAATATTACCTAATGTATATGATAAAGGTTTATTAAGATAAGGATCAAGTTTATCTACTTCAATTTCTGGTACAGTATCTGTTCTTGCATCATAAAGTTGTCCATCTAAACCTCCCTCAGCCAGTTGCTTCTCAAGATTTTGACCAGAAATGTCATATAAATTTATTGGTATTAAGTGATTTACTAAATATAAATTTTGTCCAGGAGGCCTTGGTACAGGACCATTTGAGGATAAATCTCCACCTAAAGCTGCAGGCAAATCTTTTTCTACTACATCTATAGAGAATACATCATACTTACCTCTTTGTATGGTATACCCCATATTTTCTGCCATCCTTCTTATCATGTTTGCTTCTAACATATCTAAGACTTCTGCACTCAAAAAGTTTACATTATAATTTCTTAGCAAACTTGTTTCAGGCAAAACAACCTTTTGATTTTTATCTTTTGACTGATTAATAACTTTACCAATCTTTAGTTTACCAAACTTGTCTATAATGACTACCTCCGCTTTAGTTGCTAATTTAGTTGTTGGATCTGAAAACACAACATTGGTTAACAACACATCTGTTGAATCCATTATATCTGAAATATTATCTCTTATCTGTTCAAACAACTCTACTGATTCACCTGTGTACTCTTCTCTAGATGCTATGACATCTAAGATTTCTGTTATTGTAGAGTTATTACTTTGATTATTACCTATTGCTTCACTAACAGATGAATACTGTAGATTAGTATTAAGGTCATAAAAAGTATTATTTTGTTTATTTAAAACAACCAGGTTATTAATAAATGAATCAGGGTTATTAGCTGATAAAGTTTCAGCTTCATTTTTAGCTTCTTTTACATTGTGAGTTAACTGATCAATAATAATTTTTTGTTGATCTGTATTTGATTCACTTATAGCAGTGTTTAATACTTTTTGTGCTGAAGTTGATAAACTATATCTTACTGTACCATTTCTGGTTTTTCTTTCTACTTCAAATTTTAGACCATCTGTATTTATAAGTTTAGCAATGTCAGTCATCGTTGCATTAGGATTAATTTCCTGTACTGGTATACGTCTTCCAGTAAGATATTTGCTTAGGTTCTGAATGATGTTTTGAAACCACTCAAGCATATCTTTAATCTTATCTAAAAATGGTTTAGTTGGAGATTCTTCATATTCTTTTTTAAAGTGTCTGGCTAAAGCTTGAGTTAAAACTTCCATGTTTCTTTCATCAGCACTAAATCTTCTATCTTTATTATAAGCATCTTCTATCTCCTGTGACATAACAGGAAAGTTTTTTCTAGACTCTTCAACCAATGAGTTATATAAATCTTGATTATCTAGTTTTATTGCATCTACAAAAGGATGAAGTAATTCTTCTATTGCTATTTCATCAGTTACTCTACCCTCTACTAAAATAACTACATTGTCTAAATAAAAAGAATTAATTTTATCAAAAGGAACTTTGGCTTTTTTCCATTGAGGTATTACTTCATATAGTTTAAATGCTTCATTCTCAGACTGTAAACTTACATTTATACCAGGAAACATTCTTATTAATTGCTGTATAACTTTTGTAGTTCTTGGTTGATTCCATGATCTAGATTTTTCAAGCATGTCTCTGTTTGAAAATAAAGATACATCAATACTTACTGCAAAGGTCTTTGGTGTTTCATCTAATTTAATTGCAGATGCAGGTAAATTGTTTGCTTCTAAATATCTATTAAGTCTTTTTATATTTGATTTTACCAAACTTGGATTGGGCATCATGCTGTCTACATTCTGTTCAGTATTAACAATATAATAGGAACCTTGAAAACTGTGTATAATTTTTTCTCTTCTTAAATTATTTAAAAGTGCTTCACCAAAATCTCTTTGTTTTAAATTAAACAAAACCTTTCTTTCTTGTGCATAGTTAGAAGCTTCTACAACTGTAGGAATAGCTTCACTACCTGTTGAGTCTTGCCAACTTTGAATTACATTAGTTGTTATCAAATCTGTTTTATAAACTTCTAATAAAGCCTTATAATTAACTGTATTTCTATTTGGACATTTTGCCATAACTATAAATTACATTTTTTAATTTGTTCTATCATTCCTTCAGGGCTTGCCCAAAAAGAATTTTGGTTGTTATCATACAAATCTATTAAATCTTCTAGAGTATTCACGTCATTTTGTGATTTAAATGCTTCCACTTGTTCAGAATACTCGCCATTTTCAATGTTAGCATTCCAAAATGCTTTGATTTTAGGGTAAGATGTAACTGGATTATTTCTACTTAAAAGATCCAATGCATATTGACCTTGTTTATCTACAGCTGGCAGATTCTTATCATCTATCATTACAGGGGCCTCTTTTTTTACTTTACTAGCAGCCTTTTTATCATTAGCTTCCATCGTTCCCAATTTTCTAAACTCATCTAATCCCGCAGATTCTCCATCAAAATTTTCTATTGTTATATTCTCACCATCATATATTTTATTAAATGATGGATTTGATAATGCACGCTCTGCAATTTCTTGTTTAATAGCATTATCTGCAAAACTTTTGGAATCATTATAAGCATCTAAAGATTTTTGTTGTGGAGAAAGCTTCTTGTTTAATTCAATTGTAAGTGGTAACTCACCATATATAAATCCTATAGCTGTTTGTATTGGAGACCCTTTTAATTTTAATTCTCTTGCACCTCTAATTGCATAGAGAGCTCTATCATTTATTTCAGTTTCATAAGCGCCCGTAGTAGTTTTTAATTCAACCTCACTAGCTTGTTGTGTTAGTTGAGATATAGTAAAAGACTTTTTAACATCTCTCAACATTGCCTCAATAGATTTTCTTAGGCTTGGGCTTAACTCTGCTTCTAAATCTTGTTCATAATTTGCTACTGTATTTTCATATAACTCTACAGTAGGATTAACCGAATTAAATAATTCTTGTACTGCTGGCTCAAATTCAGTTATTGGAGTCTCAAGTTCTACTAAATTTCGCTTAATAGTTTTAGCCTCACTAGTTTGTTGTGTTGGTTTACTTACAAAATCTTTAAATCCTTTTATATCTTCTTTAGTTCCTAACTCATGAATTTGATTTGGATCAAACACTACATGTTCCGTTACAGGAACATCACCATCAAGACCTCCTTCATTTATGTCCAATATAGCACTATCATTTCCAGCTTTTTTTGCAGCCTTAACATCATCTACTTGATCTGCGTATTCATAAAATCCTCTTTCATTTATTCTTCCTGACTTTTCATAAGGATTTTCTTGATTTAATATTACAATTTTTATATTGCTTCCAAAATCCTCAGCTTGTTCTTTAGTTCTTGCAAACCAAAATCCCTCACTTGTAAAATTAGGATCTGTATTTTTGTTCTGTTTAGATTTATCAAAAGTATCAAATTTTGCATCTGTTCCATGATATAAAAAGTTGTCTACTTTACTATTAGGGAAAACAGATTTTAAATAACTATTATATTGTTCTACGCTACCTAAATTAGATAAAGAAGAATTGCTATCAAATAAACTTTGTATATTTTGTCTTTTAAATTTATTTAATTCAACCTCATTAGTTTGTTGTGTTGATGTTTCATAATCAAACATTCTTCGTGGATATAAGCTGTGTTGACGTTCGTGTTCTATAACAAAAGCTTGCCACTCTGCTAAAGTTTTAAATTCATTTATATCAAGCGCCTTAGCTTTAGAACCATCTTTTAATAATCTAGGTTTTGTCCAATTCTTTTCATTAAATGATTTTATTAATTCTGTTTTATCTATGGTTATTACATCATTTGAATACTGTGCTATCCCTTTAGTTCTTTCAGCAGTTACAATATTTTCTGAATAAACAATACGAGGAGAAACATAACTCTTAGAACCTTTCTCATTTGCTTTATCATAGGTTGCTTCGTTTGCTAATCCATCTTTGTCAAGCCACTGTGTGTATCCTGTATCTGTCAACTCTTTAAAGTTTTCATAATCCATTTCAGCTATATCTTTATCAGATACCCCAGCAAGAGGTGTTTTACCGCTAGTTTTATCTTTAATATAAGTGATAGATCTACGATTACCAGTTATTGGATCTGAAGGTCCTAGTTCTCTATATACTCTAGGCATATCTGATACAGATAATTTATTAGTTTTTATAACCAATAAATCTTGATTAGCCGCAGAAGATAAATAATTTTCAATAAAAACATCTGTTGGAAGCAAGTTTACATTATCTAAATTAGACATTGTACTAGAAACAGAAGATAAATAATCTTCTAGCACATAAGGGCTTAGTGCTTCCAATATACTTCCTGACTTTAATCCTAGACCGTCTTTTACAAATGTGTAGGCAATAATCTTTTTTGCATCTTTCCTTGTGTTTAAATCATTGTATAATTTATTAAAGGATGATTGTAGATCATATACTTGTGCTTCATTTAATCTACGCCATGAGTTTGCATTAATTAAATTTATTCCTGAAAAGTTTCTTCTTGCTGAAGCAGGAAGAGATGTAATATAATTTTCTAAAAAGAAATTACCAGGATCAAGTTTTTCAAGATTCTTAACTGCAGTAATAATATTATTGGTATTATTTTCTGGACCAGGATAAATTAAATTATTGGATAGATCTGCTGTATCTAAATTATTACCACTTAAATTAGAATCATTTATATAATTGCTTATAGTTATGTAACCAACTAAGTCTGATGTAATTCTCTTTGTTATATTATCATTAAATTGTAAAGCTGTTTGATTTACTTCATCAAGCAGATTTTTTTGTAATTCTATAAACCTTGGTTTTCTAGATATAAAAACTTCAGGTAATAGTTCAGTTACAAATTCTGTAAATGTATCTTTAAGATTTCCTAAGTAAGTGTCTTCAAATATAGGTCTGAAGTTAAGCGCAGCATTAAAATCTTCCATGTCTGCTATATCATCCATTCTTTTTTGAACTCTAATAAGATCTCCACCTATTCCATTATTTAAACTTAATACACTGTTTAACTTTGATGTAAATCCTTTAATCCTATTGACTCTACTAAAAACTTCTAATATAGCTAACTGTTGTTTCGCAGTTAAAGTATTCATATCTTCAACTCCTCCTATAAGTATTTCTTCTGAAGGTGCTATCATGATGCCTTCCGTCTGTTCATTATTTGTTAGCTCAGAAATTCTATCATTAACTCTTGTAGCAATTCCTTTTGTGTTACCTGTATTATCATTAGCTATCTCTGTATATTGCTCTTGTATAAAAGAATTGTTTAATAAGTAAAGTGAAGTGGTAAGTGGTACACCAATTGCTATCATATTTGTTAGCATACCTGTAGCATGTTGATTTAAACCAAGCCTTGCAACATAATAATCTTTAGCATTATCTGTATTCATAGTAACCACAGAAGATATTATATCTTGTTTTCTAATGCCGTCTTTAGTCTGTGCTCCACCAAAAGTAGTATACTCATTATTGTCTATAGAAAATCCTAAATCTTGTAGACTTATTTTGTTTTCTACAATTAAACTTAAGTATAAATTAGGAGAAACAACTGCTCCAATTGATGCACCTTTATTATTAGTGAATGCTATAATCTGCCCAGCTGAATCATCTATATCTTGTTCCTGAGATATGTTTCTTAATTTTAGTATTGGTGCTCTTTCAGAAATAGTATTCCATGCTTCTTTTATAATATCTAAATTTGCTGGAGTGTATGCTATCATATCTCCAGAAGTCATGTTTTTATTACTTACTAAGTTTCTTCTTATATCTAAGATCTCATTATTTATAGGTGCTTCATATGGCGCAAAGCCCTTATCTGTAACATAGTCATTAAATTGTTGTTTTGTAACTGGTAAACTTAATGCTTGTAACGCACCAATTGACTCTACACTTAATCCAGCTTTTTTTGAATTTGTATCTTCTATGTCTGTTAAAGAGTCTTGAATTAATGAACCTTGAAGTTCATATGAATCATATGCTGTCTTATATATACTACCTCGTTCTTTCACTTCTCGGTTAACATAATTTACATAGTCATCATAATTATTACCATACTCTATAAACTTATCTTTTTCTACATAAAAGTCTTTTCTTTGAGAGTATGCAACATCAATATCAAAATCTGCTCCCGATATCTCTACTAACTCATCCGAAAACATTGCAGAAGATCCGTAGTAAGCAGGTAAAAAGTCTACCATTTTAACACTCATAGCTGAATGCTTATCTTGACTAGGTACACGTACTGAAAACATATCACTTACAGCTTTAGGCATAGGTCTATTACTATCACCTATTAGTTCATAAACTTCTTTAAACTGTGCAGGAAACATACCTTCTGAATATCTATTACCTGTAGCTTTACCATTTTCATCAAACTCTTTTATATTATATCTAAGACGGTCTAGTATAACTATTCCTTCTTTAGGTATCTTTACTCCTACTAAATCACTAGCTTGTCTACCATCTACAACTAAACCACTCATTCTTTCAGCTGCGGATTCTCTAATGACTTCTTGTTTTTCAGGTACTCCCAATTCATCTACACTAAACACACGTCTATAAACCTTTGTACCAAATGATGATACTAAAGCAAAACTTGTTCCTGCTATTTTTTCTTGAAATACACCCTGACTAAAATATGTTAAAAATAATTGCTCAAATTTAGCTACAGTATAAGGAATGTTTAAATTATACTTTGGTTGGTTAAATTTATCAAGACTAAAGAACTCTATTAAATTAGAACTGGCAACTCCAGCCTTAAGTGAATTAACTGCATACTTTGAAAACAAAACTAAATTTGGAGTTATTTGTTTCTTTTTACTTGAAATAAAGTCTTGAGCTTCTTGTTCTGCAATTGTAAATGTTAAACCTCTTTTATTAAAGTACTTCATTTGCTGTCTTTCTGCTAACAATTCATTGTATCTAGAAATTGTTTTTTTCTGAGAAGCATTTTGTTCGTTTGTAATAAGAGTTTTCATTTGGCTTAACTCAGTTATCTTACGTTTATTTGATGGACTAATTTGTTGCAGTTTCATAAATTTAGCAGACAAGTTTCCAAAGTCACCAGAAAAACCTTGCTCATTAATATTTAACTCTTCATAAGGAGATATATATTGTTTAAGCATCTTTGATGCTGATAAAGGAACAGCAATAGAAACCGATTCAGTATCAGCTTCCAAAGCTTCTAATCTTACACGTAAATTATGTAGAGGTATTTTATTAGGCTTAGGTTTAAATGTACCATCAGAATTTTTAATAGATGTTAATTGAGGTGTTAAAACAAAAGCAGACATTTTTAAAAACGTTTCTCCATCAAAGTATACTAGCTTCTTTGAATTAAGCTGTCCTTTTTGATCTATCAATTCATTTATTTGATTCCATTTAATCTTTTCTCCAGCTTCTATCTTATCTAATATATCTGCTTGAGCTTGAGATAGCATACCAAATCCAAAAAAGAAATGTCTGAATGCCTTTGTGGTAATCCACATTTGCGCATCTGCATTATCTATATCTTTATTAGAAATACCTGAAATACTTTTTGGTTCAGATATTGTTACTAAATTAATATTATCTGTAGCATGATTAATATTCTTACTCTTATCTATAAATGGTGTATATGCAGATATACCAGAACCATTTTGAGCCTTAGCTCTTTTACCCTTGTTTGTAAAATCTTTTAATGTTTTAGCTTGATCACCTAATAGTAATTCATTTAAAGACTTAACATTTATGTAGTTACTAAAAAATACTTGTTGTAAATTAAATGAAGGATCTCCTTGTCTTAAATTATATTTAGATGCTGTTTCTTTAGTTGCTTCATCTCTACTACCAAGACCATTCTTTATTCTATTATCAATACCATCAATTGCTTTATTAGAATTAATTAGTTCAAAAAATGCAAGATACCTTTCATTTAATTTACCTCTTAACTGAGTTCTAAATTCAGCAACACTTAAATTAGAGTTCTTAAGTGCTTGTTGAAAAGATATAGGTTCTCCTTGTGCTTCTTGTTCTAAACTATTTTTAGTTTTAATATCTAATAAAGAACTGTTATTTGCAAAAGTAAATCCTCTTGGTGTCTTATCTTGATCTAATGGATCAACTAAATTATATTCTAAAATGTTTCTGTTTGTTTCATTAACACTTCTTTCTCTAACTATTCTATCATATTCATTTTTAATAAAATTAAAAAATATATCAATAGTTTCTTCTGTGATTTGATCTTTTCCTTTTACTTTCTCCATTGTTTTAATAACAGAAAGTCTAGTTAAGTCTCCTGTATTAGAAGATTCAATAACTCTATTTAACACAAGTGAAGTAGGTACGGTTCTTTCCATCCCTGTACCTTCATCTTTAACTAATACGGGGTTAATAAGCCCATTGGTTAAATTATTTAAATTAGATAAATACAAATTAATAATACTCAAACTAAATTCTGCTGGAGTATATTTACCATAATCCATGTTCTTTAATGTAAGCTTATTATTAGGGTCTAAATTATTATCTATTTGTTTTAATACCTTTGTACCAGATACTCTTGATATCTTCAATTGATTATTATCAGCTAAATTATTAAATGCTTGAGAATTTAATAAATAATTATTAGCTAAGAAAGGGTCCTCTTTTAATCTGCTTCTTTCAGCTTGTGTATTAAGTAATTTAGTTTTTACTAAATGATACGTAGGTGATTGATGAGAATTAACAGTGTCACCATTGGTATTTTTAAATACTGATCCACCTATTGTTTCATCAAATACAGCATTGTTTAGCGCCATCTTTGTTATTCTTGATGCTGCTCCTTCAAGACCTTTATCAAATATATCTGCGTTTGATCCTATTAAACTTTGTATCTCATTAATATCCTCATATAAAACTTCGTTTACATTAGGATAAAATTTTAGTTCTGCTTTTTGACTTGCATAGTGAGTATCTCTTGCCTTTAATAAACTAAACTTTAAATAACCAACACTTAATCTAATACCTATAGCATCAAAGATAAGTTGTGACATTTCTGATGCTTGTTTTATAGCTGTCTTTTCTTGTATTCTTTTAGAAGAATCGTCAATTCTTAATTTACTCTTAGCATTAATTAGCTTCTTAATAGATGTTGTTTTTTCTCTAGGATCTAATTCCCAAGACTGCAGCTTAGATGTAAAAGCCTGACTCCAAAGATCTATTTGTGTAGATGCATCATCTCTTTGTGATGCAGAATGGATTAATATATTTCCATCATTATCTCTCTGTTGGAAATACCACTCCACTCTAAAGTTTGTAAAAGCTTTTAACACTTTATTAAAAAAGTCTGGGTTTTTTAATTCTACTGGTAATTCATTTATTAATTCACCTTCTTCTGTTAAAGGTATTATTCCTGCATCATTAAATATACTTGTAATAGCTGCATCAGTTTGAGCATTAGTACTACGGAACAACTGCATTTTTTGTATCATCTCTAATGGATCAGATAGACCTTCTAAAGACTTAAGGATTCCATTATATACATTATTAGAATCAACTGGTACAACAAAAGGAGTACCATCTAACAATTCACTGTTCCCAAAGTAATCAGTAGCAGGCATAGTTATAGTACTTAAATAATGTCTTAATCTAGAGCTTAAGTTATCAAACCCACCAGTTAAATAAGTCTCTTTACCATACTGAGATATTTCTCTAAGGCCACCTAGGTCTTCTAAAGAACTAAAGACCTGACCATCTTCTATGATAGTTTCATTATTATTATTCTGTTGAGTTGCTTGTAAATCTATTATATCAATTTGATCATTTATAGATGTCTTTATATCATTACGGAAACCTTCAAAAGCCATTGTTAGTTTATCTAACATGTTTTTTTCTTTAGAACCAGCCAAATATTGTTGATTTGCTGCTTCATCTGTGTCATATATTTCAGCAAACTGGTCTATGACTGTATCCATTTGATCTTCCATATTAAAACTTGATACCTCCTCTGATGGAACAAAACTGAATTTTCTTTCAATTAATATACCGGCCATTGATTTAATAATGTCTTCTGCTACTAAACTAGGAATATACATTATTCCATCTTCATTATTTTGATATTGTGCTTCATAGGGTATTAGTTTATTGGCCTCAACTATTGAACCTAAACCACCTGAAGTAAATTCATTGTTTACTATAGGAGCAGATCTAAACTTACCAGCATCAATGTTTTCAAATAATGTATTAAGTTCATTTCTTTTAAATCTTCCTAATACAAATTTTATTATTTCAACTAACCTATTAAAGAAAGATTTAATTATACTATCAGTCTGAGTACCACGTCTGTCTTGTTTAAATTGTTCAAACTTATCAGCTAAATACTCTTCAAAGTATTCTCTCTCTAATCTTTCTTGGCTCATGTTTTTATATGTAGGCCAAGAATTTCTAAATTTTTGTAATTCAGTTGCTAAGCTTTTACCCTCTTTTCTTAACTCAGCTTTCTTTTCTTTTTTTGCTATTTTTAGGTATGTATCTTGTTGTTCAGATGTAAGTAGCATTCTGAATACCCCGTGAAACGCTTCATGATATCTAAATGGACTACTTGGTGATGTATATAGTTTACCAGTAACATCAACTCCACCAGCTATATCATTTATATTAATAACAAAGTTACCTACACGCTCTCCTGTTGCTATAAGATTATTCTTTAACGTATTAATATCTTCTATAGTAATGAAGTCAGGTAGTATTCTTTCAGCCTCCATCATAAAATCATCAATGCTTTCCAGATCATTTATATCTAATGGACCTTCTACTATCTTGTTAGCACTTCTTAACTCATCTCTTTGTTTAATTAAAGCCTGTAACTTTTTATTATTTTTTAATGCTTCTCTTTTTTGCTTACTAGTTAAACCTTCTGTTGATTTTATTTCTGCTGTAAGGTTTTTTATTTTTTCTAAAACGTTTGGTAATAGAACAGCCTCTTCAAGTCTAGCTTCAGACTTAACTTCTTCTATTGCTAAAGTTTGATTATTGATCTCACTTAACACAGCATCCATAACATTCATTCCTTGACCAACAACATTAAACAAATCGGTACCAGTAATGTCATCTTCTGTCATTCCCTCTGTTGGAGAATTTCTTTTATTATATTCTAATGCAAATTTTCCTGCTGATTCTTGAGCAGTCTGGTTAGCTAATGAGCCTTCTTCTGTCAATAACCATGCTCTAACTAAATCACTTATTTCTTTCTTAGTTAAAGATAGTCCACTACTACTTTGTATGGTATTATTTTGAATATTAACTAATGCCTGTGCTTGCTCTTGAGGTGTAGGAGTAGGTGTTTGAAGTATAATAGACTTATCTCTAATTGATTGTACGTCTTTAGAGTTAGCACTTATAAGTAATCTCTGTCCCTTTCTAAAAATTGTTGAATCTAAGTCTGTAACTAGACCACTTACATAGTCTGTTACAGGAGCATTTTGAGCTATAGATACACCAAAGTTTCCTAAATTTAATATTTTATTTTCTGGATCTGAATTAATTTTATCTATGAGTAGTTTTACTATTTCTGATGGTGTTGATTGCAGATCTCCATTCTTATCTTTAACAAAGTTTCTAGATTTCAAGTACTGTGTTGTTCCTACTTTTTTACCATTATCTTTAACAGTTAATGAAAGGTCTCCCCAATCTGTCACATCAAAGAAAAACTGTCTTCCTTTAACACTTGACTTAATAAATAATTTCTTTCTTTGGTTCTTGTTAAACTCGGTTGTAACACCCCTGTTTATTGCTTCACCATCTTTTACATTTGAATCTAGAACTGCTATTGCTTCATTTATGTATTCTAATAATATTAGATTTAAATCAGCAGTAGATTGAGATTTAGGTGATGCTGTTGCAACAGTATATTTACCACTAACATCTTGAACAACTACATTATATCTATTTGTTGTGTCTGTTATAAATACACCGTCTTTATCTAATATACCTTGAGCTTTTAGTTGTGACTCTATTTCTTTTATAAGTTGTTCTTCAGCACCCTCTTCTTTTAAGTTGGTTATATATGTTGGAATTCCGGTTATTTTATCAACATCTAAAACAACTATTTCATTCTTAGTATCTAGATTACCTAATTCAGTCTTTACTACTGGTTTAGTATAGTTAGCAAAACCAGAAAACAATTCTAATTTTATTCCTTTATCTAAATCTTTTATTTCTACTTCAACTACACCTGATGTAAACTTTTCCTTTATCTCATTTATAAATATTTCTGCTGTAGCAAAATTATTTCTAACTATCTCTAAATTTTGTTTAGGTGTATTATTTTTATAGTCTGATGCATTTGTGAACATAGTGTTTTTCATAACATCTAAGCTCATTTGTATAGGATCTATACCATCAGTAAACGTATATTGATTAGATGGTAAGAATGCAAATACTCCGTCTGCGTTTTCTTCTAATGGAGTTAACTTAGCGTTCTCTATTAACAACCCTATTCTATCTCTTGTGTTTACAGCATCTCCTTTACCTTTTTCCGTTTCAGGGATATTAACTAGTTTTATACCTATACTAAAATCATTACCCTTTTCAATTATATATTTATTAGCCAGCTTATCAATTTTACCTTCTACAATAGGACCGCTATAAAATGGCGTATTAGTATTAGTTATACTTGGTACTACAACAACCCTTAACCTGCTTATCTCTAAAGGTGTAAGATTACTAATAATAAAATTTAGTCTCTCTTGACTTGAGTCATTGGCTTCATTTTTATTTCTATATGGCCATGCTTTAATTGCTTCATCAAGTGGTAACTTAGCATAGTTATCATCAAGCTCTTCTAAATTAATTTCTTGTATATAATCATATCTACCTATAAAATCTTGTTCAGGGACTGCCCCAAATTTTTTGGCTGCTGCACTATTCTTACCAAAGTTATCAGAAAACTCTGCAGCAGGTACTAAATAAATAATACCCGGAGTAGTCATACTACCATTAAAATTTGTATTGACTACAAATTCATTACCATTATTATCTACTAATCTCACTCCTCTACTTAAAGCTTTACCACCAAACATAAATGTTGAACCATCACTTGCTTGCTCTTCTAATTTATTAAAATTATTTAAAGCTTCTGTCTTATTAAAAAAAGTTCCTGAAGCACCAGGTTTTATCAAATTTTTTAGTCTGTCATTAATTATATTACCATCCTTACCAAGTAACGCATATGAAGTTGTTTCTCTACGATTAGTTATATCTAAAACTCTTTCTTGTAAGTCTACAACTACACCTGTTTCAATAATTCCTTTTGAAGGTGCTGGTTTAGTAGTTGTAAATAGTGACATGTTAATATTTAACTCATTTAATATATCAATTATAACAGGGCTTTCTTTTGCTACTCTAGAGTTTAAAAAATCTTGGAATCCTACTTCTTTAAGTATTTCTGATTCAGATGGTTTAGATTCAATAGGATTTCCTTCAGGTGATAATGTTACAAACCCTCCTCCCCATACTTTTTGAATGCTTTGAAAACCTTGTATAATTGCTTTTGCTCCTGCACTTTGTTCCCAATCATTATAGTTCATTACTAAATCCCCAAATGTATTTGCTTGATACTCTATAAATTGTTTTTTGAGTATTGCTTTTAACATAGGAGAAATAGCAGTATCAATTTTTATATCTGATACACCTGCTGCTTTTAATGTTTCTTCAACCTCTTCAGTAGCTTGCTCAGTTACTTCAACAGCTTGTTCTTCAACAGTTTTAGCTGGTGTAATAAGCTCTATGTATGTATTTATGATAGGTAGAACTTTCTGTCTGTATATTTGATCATCAAGTAAAACCCCTTGATTTAATTTTAAAACTTTGCCAGCAAAAATAAATGTCTTTAATTCATTTATATCACCTGTTTCTAAAAACCTTCTACCTTCATCAGGATCAATGTATATATCTTCTTTAGCTAATTCATTTATAAGACCGTTCTGCTTTTCTACATTAATCATGTCTCTTATCTGTGCAGTTAATATAGAATTTTTATTTGCACCTAGAGTTTTAAAATATTCAGCAGATCTCTTAGTTAGATCTTCCATTTTGTTTGGATCTAATAAATAATCAATGGTATTATTAAACATAAAAGCATCTTGAGATAATGTAGCATAATCAATAATTTCATCTATTGCTGCATTAACAGCATCATTATCTACATAAGTTCCCTGTGAAATGGCTAAAGCTTTTAGATAATTTTTAATAGGTGTTTCAAGACTTTTTCTTTTTCTTCTGTCAAAGTAACCCTTATTAGTTAAATTATTATTATAGACTTTACTAATAGCTTGTAATTTATTCCTTCTAGAAGTTTTATCTTTTAAATTTTTTTTATTTCTTTTGTTATCTATTTCAGTTAAACCAGTTTGGTTCTTAATATTATCTTGTAATATATCAATCTCTTGATCTAATCTATCAAGTTCAATTTGTAAGCTTTCCTTGTCTAGTAAAGGTGTTACATCATTGGCTGCCATTTTACCAAACAATGGTGTATTAGATAATTTTTCTGCTATTTTAGTTTTTCTTTCTAAAGCATCTTTGAAGGCTCCTTCATTAAACATATATATATACTGCATATGTTTGTAACCTCTTTGTAATCTTTTTTCCTCATTACGCAATCTACCTGGAGCAAACTTTTCTGGAAAATATCTTTTCTTAAATATTTCAGGAGATCTATCATATGCTTCTCCATACTCTTTTATTAAGTTTCTTTGCTTATCAAACTTTTCTCTTATTTTTATTGCACCACCTTGATCTGGAAAAGCTTCTTCTAATTCTTCATTTGTCATTTGGGTAAAACCCTTTATATCATCAAGTGTATTGTTAATACTGCCATTCTCAAATTTAGATACTATACCTGCATGATCTCCAAAATATTTATTATTATAATATTCATATTTATCTCCAGCTAATTCAGCTTCATTTTGAGCATCCATAGTATTCTTTTGTAAAGATGCTTGTAATTGTACAGGATCTAAAATAGTCTCTATTGTGGTAGAGCCATCAGCTTCTGTACCAATAGAACCTTCATTACTTTGCTTAATTATATCTGCTATAACTTTATCCTCAGCCTCTTTTTGGTCTGCATAATCTTTTCTAGAATTTTTACTTCTCATAGAATATAGACGTGGCAACCCTTTAAATAATATTTGTTGATATGGTCCAGCTAATCCAGACATTAAAAATCCTGAAAGAAAGGTTTCAAAACCCTGGCTACTAATTTGTTCTTTCATACCACTCATTGCAAAGGATCCATAAAATGCTTTTGCTCCTCCTCCTGGCTCACGTAATAATGCTCCATAGTAGCCTTCGTTTGTTGCTGCAATGGCTTCTTGAGATACTTCTTGTAATCCTTCAGCTAAACCTCCAGCTCCATATCTCATCATACTTCCTGCAAAAACTCTTGGTGCTCCTTTAAAACCACTTACTTTTAATTCATTCCAAACTTGTGGAAGTATATACTTTGACTTTTGTTTATAAACACCTTTTAATGCTTTACCTGTTATAGGATCTTTTAAGGGATTAATTCTGTATTTACCTACTCCACCAGTCTTACCTCTAAATCCACGTAGTGCACCTCTTAAAAATAGTTTATTAGAAAAATATATAATACCTGTGTTTTGCATCAAAGATGTAAACCCAGCTTGAGCAGCTTTATCATTTAGATCTGCCAACATAGTACCATCTATTTTTACTCCTGATGCTGTTAGTTCTTGAAATCTATTTTCTCTAACTCTATTTTCCACCATCCCTGCTTCTAGCTTACCTTCAGCTAGAGCCAAGTTTATTTGTCTAATATCTCTGTAAGCAGCACCAAACAAATTGTGAGACTTTGTTACATTAAATAAATTTTGTGCAGTATTACCTGTTGTCTTCCATTTTTCTATTGCCAGTGTAACTTCAGGTGCAAATATTCTTCCTGCAGCCGAAGCTCCAACGTTAAATAATTGCCTAGCAGTTTTTATATTATTTACAGATTTCATTACCGCATTTGCTGCAGAAGCATATCTTGCTGCATCAAAAAAGTTTACAACTGCTCTTCCAGTTCTAAATAAATTTCTACCAGTAAGTGAAAGAAAACCTGCTGCAGTTGCTGGTGCTGCTGTTCCTCCAGAACCTAAAGTTATCGCAGCTGATCCCGCTGCTAATGCTAATTCTTCTAAAGCAATAGATGAGATTATACCTGCAGTGTAACCAAAACTAAGACCTAAATTTGTAAGTGTACCAAAGGCACCACCTCTAGTAGTTGAACCTATTCTCATAGCATCCTCCATACTTTTTGCCCCTACATAATCTGGTCTTAGTGGTTCCCCACTAAAAATATCAATTACTGAATTAATTGATGCACCCAAACCTGTAAAATATTGTTTACCAAATTGACTATAAGCTCTAGAAATGTCATCCATTTTAGTACTATTAGCATTATAGTATGACTCATTATTTTGGTATGGGTGAAAACCTAACTCATTATATTTTGGATGTGCATAATACCTTTCAAAATTAACCTCTTTTAAGTTACTATATATAGGATCAGATATGGGTAGAATATTTTGTTTTGGCTGTTCAGCTGCCAATTTTAATTGGTCACTTAAAGATAAATCTCCTATCTTTGACTTTGCTGGATTATAACCTACATTTACTAAACCTGGTTCAGGTGCTGTAAGATTAGCAAAAACTTCAGGTCCATATTTATTCATGTCACTTTGATACCTATCAACATTTAATAATGCTGCCGGATCCGCCATATTAAGAAAGTCTTCTCCATATTGTCTAGTATCAAATAATGTTTCTGCAGTCATATATGGACTGCTATCATTAGATGGTATTGTTGAAATAGAATTTTGTTCTATCTTTTCTGATAAATTGTTTTTATCTATATTCTCCATTCTTATTGGTTGTTAGCTTTTGCTTGTTTCTGAAATGCGTCTCGTTTGTTTTTATTTTCTTTAGACTTCAATTCAAGTGCTGCAAGAACTTGATTGTAAAATATGTCTTTGTCTCCTTTAATTTGTGTAAACCCAGTACTTTGAACACTAAATCCTTGTGGAAATTTTTTAGTATCTGATTCATAACTAAAAAAATCAGATCTATAATATAAATTATTCTTATTATCTAGTTTAAATGTAAATTTACCTGAACCTCGTGGTTTGCCATTTTTGTAAGGTCTTAAACCACTAGGGAATTGAGTTGGTAAAACATATACTTTGTTCACAGTTGAGTTTACTAACCGACCGATTTCACTCTGTTGAGTAATATTTGTAAAAGATTGTGGATTAGTCTTTAAGGTTTTATCTCTAGGAAAAACAAATGTAAATCCAGTACGTAATTGTCTTTTCACTTCTTCTTGTAAATCCTCATATACTCCACCATCATTTTCTGCCTTTTCATTAACTAATTTTTCAAAAGCTGAACTAAAATTACTTAACTCATATGCAGCAAGCGGACCTGCTGTTTCATCATCCCCAGGCATGTCAAATGGTACTGGTCCCCATGTATTATAAAATTTAACTTTTAATGAAATTTTATTTTTATCTCCTTGAGATGCTCTTTCAGTCAGCATTGTATCAAAAATAAATTTAGAAGCTTGGCTTCCAACATCATTAAACTTTAAAGCACTATTATTTACAAGAGCAGCTATATCATCAGTCTCTGCATCACCAATAGTATAACCTAAAAAGCCTCCTCCTTTTGATGTGTTTTTTATTTGTGTCAATGCTAGTCCTACAAACACATCTTCAGCAGTACCTGGTTCTGCAATTAAGTTTGTAACAATATTAGAGGTAGGACTAGTTATTAAATTTGTACCTTTTCTATTTGTTATTCCTGAACGGTTATTTACATATGTATAAGAAGGAGTATTGTTAAGTAATTCATTTGTAGCCGTGGTATAATAATCATAGATCATATTTGTACGGTTTTTTAATATATCATCATCTATTCTTGTACCATCATTAGTAGTAGGGACTGCTACATAATCTTCTAGTAATCCAATCGTATTTTCATTTCTTTTCTCATCATCTATAAACGGATTCATTTGGTTTAACTTTAACAAATTAAATCCTATTGCCTTTTGCAAAAATGAAGGTGTACCTTCTACTATATTAGTATTATTTGCAAACCCATAAAGATCTTGCCTACCCATTTCAACTTTGCCTTCTATAACAGCATCCTCTACTCTTTCATAATATTCATCACGACTTTCATCAAGAGACGGTTTAGGATAACCAGCTTCATTTAATGTTGCTACATTTACTAATTCATCACTTGCTGATCCATCCTCCTGACCAAAGAAAAACTTTTTTACAGCGGGATATTCTCCTATAGCGAAACCAAGCAGAGGACCTATAGGGCCACCAAAAATAGTTCCTATA
>TARA_R100000541_G_scaffold11732_6_pt1 | contig 22955 bp, 21 predicted proteins | sample TARA_R100000541 | Tara Oceans TARA_R100000541 (sample SAMEA2621416) | marine metagenome | biome: marine biome (ENVO:00000447); feature: surface water layer (ENVO:00002042); material: "saline water (ENVO:00002010), including plankton (ENVO:xxxxxxxx)" | depth 5 m | reverse complement strand
CGAAATGCGCGTGATGCGCTTGCGATCCACACTACCCATCGAACCTCGCCGGGACAATCCGATAATCGATTAGCCGTGCGATTATCGAACATAAACATAGCAAGTCCGAGGCTGCCCTGCCCCGCCACCGCAGTGAATAGGATGACAGCGGCCCCATTAGTGAAATTGGTCGGCATGTCAGCGATCGGTTACCGACGCGCGCCCGCCAAGCGCGGCTGTGGCTTATGCAAAGAGGCTCCACCTTGGAGGACGCTCGGTGCCTGTAAGGCCCGCAGCCAACTAGACGTCTGCCTGAAGGCTTTCCTCTCATTGATGGTACGTCGGGCTCGTAGGCGAACCGTGCGCTGCATTGGGCAGCGCGAACGGGTGAATCACGCCGGTGTAAACGGATGCGCCCTGTACCGGGCGACTATGTCTTGGCGGCCGATGCGCTGAAGGCCATCCGCTTTAAATACCGAGCAGCCATAAAACGCGACTATCGTTCCACAGGAACCAATACGGTGTCGCAAGCATAGCGGCTAAGCCCGTACGAAAGATCAAGCTCGCTTGATGACCGCACGCCATTGGTATGCGGTCAACATTCAAGCGTGGCCGTTCGCTGGCAACGCTTCTAATTTTCCACGTCGCTCCCACTGCTGAGCCACTGTTCGAGCTGCAGGCTTCGCGGCTGTCCTTGTTTGGCAGCGTAGTAGACCAAGCGGAGGTCTCGGTCGACGTCGATGGTCAGTGAAGTGTGTTCAAACACAACAGGACCGATGTCCGTCACATTGAAATACCGTATGCCCTGGCACGGACCATGAATGTCCTGCTGGCGCCACCATGTTCGGAAGTCGGTATCGACCTTTTCCAGTTCCTTTACGAGCGTGCCAATCTCCGGGTCCAAGGGCGCTCTGACGAAATCGCGTCGAAAGCTCGACAAGATCTGCAACGCCTGGTCCTTCCAGGGGTCAAGCAATACCCGCATCGAGGGCATGGTAAACAGCATCCATAGCAGGTTGCGCCGCTCTACGGGAACGCTCGAAAAGGCAAAGACCTTATCTGCCGCCGCGTTCCAGGCCAGCACATCCCAGCGCAGGTTAAGCACGTATGCCGGTCGCTGTGAGAGGTCTGCCATCAGTCGATGAACCAGCGGCGGAACAATGCACCAGGTCTTACCAGGCTCTGGAGGAAGTCGTTGGTGCGCCAGTAGAAACAGATGTCGTCGCTCGGTTGCATCCAGCTTCAGCGTTCGGGACAGGTTTTCTAGGAAAGTCGCCGATACGCTGATTTCTCGCCCTTGCTCCAGCCAGGTGTACCAGGACAATCCTACCCCGGCGAGTGCCGCCACTTCTTCGCGCCGAAGTCCAGGGGTGCGTCGTCTTGCGCCAGAAGGAAGGCCAACGTCCTGTGGCGATATACGCTCCCGGCGGCTACGTAGGAAGTCGGCCAACTCCGCTCGGTTTCGCTCAAGGCTGCGAGGCGCGCTCATCCAGTTACTCCCCAGTAATAGTATAAGTGGTCAAATTGTAACCCCATCGAAGCAAGGCTATGAATACCTCCTCGTCGCAGATGCCCGATCCAGACAATTGGTCGGCCTCGGGCGGCTTGATCGTTCAGGAGATATTCGGATGTACCAATCATTGCTTCGTGAGCAACTGGAGTTACTGAAGTCCTCCAACCAATACCGCACCTTCACCACCCTCAGCCGCATCTGTGGCCAGTATCCGTTGGCCAAGTTGAACGGTGAGCGACAGGAACAGGTCGTCGTCTGGTGCAGCAACGACTACCTGGGAATGTCCCAGCATCCGACAGTGCGCCAGCATATGCATCAGGCGCTGGAGACGTATGGTGCCGGCTCCGGCGGGTCGCGCAATATTGGCGGCTCTTATGAATTGTATGAGCGGCTCGAGGCGAGTCTTGCCGACTGGCACGGCAAAGAAGCGGCGTTGGTCTTCCCGACCGGCTATGGCTCTAACGACGCCACACTCCAATGTCTGCTGAGGCAGATCCCGAACTGCGTGGTTGTCAGCGATGCGCTCAATCACGCATCGATTATCAGCGGCATCCGAGCAACACCAAACGAACGTCAGGTGTTCCGCCACAACGACGTCGAGCACCTCGAGCAGATCCTGTCGGCCTATCCTCTCGCCCAACCGAAGTTGGTGGTGTTCGAATCCATCTACTCAATGGACGGAGACATAGCGCCGATCGCCGAGATCGTGGAGGTTGCCAAGCGCTTTAATGCGCTGACCTATCTGGACGAAGTCCATGCGGTCGGCATGTACGGTCCTCGTGGTGCCGGTATCGCCGCAGGGCTCGGCATTGCTGACCAGATAGACATCATTCAGGGCACCATGGCCAAGGCCATCGGGGTCATCGGCGGGTACATCGCGTCGACGCGCGTCGTCATAGATGCGGTACGTTCCTTTGCGACTGGCTTCATCTTCACGACGTCCCTTCCTCCGGCCGTCACGGCCGGCTGCCTGGCAAGCGTGGAGCAACTCAAAGCAAGCGACAACGAGCGTCTGAGGCTGCAGCACAACACCGCGCTGTTGCGCGAGCGGTTACAGCAGCAAGACATTCCCGTCATGCCCTGTTCCCAGACCCACGTGCTTCCAGTTCTTGTGGGCGAGGCCGAGCGCTGCAGAGCGGCTGCCCAGCGACTGCTGCACACGCACGGTGTGTATCTCCAGCCAATCAATTATCCATCCGTGCCGGTAGGTACCGAGCGCTTCCGCGTTAACGCTACGCCTAACCACAGCCAAGCCCAGATCGACCACCTGGCCCTGTCCATTCGCGAAACCTTTGAGCACTTTGCGATCCCCTTGGCCTCCCAAGCTTTCGCGTCGGAGGTGGCGTAATGAACGAATCGCTGTTCTCCGTACGTTACGCGACGACGGACGACATAGCCCGCCTGATCGAGCTCAGGGCCCACTTGTTAGACGGGACCTCAGCGACCTATGCCAGCCGCAGCCCAGAGGATTCGGAACGATGGCGCACCGCCTACAAACACTGGCTGATCGCCCATTTGGGCGTGCACGACGGCGTGCAGGTGCTGGTGGCTGAGCACCAAGAACCCAAACTGGTCGTAGGCTGTGCCACCGGAGTCATTGATCTCAGGGCACCTACCGCAGCAAATCCCAGTGGTCTGTGCGGATGGGTGCAGTCGGTGGTGATTGATCCGCAATGGAGGGCACACGGCATTGCCACGCATCTCATGGACCAGCTGCTTCGCTGGTTCGGCAGCCGAGACGTCGGGGCGGTAGCGCTCCAGACCACTGAAAGCGCATCGCGGCTGTATGAGCGCCTGGGCTTCAGTCCAACAGGCGAGTGCCTCCTGCTTCGTCAGGAGGTGTCGCAATGAGGATACTGATCATTGGGCTGGGCTACGCCGGCGAGCGGTTTCGGCGAGCATTCGAACACGTGGCGAGCCGCGCCGGCGTCACGGTCGCGATGGCTTATGTTGGACGGCGGCAGAAGACCACGTCCTTGCGCTACTTCGACTGCATTGGGGGTGCGCTGCGGGAGTTCGCTCCCGATATCGTGGTGGTCAGTGCCAACGATGTAAACCATGCCGACGTGCTGCGTCAGTTGGCCGGCTACCAAGGGTTCGTCATTTGCGAGAAACCGCTTGTCACCCCAGCGGACGAGCTGGACGGCGTGCATGCGGCGCTCAGCAGTCTCAGCGGGTTCGCGTTGAATCTAATCGAGCGCTACTCCCAGGCGGCACAAACCCTACGTCGATGGGTCGCGCGCCACGGCTGGAAGCTCGTGCGTGCGAGCTTCATTTGGGGCAAGGATCGCATCAACGATTACCGACCCACGTGCGGAGTTACCAGCGAAGCGATCCATGCATTGGACCTGCTGAGCTGGGTCTGCCCGGCGGCAGATCCGCTGCGCCTCAAAGGGGTGCTCGGCGTTCGGTCTGACTTTTCCGTTTCAGCCTCTGCGGTCCTCGACACGGTGCAGCTGACCGCTTTGCTTGGCGCCTCGCCAATCACCGGCTACAGCAGCTTCGTCAATATTGTTCGCCAGCGCACCCTCGACTTCACGTTCGTCGATCAGGAAGACCAGTTGATTCATGCGCGACTGACATTCGACACGCCGCGGTGGGATGAGGATCACCTACGAATCTGGATGCGTGATTCAGACGGCACGGAGCTCGTGCTGCACGAGCTCAACGTATCACCCCACCAGGCGGGGCTCGAAACCCTGCACAAGCTCTCGGAGTTTTGCCAGCAGGTGCTCGAATGGGTCACGCAGCGGCAACCGCCCGCTCAGCCCTTCGCCTCCCTAAAGGACGCCATGGAGCTGCAGGGCTTGCTCAACCAGCTGGAGCAGCGCGCTCTGACACCCACCCCGGCCATCTACAACCATGGCGCCAAGCGCGCTCTGCTGGTTGAGAGCGCGGACCTGGAAAGCCTCGGTTAACGGATATCGGCAGGAGAACACTATGTGTGGAATCACAGGATGGCTGTCCTACAGCCATGACATGCAAACCCAGCGAGACACGCTACAGCGCATGACCGACACGATGGCGCGGCGAGGGCCGGATGCCGAAGGCATTTGGCTAGCGGGGCCAATCGGCTTTGGACATCGCAGGCTATCGATCATCGACCTGGAGGGCGGACGTCAGCCGATGCTGGCTCGGCGCGATGATGGACTCGAGGCTGCGGCTATCACCTATAGCGGCGAGGTCTACAACTTTCGCGAGCTACGCGCAGAGCTGAAAGTGCGTGGTCACCGGTTCGATAGTCGCAGCGATACAGAAGTGGTTCTGCGCGCCTATCTCGAATGGGGTGAAGGTTTCGTAGAACGCCTCAACGGCATGTATGCCTTCGCCCTGTGGGACCTGCGTACCCAAGCATTGCTTCTGGTTCGTGACCGGATGGGCGTGAAACCGCTGTATTACTACGAAACCGCCGACGGGCTGGTCTTCGGCTCCGAGCCCAAGGCACTACTCGCCAACCCACTTGTCCCCCGCACCGTACGAGCCGATGGCCTACGGGAAATCCTGGAGATGGTCAAAACTCCGGGCCATGCAATCTTTCACGGCATGCGCGAAGTGCTGCCGGGCGAGGTCGTGCGCATCGACCGGCAGGGCCTGACCACACGCCGCTACTGGCAGCTGCAGGCTCGAGAGCATGATCATTCGCTCGAGCAGACCATCCGTCATACCCGGGATCTGTTAGAGGATATCGTCCAGCGTCAGATCGTCTCGGACGTCCCGTTGTGCAGCCTGCTCTCGGGCGGGCTCGACTCATCAATCATTACCGCGCTGGCGTCCAGAAAGCTGCTTGCAGCCGGCAAGGACAACATCCGCTCGTTCTCTGTGGACTTTCTTGATCACGGCAGTGCGTTTGCAGGCGATGCAGTACGGGGCACGCCTGACGCGCCGTTCGTTCGCGACCTGGTTGAACGTATTCACTCCAGTCACAACGAGATCATTCTGGCCAGCCGTGAACTGGCGGACCCCGCTCTGCGCAGTCGTGTCATCGAAGCGCTGGATTTGCCGCCGGCGTACTGGGGAGACATGTGGCCGTCGCTCTATCGCCTGTTTCAGGAAGTCCGCCAGCACTCCACCGTCGCGCTGTCTGGCGAAAGCGCCGACGAGGTCTTTGGTGGCTACCGGTGGTTTCACGATCCCGTGGCGATTGAGGCACAAACGTTCCCCTGGCTGACATCCGTGACGGGCAAGTATTTCGACGGCAAGACTCTGTTCGATCCTGCCCTGCTGCGTCAGCTGGACATGCCGGGTTTTCTGCAGGACAGCTATAGCCAGGCGCTTGCCGAGGCGCCTGTGCTGCCCTCCGAAGGCCCAACAGAACGACGCATGCGCCAGATGAGCTACGTCAATCTGACCCGGTTCGTCCAGACGCTGCTTGATCGCAAGGACCGTATGAGCATGGCGGTCGGCCTCGAGGTCAGGGTGCCGTTCTGTGATCACCGGCTTGTCGACTATGCGTTCAACATTCCTTGGGAGATGAAGACCTTCGACGGGCGGGAGAAAAGCATCCTGCGAGCGGCGACGCGCGACCTCCTACCCGAGTCGATCAGTAATCGGGTCAAGAGCCCTTACCCCTCGACGCAGGACCCCGCCTACGAGCAAGCGCTTCGCGCGTCGTTGGCCCAGATCATGGCCGATAGGGACGCGCCCGTGCGAGCCCTTCTCGACGCATCGCAGGTCAAGCGCACCCTGGAGCGACCCATGGGTGATACCTCGCCCATGTACGACCGCATGGGTATGGAGCTCGCGGTGGGCCTGAACACCTGGCTGACCCAAGAAGCTATCAACCTAGATCTTTAACTTGATGCGGCGCGGCCCCGCAGCCGCGTCGGACCTTCATTCTGGAGCGATCCATGACCAAACCCTATTTCAACCAGCTTCCCATCTACCTGATCGCCTTGGGTGCCTTCGCGCTGGGTATGGCCTCCTATGTAACCGCAGGCCTGATTCCCCTGATTGAGTCGGGCTTCTCCGTTTCGGTGGCTGTGGCGGCGCAATTGGTCACCGCCTTTACCTTGGCGTACGGCCTGGGATCGCCCGTATTCGTTGCGCTGACGCCACCTGATCGCCAGCGCACTGGCCTGCTGCTCGCGCTGGGATTGTTCGTTCTGGCAAACGCGGCAAGTGCCATGGCAGTGGATTTCACCGTACTGGTGATCTGGCGCGCCGTGGCTGGGATCGGCGCGGGTGTCTACCTCGCGATGGGCATCGGCGCTTCAGCGTCGCTCTCATCGGTCGAGCGACGCGGCAAGTCGATCGCCATCATCATGGGTGGCATGGCCAGTGGCGTCGTGCTTGGCGTTCCAGTCAGCCTGATGATCGCCGACAGTTTCGGATGGCAGGCTGCACTTTGGCTGGTCACACTGCTCGGGCTGCTAGCGTTTGCAGGCCTGATGGTAATGTTGCCGAAGCTGCCGGCGGCACCTGCCAGTTCCCTGAGCCAGAAGCTCGCCATTCTGGCCGACGGGCACGTGATGACGATCCTCTCCATATCGCTACTGGCCGCCGTGGCGAGCCTGGGCATGTACACTTTCATTGCCCCGTTGCTTGCCGACCCCGAGCATGGTGCAGTCCGCTCGGTAACGCCCTATCTCTGGGTCTGGGGCATCGGCGGCGTGCTCGGCAGCTTTCTGGTCGGGCCCATCGTCGACCGTGTCAGGGGACCCTTGCTGGTGTTGGCCATCATGATCATTCTCTCGGCTTCCCTGTTTCTGTTGCCGGTTGCCGCCACACTCGGCACATGGCTGGTCATGCTGCCGATCCTGGTATGGGGCGCCGTAGGCTGGGCCCTGCAGGTACCCCAAAACAACGAACTGATCCTCGCCAGGCAGGCTCAGGGTGATGGAAATCTTGCAATCGCCCTGAATGAATCGGCGCTCTACCTGGGTAGCGCAATAGGCGCAGCTGCGGGTGGGTTCGTCCTGCTGCTGCAAATGCCCACCTGGACGCTAGCAGCCTGCGCAGGTTCGGTCGCGCTGATCGGCGCGCTGCTGCAGGTCCTGAACCTTCGACGCCAACGAACCTGGCCGCGCACGGCTCATCCTGAAGCCAACCATTGAGCCAAGCGGAGGTGCACCCATGGAGCTACGTCATCTTCGCTGTTTCGTCGCGGTTGCCGAGGAGCTGCACTTTGCGCGAGCCGCAGAGCGTTTGCATATGGAACAGTCGCCCTTGTCGCGTACCATCAAGGATCTGGAGTACCGCTTGGGTGTGCAGCTGTTCGAGCGCACGACACGCCGAACTCGCCTCACCTGGGCGGGCACGGTCCTGTTGCAGGAAGCACGGCGTGTTATTGCCGTTGTTGAACAAGCCAAGGCCAGCGTGAAGGGCGCCGCGGCGGGCTATCGGGGCCAGCTGCGTGTTGCTCTGTCCGATGGCGTCCCGCAATCGCGACTGGCGTCGCTGCTCGCCTTGTGCCGCGATGAAGACCCGGATGTAGAAATAGTCCTGCGCGAGGTGCCGTCGACTACGCAGGTCAAAGGCCTGCTGGACGATCTATTCGATGTCGGCCTGGCGCAAATCGAAAACCAGACTGAAGGATTGCTGGCCACGCCCGTATGGCATGACCCGCTTGTGGTTGTCCTGCCCGCACGGCATCTGTTGCTCGCCCATCGAGAGATACCGCTCAAGGAGATTACCGGACACCCGCTGGTACTTTGCGAGCCCCAAGTCTGCGAGGGTTTTTGGCAGCAACTGCAGGTGGTACTTCGGCCCGTTGCGTCCAGCCTGATCGTCGCAGAGCGTGTCCCCACGCTTGACCTGATGATCGCATTAATTGCCGCCGGTTACGGTCTGGGATTTTCGAGCATGCCGCGAATTTCCGAGCTCAACAATCCGGACATTGCCACTCGCCCCCTGGCGGACCAAAGCAAGCTGACAACCTACTTGGTCCGACGCGACAGCGAGGCGTCTGCAGTGCTGGATCGGTTTATCGACAGAGTGAAACGCATTGCTCCAGATCCGGGCGAGCCTTTTGCCAATCAGCCAGCAGCCTCTTGCACACTTGATGCGTGCTGCGACCACGTCGCAAATGCGAGGGATGCTGCCGCCCCCCAGGGTCGTGGCTCAGGTTAAAACCTCGATCCCCTGTCGTGAAGGCGCCCACCATTTTCAGGATGAGGGTCATAGCGTCGACCGGATCGCCATAAGTCGCCGCATGCATCGAGGCGAAGCGATCAAGGTCGACCTTGAGGTTAGCCGGGCAGGGAAAAGTCAGCTTGGTACTCTCGGTCTTGGGCAGCGGCCCCGGCCTTAGCTTGCGGGTCTCAATCATCGAGGTTTTCCGTTAGAAGACAGCGGTCGGTAAGGCCGTAGCACCAGGTCGCGGTTCACGATGATGCGAACCGGCAAGCCTGGCCGCTCGGTCAGCGTCGGCTGTATGTTCATGTTGCGCCGGGTCATTTCCTGCCCCACCTGATTGACGCTGTCCTGCAAGCCATCACGACCGGCAATGATGACGCGATGACCGTCCTGACCGTTCTCCGGAGCGGCCAGCTCCGCGCCGATACCCAGCAACGTGGTCAACGCGGCACCTGCGAAGACTCGGTCCCAGTGCCAGTCCACCCCATCCTCCAGACCGGCATAGCCGGCCGGGTCACTGCCGATCAGGTTATCCAGCGCAAGCGAGCTCGTGTCCGGCAGGATGATGCGATTCCAGACGACCTGCACACGGCCCTGCCCGTAGCTGACCTGACTATTGTAGCGACCGAGAATCCGCGACCCCTGCGGAATGAGCAGATGCTTGGCGGTCGCCGTGTCGTAGACTGGCTCTGTCACTGTAGCGATCACATCGCCTGGCAGGTCCGACTTGATTCCGGTCATCAGCGCGCCGGCGATGACCGTGCCCGCCATCACCTGGTACGGCGACGCCGGCAAATTTATATGTCCTGTGCTGCGCGAGGCTGTGCCGCCCTGGCGCAAGAACTGTTCTTTTTGCGGCTGCCCGTTCTGAGCAGTGATCAGATCGGCCGGCTGGGCCGCTTCCAAGTCGAATGCGGCCAATCGCGGATCGACACCCGCCAGCGTTGGCGCCTCCACCCTGTTTCCAACCAAGGCTTTTAGACCGGAGGTGGTGTGCTGGCTAGAGGTGCGGAAAAAGATCGACGAGGCAGCCGCCGCCTCCGCCTCTTTCAACAGCGCCTGCCGTTCAGCCTCGGCGCGATCGCGACCGGATGGCGCGTAGGCGGTTGCCGCGGACCGTTGCGACCTCACGATGGCCGGGCCGAGATCGCCTGGCAGTGGAGGTCCGAGCTCGGGTGGCGGCGAGGCTGGTTGCGGCAGTTGTGAGTAGTCCGCAGGCAACTGATCGAGTCCCTCGGAGCGTGCAACCCGGTCAACATTATAAAGCTCGGCTGGCGTGTTGCCCGCTCGTGGGTTCGGTGGCCGCAGCGACCAGACCGTGGCCCCCAGCACCGCAACAGCGAGCCCACCGAAAAGCGCCGCCAAGGTTCGTCGGCTCAGGCGCTGGACTGGCCGTGGCTGGGCACGCAGGGCTACCGCTTCCGGGGACACCTTATTGACCTGTGGCGCCACAGGGTCCGAAATACCCTCGCCGCTCATGCTCAGCGCCCTCGAGCGAGGCCGTCGGTACGCTCGATACGCACCACGTCCCCCTTTTGACCCCCCAGGCGCAACTCAGCGGCGCCAAAGAGGCGATCGACGATGTAGTACGGCGAGCGGAAGCGGTAGTTGACCAACTGGCCGTCGCCCTGCGCACCGATCACGAACATGGGCGGTAGCTCACCCTGAGCGATGCCGGCCGGAAACTGGATGTAGACCTTTTCACCGTCATCAAAGGCACGCAGCGGCTGCCAGGGTGGGTTGCTCCCGCTGATCGAATAGCGGAAGCGGATCCGCTCCAGCGCGATGCCCGTATCGACGGGTGCGCTCGCCCGGGCGGCCCGTGCCTGACGTTGCAGGGCGAGCATCCGGTCTTTTGGGTAATCCCAGGATACCGAGGCCATCCAGGTCTTCTCGGTGGAGGTCAATTCGATCAGGTAGGTACGGCGGCTGGTTGTGATAACCAGGTTGGTGTTCAGGTCCGGGCGGATCGGTTTGACCAGCACACTGACGCGCAAGTCCTCTCCAGCGCCGCTTGACGTATCGCCAACGATCCAGCGCACCGTGTCACCGGCGGCCACGGCCACCAACTCCTCGCCCGCCTGCAGTTCAATGGCCGTGACCCGCCCGGGCGAGGAATAGACCTGATAGAGCGCGCCTTCGCTGTAGGGCCAGACCTGGATGGCGTTGATGAAGCCATCCCGCGTGGGCGCCATTCGTGCGTCGCGATTCGCGCGCGCCACACGTACCGTTTCGTCTGTCGGCTCTGACGGTTTCTCCCTACTACCGGCTCCCGGCAGCGGTTTCAGCTGTGATGGCAGAGCCAGCACCTTGGGGACCTCAACCACCGCTACCGGTTTAGGCGGCTCGGGCAGCGGTTGTGCCTGCACAGGCTCATCAAGCGAGATACTGGGTGCTGGCTTGCCCTGGCTCGCACAGCCGGTCAAGGCAAGCAAAACGAGGGGCAGCGTGCACGAACGGCAGAACGATGTCATGGTGTGACTCCTTCGGCTGCATCCAATTCGCGGCTCCACGACAACCCGTTGACATAGATGCCCAACGGGTTCTTGCGCAGGCGCTGTTCGGTGCGCGGGGTTTGCAGGACGGTGGAGATCACTGCGTTCCACCGCTCGGTACCGGCGGGCGCGCCATTGACGAAGCGCTGCTCGGTCCAGCGCACGTTGAACGATGCATCACTTGCGCGCACTACGCTGATCACCTGCACCGTGACTGACTCCTTGCCGACGCGGGCGAACGGGTCATGGGTGCGCGCATAGTCGTTGAGCACGGCCGCTCCCCGGTCAGTGGTGTAGTTGTAGGCGTCGAGCCAGCTCTGCCGAACAACGATCGGATCGATTGACAGTGAGCGCACCAGCGTGACGAAGCGCGCCAGGTGATAGGCCGCCTGCGTGTCGGATGGCCGATACGGTGAAGCGGCCTCGCCCACCGCCCTCACCTGCCCGCTCTTGTCTACCTCCACCACATAGGGCGTGACGATGGATTGGGCCGAACGCCAGACCAAACCGCACGCCATCAGTAGGGCAAGCGCCAGGCAGCCAAAGGCCATGAGTCGCCAGTTTCGTGCCTGTACCCGAGCCGAGCCGATACGCTCGTCCCACGCCTGCCCAGCGGCCTGATACGGGGTAACGGGTTGTGGCGTCTCGGCATATCGCACTCGCGGTTGTCTGAAGCGCATGACTCCTCCCTATCGATCTGACTCATGCAGGTTTGGTCCGCTGCCGGACGTGCCGCCGTCGCCACTGCGCAGCGTGTGCGCAACGGTGGTGGCGGCATGACTGATATGTTGTCGGCGTTGGAGGCGCCTGGCCCAGGTGGGCTGGGCCTTTGCATCGGTGGCGCCAGTGGCTGCGTTGCTTGGCGTGGCAGCGGCGCCCACAGCGGAACCACCGCCGGCCATGGCAGAGCGCCCATCAAGCATGCGCGTGCCGCCAGCGAGTTTGGCACCGGATGCCATCCGCGCCCCGGCCGCAACTGCGGTGCCAGCGCCGGTCGCTGCAGCTCCAACGCCTGCGGCCAATCCCGCCGTGCCGAGCGCAGCCCCGGCCATGGCGCCAGCGCCCAATTGCGGGCCACCGGAAATCAACCCGGTGGCAATGCCCGGTCCGAAAATGCCCAGCGCGAGCAATGCCAGGGCCGCAAGCACGACGACCAAGGCGTGATCAACGGAGGGCTCTTCGGGATGTATCTGGAACTCTGCGAACAACCCTGTGCCGATGCCGACGATGACCGCAAGCACCAGAACCTTGACGCCCGAAGAAACCACATTGCCGAGCACCTTCTCGGCGAGGAACGCGGTCTTGTTCCACAGCGCGAACGGCACCAGCACGAACCCGGCAAGCGTGGTCAGCTTGAACTCAATCAGCGTGATGAACAGCTGCACCGCCAACGTGAAGAAGCAGGCGATGACGATCAGGTAGGCGAGAAACAGAATGACGATGGGCTCAAGGTTGGCGAACACTTCGGGGAAGCCGGTCAGCTTGCCGATCTGCGCGAGAATCGGCGCGCCAGCGTCGATCCCGGCCTTGGCCAAGCGTCCTGGCTGGATGAAGGTCTCCATGTTGAGCGAGCCGGTGGCTATCAGGCCCAACCCGGCAAAGGAGTTGAACAGGATGCCGGCCAGCCGGTTGAAGTTGCCGATGATGTAGGCGAAGGCACCGACATAGAGCACCTTGCGGATCAGCTTCGCCATGACATCCTCGCCCTGCCCGCTGGCATGACCGAGCGCCCAGTACAGCCCGGCGATGGTCATGTCGATGGCTACCAGCGTGGCGGTCAGGTAGGCGACCTCCCCTTGAAGCAGCCCGAACCCCGAATCGATATAGCGCGAAAACGTATCGAGGAACCGGTCGATGACCGTTACGTTATTCATCGGCATTGCCCGATACAAAAGCGGACCGAGAGGCTCGATCCGCACCGCCATCAAGGGGGCCATCGAACGTCGGCGGAATCGGGGGTAGCTGTTCCAAGGTGCCGAACTCGGCCGGGCCACCCACGCCATCGAAGAAACGACGTCGATAGGTATCAGCGGCGGTCGTGCACGCCACCCCTTCGCAAGAAAACGCCTGGGCGCGCGACGCCTCTCGCCGGGCGGGTTCCGGCGGCAACCATTGCCCGCTGGGCTGATCACAGCCGATCAACAACCCCGCCCACATTACGAGTGCGTATCGCATGGCCTTCTCCGTCAGTTGCCGTAGAACCGGACCGGATAGGGCGTGTACGGCGTACCCTTGCCCAGAAAGCGTCGGCGGATTTCGCGGGCACGCTCGACCGCCGCCGCCTGGCGCGCGAGTTCCAGTGACGCCGCGCGGTCCTGGGTGAGCTGGAGCTGCTGTGCCTGGACCGACTGCTTGGCCTGCAGGGCCAGCAGCTGGTTGGTGGCCTGCATGGCCTGCAATGCCCCCGTGGCCGACTGGCTCTGTCTCACCAGGTCGGCGAGTGCGCTTTCATCGCTGTCGAGGTTCCGAGACACCTGCGCCTGCATGCGCATGGCCAGGTGCAGCCCATCGAGGGTGTGCGCCCAACGCTCCCGGGCGTCCCGGTGCATCTGATCGCCGCTGATCGTGGCTGCGTACTCGTCCGGATACAGCCGAGCGAATTCGCTGTCGAGGGTTTGCACGTCGTAGGCAAGCCCACGCGCTTCTGCAATCAGCCGCTCGCTTTTCATAAGCGACGCACGTAGCCGATTGACCACGTTGTAGTCGAGGCTGGCCAGGTTCCGCGCCTGGTTGATGAGCATCTGCGATTCGTGCTGCAGCTGCTCGACCTGGTTGTTGATCTGCTCGAGGGTGCGAACCGCCGTCAGCGTGTTCTGCACCAGGTTGGTCGGGTCGATGACCGTCATGGCCGATACCGGCTCAAGCGCGAGCAACGAGGACGCCGCGACTAGCGAAAACCGGCAAATGCGTTTGTTCATGGCGCATTCCTCTGCGGTTCAGTCGAAACAGCAGTCGCCGGGCATGGCGCGGACGCCAGCAATTTGGCCGCCCAGTCGAGGCCACGATGGCGCAACCAGGCCTCGGCGAAGCCCGGCACGCCGGACTCGCCAAGCACCTTATCGATGGCGCGCTGATCCTCGGGCTTCGAAGCACCCGCGAAGGCAAGCCCGACGGGACCCAGTCCGAGGTCGAACAGGCGATTGCCCGCACGGGACTGGTAGTAGTAATCGCGCTTGGGCTCGGCAGCGGCGACGATCTCGATCTGCCTGGCGTTGAGGCCAAAGCCTTCGTAGATGGAACGGATCTGCGGCTCGACGGCCTGCGGGTTGGGCAGAAAGATGCGGCTGGCACAACTCTCGATGATCGCCGGGGCGATAGTCGAATCCTTGATATCGGCCAGCGACTGCGTCGCGAAGATCACGCTGACGTTCTTCTTGCGAAGGGTCTTGAGCCATTGGCGGATACGCGCGGCGAATAGCGGGTCGTCAAGGAACAGCCAGGACTCGTCCAGAATCAGCAGCGTCGGCGCGCCATCGAAGCGCTCCTCCAGCCGTGCAAACAGATAACTCAGCACGGCCAGCACGGCAGCCTTACTGTGCATCAGCTCTGCCATCTCGAAACACTGCACATCGGCCGTGCTCAGGTAATCCAGATCCGCATCAAGCAGCTTGCCGTGCGCACCACCGAGCACATAGGGCGCCAGGGCCTGACGCAGCGTGTTTGATTGCAGCAATACCGACAGCCCGGTGAGCGTGCGTTGTTCGGCGGGGGCTCCGGCGAGGCTGCCGAGTGCCGACCAGATGGCTGCTTTTTCATCGGGGCCGACCACAACGCCCTCGTGCAGCAGCCGCCCTTCGACCCATTCGGCCGCCCAGCTGCGATACCCCTCCTCGTCGATGCGTGCCAACGGCTGAAAGGCAATCGCGCCCTCGGCGCTCAGGTTGTAGTGCTCACCGCCCAACCCCAGCACCGTCGCGCGCATCGAGCGGCCCATGTCAAAAGCGAAAACGCGCGCACCCGGGTAACGGCGGAACTGCATCGCCAAGATGGCAAGCAGGACCGATTTGCCCATGCCCGTGGAGCCGACAACCAGCGTGTGCCCGACGTCGCCCACGTGCGTCACCAACCTGAACGGCGTCGCGCCTTCGGTGCGGGTCACCATCAACGGCGGTCCGTCGAGATGAACGTTGCGCTCGGGCCCGGCCCACACGGCCGAGAGTGGCATCAGGTGCGCAAGATTCAACGTGGAAACGATCGGCTGACGAACGTTGGCGTAGGCGTTGCCCGGAATCGAAGACAGCCAGGCCTCCACCGAGTTGAGGCTTTCGGCGATGGTGACGAAGCCTCGCCCCTGGATGACGCGTTCAACCCGGCGTAGCTTCTCATCGGCGAGGTCCGCGTTACCGTCAAGCACGGTCACGGTCGCGGTCAGGTAGCCGAAGGCAACCTGGTCACTGCCCAGCGCCTGCAGGGCGGCGTCCGCATCGGCCGCCTTGTTGCTGGCATCGGTATCGACTAGCGGACTCTCCTGCTGGAACAAGGTCTCGCGCAGCAGCGCCACAACGCTCTTGCGCTTGGCAAACCACTGGCGGCGCAGGCGGACGAGCTCCCGTTCCGCCTCGTCCTTGTCCAGGCAAAGAAAACGGGTGCTCCAGCGATAGGCAAACCCCAGCCGGTTGAGGTCATCGAGGATCCCCGGCCACGTGGACGTTGGGAATCCGCGCACCGAAATGACCCGCAGGTGCTCGTCGCCCAACATCGGCGCCAGGCCTCCTAGCAGCGGCACGTCGGCGAGCAGCATGTCGAGGTAAAACGGCACCTGGGGAACCGCGATGCGATGGCGCCGGTTCGAGACCGTGCCGTGTAGATAGCTCAGCGTCTCACCGTCATCCAGCCAGCCGATCTCCGGCATCACACCTGCGAGCAGATCGAAGATGCGGTCGGTCTCGGCGATAAAGGTGGTGAGCCGCTCGCGCCAATCCATCCCGGCCGCCGAGGCGTTCTCATAGATCAGCTTGGCGGCGCGGGCGCGCGATTCTTCCGGCGGCAGGTATTGCATCGTGACGTGATAGCGGCTCTCGAAGTGGCTTCCACTTTCCTCAAAAGCCGCGCGGCGTTCCTCGTCCACAAGCCAGGACAGCGGTTCGGCAAACGCCGAGTGCGGATAGCCCGCTGCCGGCCAGCGGTCGGCCTCAACGCACAGCGCCCAGCCGCTGCCGAGCCGGCGTAGCGCGTTGTTCAATCGCGCGGTCGTAGCCACCAGCTCGCCTTGGGTTGCGCTGTCCAGATCAGGACCGCGAAAGCGTGCCGTGCGCTGGAACGAGCCGTCCTTGTTCAGCACGACGCCCGGGGCGACCAGCCCGGCCCACGGCAGCCAGTCGGCGAGCAGCGCTGGGCGCTGGCGGTATTCGGAAAGGTTTAGCATGGCGGTAACCTCCCCTCACACGTCCAGCAGCGATTTGTGCTTGAGGTGCCGGGCGAAGACCTGCATGAACTGCTGATCGGCCCGCGCGCCCCAAACTGCGAGCGCATGGCCAGCCAGCCACAGCGCCAGTCCCGGCAACCACAGCTGCAGGCCCAGCCCGACGGCCGCAGCCAAGGTGCCGTTGGCGATGGCCACGGTGCGCGGCGCTCCGCCCAACAGGATCGGCTCGGTCAGCGATCGATACAGCGGCACCTCGAAGCCCGCCACGTCTTGTTCAGCGCTCATACGACCGCTCCTCCGGCGAAGCTGAAGAACGACAGGAAAAACGAGGAGGCGGCAAAAGCAATGCTCAGGCCGAAGACGATTTGGATCAGCTTGCGAAAACCGCCGGAGGTGTCGCCAAAGGCCAGCGCCAGTCCAGTGGCAATGATGATGATCACCGCCACGATCCGCGCGACCGGTCCCTGAATCGACTCAAGGATGGATTCGAGCGGCCCTTCCCAGGGCATCGAGGAGCCGGCAGCCCTCGCTGTCCCCAACGTCGTCAGTAGGATGGCAGCCGAAAAGAGGCCGCTCTGCAAGGGTGCGGCCAAGCGGCGCAGGCGCGCCAGACCATACACCGAAGCGTTTGCGGTTGAGCAGGAAACAGCGGCAGAAGCGTCTTTCATGGCAGTTCTCCAAGCGTGGCTGAGGAAGGCGAAGGCAAAACGAGTGGGGAGGCAGGCGATGCATGGTGAGCGTCGGCCAGGCGGTAGCCGTCGGCGTCATGGCCAGCTACGCAGGTGATGCTTTCAATGCGGCGAAGACGGCCGCGGCCGGTGATGACGACCACCACGTTCACCGCCTCGGCAATCAAAGCGCGCGGCGGATTCACGGCGACCTCCAGCACCAACTGTTCGAGCCTTAGCAGTGCGCCGATCGCGGAGCTGGCGTGGATGGTCGCGATACCGCCCGGATGACCGGTGCCCCATACCTTGACCAGGTCCAGGGCCTCTGCGCCGCGCACCTCTCCCACAACGACCCGATCGGGACGCAGCCGCATCGTCGTGCGCACCAGCTCCTGCATCGACACCACCCCCGCGCGGGTGCGCAGCGGTACGTGGTCGCGGGCGGCGCACTGCAGCTCAACCGTGTCCTCAAGCACCAACACACGGTCGCCGGTGGCGGCGATCTCGGCCAGCAGTGCATTGGCCAGCGTCGTCTTGCCGGTACTGGTGCCGCCGGCAATCAGGATGTTCTTTCGCTCATGCACGACCTCGCGCAGGAACGCGGCCTGGGCATCGGTCATCATGCCGTCCGAGACATAGCGCTCCAGAGGGATGACGCCCACGGCGCGCTTGCGCAGCGCGAAGGCCGGACCTGGCGCTGCGGGCGGCAGAATGCCCTCGAAGCGCTCTCCGGTTTCCGGTAGTTCGGCGCTCAATAGCGGCTTGCCCCGGTGCACCTCGAGCCCAACATGCGCAGCGACCAGACGGATGATGCGCTCGCCATCTGCCTCGGACATTTCGGCGCCCAGCGGCGCGCGCCCTGACGACAGCCGATCGACCCACAGCGACCGGTCGGGATTGAGCATCACCTCCACCACATCCGGGTCTTCGAGCGCTGCCGCAATGAGCGGGCCCATTGCGGTGCGCAGCATATCGATGCGCCGGGTCAGCGAGGCCGCATGCGCGACATGAGACGCCGCATTCATTGATCGCGCTCCCGTGTCTGGTCTGCCGCGCCATCGACACGCGAACTGTCCGGGTGGAGCTCTTGGACCACGTCACGCACGAGGCTGCGGCCGCGCGACAGGTGGCGACCGAGCTGCTCGATGAACTGCTCGAAGCGCGCCTTGCCCTGCGCCCTGGCAGCCTCCTGGTGGGCCTCGGGCACCGGTGTGCTGACCGTCAGGAAATAGCGCACGAACAACGCCAGCGTCTCGATCTCGATGGTCTGGTCGCGCTCAAGGCGCTCAAATTGCCGTGACAGCCGATCCAGCCGCTTGGCAATGGCCACCTCGCGTTTGTCGCCCCCCTCGGGTGATAGCCAGGACGCCAGCGCGGCGGCAACGATCGAGGACTTCGACACGCCCTTCTTGGCGGCCAGCTCGTCCAGGCGGCGGGCATGCTCGGGCTGAATGAACAGGTTAAGGCGGTACTGGCTCATAGCTGGATTCCGTCGTCAGGGTCGAGCGCAGCCTGGCGAGCAACACGCTGCATGGCCGGATCGAACTGGCGAGATAGAACCGGCAGATCGTCGTCATCGAGCAACGCCAGATCATTGAAGGCAGGTTCCGGCTCCTCCGGGTAGATCACGGTCTGGGCGAGTTCGGGCTGGCGACGCGGACCGCCCTCGTCCGCAGAACTGGACGCGAGACTGTCGTCCAAAGCTGCTGGTTCGCAAGCCTCCGGCGGTGCCAGCTGCGTCCAGTCGTCATCACGTACCGGCGGCGCGTCGGCGTAACGTCCCGCAACCAGAACCGGTGGCGGCAGCACGCGCCGCTTGAAGTTGGCGTCGGTGTAATAACGCAGTTTTCCTGCCTTGATCGGCGCGACGCTTGCCACCATCACCACGGCTTCGTCAGGTGGCAGCTGCATCACCTCACCCGGGGTCAGCAACGGGCGAGCCGTCTCCTGACGTGAAATCATCAGGTGGCCCAGCCAGGGAGCCAGTCGATGACCTGCGTAGTTGCGCTGCGCGCGAAGCTCCGTTGCGGTGCCCAGCGTTTCGGAGATCCGTTTGGCGGTGCGCTCGTCGTTGGTGGCGAAGGTCACCCGCACGTGACAGTTGTCGAGAATGGAGTGGTTCTGACCGTAGGCCTTGTCGATCTGGTTGAGCGACTGCGAAATCAGGAATGCGCGCAAGCCGTAGCCAGCCATGAACGCCAGTGCCGACTCGAAGAAGTCCAACCGACCCAGCGCGGGAAATTCATCAAGCATCAGCAGCAGCGAGTGACGCCGTTGCACCCCGTCGCTGCCGTCAAGGGACTCGGTGAGGCGCCGGCCGATCTGGTTGAGGAGCAGGCGGATCAGCGGTTTGGTGCGGCTGATGTCCGATGGCGGCACCACCAGGTACAGCGACACCGGGTGCTCCGCGGCGATGAGGTCGGCGATGCGCCAGTCGCAGCGTGAGGTCACCTCGGCCACCGTTGGATCGCGGTAGAGCCCGAGAAAGGACATCGCCGTGCTCAGGACGCCCGAGCGTTCGTTCTCGCTCTTGTTGAGCACTTCGCGGGCAGCGGACGCCACCACCGGATGAATCTCGTCACCCAGGTGCCGCGTCGTCATCATCCGGTGCAGCGTTACCTCGAACGGGCATTGCGGGTCGCTCAGAAAGTTGGCCACGCCCCGTAAGGTCTTGTCTTCGCCCGCATAAAGCACGTGCAGGATGGCGCCCACCAGAAGCGCGTGCGAGGTCTTTTCCCAATGGTTGCGGCGCTCCAACGCGCCTTCCGGGTCCACCAGGATGTCGGCAATGTTCTGCACATCGCGCACCTCATGCGCACCCCGGCGCACCTCCAAGAGCGGGTTGTAAGCGGCCGAACGCGAATCGGTCGGGTTGAACAGCAGGCAGTGCGAGAAACGCGAGCGCCAACCTGCGGTCAGGTTCCAGTTCTCGCCCTTGATGTCATGGATGACTGCCGAAGCCGGCCAGCTCAACAGCGTAGGTACCACCAGGCCGACACCCTTGCCGGAGCGAGTCGGTGCAAACGCCAGAACATGCTCTGGGCCATCGTGGCGCAGGTAGTGACCGTCATGCAGCCCAAGGAACACACCTGCCGGACGGGTAAGCCCCGCCTTGCGGATATCCTCGGGTTCTGCCCAACGCGCCGAGCCATAGGTGGTGACCAGACGTGATTGGCGCGCGCGCCAGATGGACATAGCGATGGCCACCACAACGGCGACCATGCCGCTTGCACCGGCAATCGCGCCGCCGATGTCGAACACCTCGGGCGCATAGGCACCGAAGAAAAACCACCAGTCAAACAGCCGCCAGGGATGGTAGATCGACGTTCCGAAGCAGTCGAACCAGGGCGTACCCAGACGCGCCTGGTATCCCAGGGCAGCGGCGGTCCACTGCGTGGCACCCCACACCCCGGCGATCACGACGCTGAACACGGCGGCGATCTGGCCGAACAGTACGTTCGTCCCGAGCATTGTCAGCTCTCCCCGTTTCGAATGAAGCAGCACATGAGGGGTGCTGCGTGGAGGGAGCTTCGGTGCCGTTCCGGTGCTGGTCAAAGACCGTTATGGCGACAATGCCGGACCGACAACGCATCAATTCATGCTGGAGGAAGTAGAAAAGAAACGCCGCAAGCGTGAACGCGTTGCGGCGTAATAGCCGGGAACAGGGATCCCGTTGCAAACCGGCGACGTTAAAACTTCGGCGGGTGCTTGGGTGGTGTGTACGGCGCCTTACCATCCCCCATGAACCGCTTGCGCGTGGCTTCGGCAACCCGGTTACACAGGGCGTCACCTAACTTCGCGCGGTCCAGCTTGCATTGCGGGCGCAGCTCTTCCAGCCGGTCCCGGTCGGCGGCCAACTCGTCGACCGTCGGCAGCGGGGCCTCCGTCTTGCCGCAGGCGGCGAGTGCCAGGGCACAGAGTATGGGTGTCAGGTTTCTCATTGCGCGCTCCTCTGGGTATAAGAATCAAAGCGTGAGGCGGAATTCCAGGCTCACCAGCCAGTAGGCTCGGGCAGCCGATATGAGAGGTGGTGGTCGCGCTCCCAGGAGCAGCCTGCAAAGCAAACAGCGCGTCGAAGCGTTAGATCCCAACACGTCGAGACCTCCCGAGCTCCCAGGAGACCGCGTTACCCCGCACCGTCGCTGCAAGCTGTTGGCCCAGGCGCTGCTCGATGACGGGTTTCCAGGGCACAAGGCTGAACGCCTTGCCGTCGTCAAGTACCGCGTACCGGCCGCTTGCGAGCATGACGCTGCGGCGATAGGTGCCGGCGACGCGCTGGCCCTCTTGCAAAGGCCGGTGCTCCAATCCGGTATCAGCGGCGATCTCCCGAGCGGCCTGGCTCAGCTCCCGGCTGCGCAGCGTGGCCAAGAGATTGCGTGCCAGAACTACGCGCGGCCCGTGCCGCTCGGCGAGCCCCTGCTCAATGAGAAAGTCGGCGCGTTGACGCAAGGCCTGCTTCACCTCGCCCGCAAAGCCAAGGTCGCTTAACCCTCGCCCGCCACCTATCAGCTGCTGGTCAAGCCAGGTCGCGCCGATCACGCGTGCCTGTCGTTCGATGGGGAAATGGGATGTCAACTGGACGGCCGCTCCACCCAAACGCTTCGCGTCGTGTTGGCGACCACGCTCAGGTAGGTCATTCGGCACCTTCCACAGCCCATCCGCCAGGCGTTCGACGATGCCCGCTCTGCGCAGCGCTTCGAGTCGACGCACGTGGGCCGCGACCACCTCCTGCGGATCACGTTGTCCTGTCGCCTGGCCCCTCGCGACCGCCAGATGATCGTCCGTCCGGTACAAGCCTTCACCGGCCAGCGCGACGATGGTGCGGTCCGCCTCACGGATCTCGGCTGCGCCGCGCACGTGTACCACTGCCCCAACCGGAAAGCTGGCCAACTCGTCGCGGGCACCGAGGGCAACGTAGTGCGCCTTGCCGTCCATGCCATCAATGACCAGATAGCCCCGGTCTCGCAGCTCATCGGACAAGCCTTTGGTGACTACCCGGCCGGTGATTTCCAACCCGTCTTCCCTGGGCTCGAATACCGCCAACTTGCGCTGCCGTCCGCTCATGGCGCGCTGTAGCGTGCGGATGATGTCGCCCCGCTCACCGAGCGCTCGCAATGTCGTCTGCGCATCGGCCTGAATCGTCCACGTTCCAGGCCTAATTTCTTCGGCCAGCCCCATGCGCTCCAACTGCTGGAGACGACCGATCAGCAACTGTTGTTGGCGCTGCAGCGGCGGCGTATTGAGGCTTTCGATAGAAAGCACACGCTCGGGCCCGGCTTCATGGACCAACGTGCGGTCCAGGCTCGTCCAGCGCTCCTGAGTCACTTCACGCTGCAAGGTCTGCTGTATCTCCAGTTCGGTGCGCGGCCCAAGCCATTCGGTGGCCAACTCGGCGGCCCGGTGGCGAAAGCCCTGGGCGATGTAATCGCCAGCGATGATGAGGTCCTTGCCTGTGTCGTCGCGCCCACGCACCACGAGGTGGGTATGCGGGTTGTCCGTGTTCCAGTGGTCAACCGCTACCCAATCAAGCCGCGTGCCCAGGTCGGCCTCCATACGGCCCATGAGTTGCCGCGTGTAGGTGCGCAGGTCGTCCAGGTCAGCCCCGTCTTCCGGCGCGACGATGAAGCGGAAGTGATGACGATCGTCGGCACAGCGCTCCCTGAACGCACCGAGGTCCGCCTCGTTCGTCTGCGGGCCATAGGCGCGGCCGGCCTCGTCATCACGCCCCGCGCCGTCGCGTTCGATGTAACGCAGGTGCTTGGCCAGCGACTGCGGGCTGGCCTGGCGCTGGTTGACCAGGAGCGTCTTGATGGTCACCCGGCGCGAGAACGGCGTGAGCGAGGCACCGGCAAAGCGCGCCG
>TARA_R100000541_G_scaffold3004_12_pt1 | contig 22956 bp, 22 predicted proteins | sample TARA_R100000541 | Tara Oceans TARA_R100000541 (sample SAMEA2621416) | marine metagenome | biome: marine biome (ENVO:00000447); feature: surface water layer (ENVO:00002042); material: "saline water (ENVO:00002010), including plankton (ENVO:xxxxxxxx)" | depth 5 m | reverse complement strand
CTTGTACGGAACCATCTGGATGTCTTTCTGCACGACGTCTTCATCAAAACGACGACCGATCAATCGCTTCACGGCGTACAGCGTGTTGTGCGGGTTGGTAACAGCCTGGCGCTTGGCCGATTGACCAACCAGGATTTCACCGTCATTGGCGTACGCAATGATCGAGGGGGTGGTGCGACCGCCTTCGGCGTTCTCGATCACCTTGGCCTTGCCGTTTTCCAGAATGGAGACGCAGGAGTTGGTCGTTCCCAGGTCGATACCGATAATCTTGCCCATGTGCTTCTCTCCGAACTTTGATTGATCCGCGCCTGTTTACCGGCTGCGGGTAATACAAAAACGCTTGGCTACCAGATGGGGGTCAGCCGCAAAAATTCAAGCCTTCTCATCAATCGAAGGCGGGGTTTCTGCCGGCGCCTTGCTGACAACGACCATCGCCGGACGCAACAGACGTCCGTTGAGCAGATAGCCCTTCTGAAACACCTTGAGCACGCTGCCCGGCTCGGCATGGGTGCTTTCTTCCATAGCCATGGCCTGGTGATGCTCGGGATTGAAGGGCTCGCCCTGTGGGTCAATCTGCACCAACTGATGGCGCGCCAGGGTGTCGAGCAACAACTTGAACGTCAGCTCGACGCCTTCGCGCATCGGCTTGACCGCTTCATCATCTGGATTCGACAGCTCGAGCCCGCGCTCCAGACTGTCAGCGACGCCCAGCAAATCGCCAGCGAATTTCTCCAGCGCAAACTTGTGCGCTTTCTCGACATCCTGCTCGGCACGACGACGGATGTTCTGCAACTCAGCTGCCACTCGCAGGGACTGATCCTGCGCCGCGGCCAATTGCTCTTCGAGGGACTGCACCCGTGCAGCCAGATCCTCGGTCACCTCGGCTTGCGCGGTCTCGTTTTCATCAGGGGTCTGGTTGTCCAGGTTCTGCTCGTCGGCCATGCGGTCCTCCTCATCGATACGACAGCGGGCGTCGACCCGCGCTTGTGCCGCTATATGGGGGCAACAAAATTCTGCTTCAAGGGCGTATCCACATCAAAGAAACACCCAGCCCCTTTCGAACAGCCCATTCGGTGCCTAACCGACCGCATTTGTTTACATACCACTCACGCGGAGCAGCTTGATGAGCCACGCAGAAGCACTGTATAAATACCCAGTCACCTACGCAGGAGTCCTGCCATGCTGGTCCATCTTTCCGTTCACAATTACGCAATCGTCGAGCATCTCGATCTTGAGCTCAAACGCGGCATGAGCGTGATCAGCGGCGAGACGGGCGCAGGCAAGTCGATCATGCTCGATGCGCTAGGTCTCACTCTTGGCGATCGAGCCGACAGCAGCGTGGTGCGCATCGGCGCGGACAAGGCGGATATTCTTGCGAGCTTCGACCTGGACGACATCCCAGATGCACGAGCCTGGCTGGCCGAGCGCGATCTGGAAAATGATGGCCCATGCATACTTCGGCGAGTGATCACGGCTGAAGGTCGTTCGCGCGGCTATATCAACGGAACGCCCTGCCCGCAAGGTGACCTCAAGGCGCTTGGCGAGCTACTGATCGATATCCACAGCCAGCACGAACACCAGTCACTGCTAAAGCTCGATACGCACCGGCGGTTGCTCGATGAGTACAGCGGCAATCAAGATCTTGCCCGCCAGGTGCAGCTGGCCGCCCAGCGCTGGCGGCAAACCCGGCAGACCCTGGAGCGACTTAGCAGCAGCAGTGATGAACAGCGCGCCCGCCACCAGCTGCTCAGCTACCAACTCGAGGAGCTTGAGACATTGGCTCTGGGCGACGACGAATTGGACCAGCTGGAGCAGGAACACAAGAACCTCTCCAACGCAGAACACCTGCTCGGCGCCTGTCGCCAAGTGATCGAGCTGTGTAGCGAGAGCGACGCCGGCAACGTACTGTCAGCGCTGACCTCGAGCCTGCAGCGCCTGACTGGCTTTCAGAACCAGCCCGGCGCGCTTGGCGAGGCCGTCAATCTGCTGTCCAGTGCGCAGATACAGGTTGAAGAAGCGATCGGCGAACTCAATCGCTTTCTCGATCACTTCGATTCCGACCCGCAAAGGCAGCAGGCACTGGAAGAACGCCTCGACAGCATCTATACCCTGGCGCGCAAACACCGCGTTCAGCCGTCAGAATTACCGAGCTTGCAGCAACGCCTCTTCGAAGAACTGGAAAGCCTTAACGCCGACGACACTGCGCTGGAGCAACTCGGCGAAGAGCTTGCCGCCTACGAGCGACATTATCGAGAAAAAGCCGAACGATTGAGTGCTTCGCGCCAGCTGGCGGCAGAATCCTTGGCGCAGGCCGTCGAAACGGAGATTCAGCGTCTGGGCATGCCAGGCGGCAAGTTCAGCGCCGTGTTGAAGCCCGCAGCAGAAGGAGACCTGATGCCACACGGACTGGAGCAGGTAGAGTTTCTGGTAAGCGCCAACCCAGGCCAGCCACTGCGCCCACTGGCAAAGGTTGCCTCGGGCGGTGAGCTGTCGCGCATCAGTCTTGCGATTCAGGTGATCACAGCGCAGACATCACGCATTCCGACCCTGGTGTTCGACGAAGTGGACGTCGGCATCGGCGGGCCGACCGCAGAAGTGGTCGGCCAATTGCTGCGCCGCCTCGGCGAGCGGGGCCAAGTACTGACCGTGACCCACCTGCCACAAGTTGCGGCACAGGGTCACCATCACCTGTTTGTACACAAGGCGCGCGGCGCCCAAGAAACCCACACCGCTGTCGCCGCACTGGATGGCAGTGAACGGGTCGAGGAAATTGCCCGCATGTTGGGTGGGCTTGACCTCACCGAGCAAGCACTGGCCCACGCCCGCCAGATGATCGGCACAGCTCAAACATCCTGAAAAAGCAGGCAACGACGACGACCCACGGATCATCTTGCCGCGGCGACAGACCACTGGAGAGCACGCACCATCCCCGTACCGGATTGCACTGGGCTGGCTTGCAATAAAAACGCGCCTCATCTGGCTCATTGTCATGGGCACATCCCCAACGCGCTGAGCCGGCAGCAGCCGGATGAATCGCGCCTTCAAAACAAAACCCCGCCAATCGGCGGGGTTTTGTCATATTGCAAGATTATCCGAGGCTCACATTCGAACCGGATCGACTCCGATCACTCAGGCTTCTTGCGGACGTACAGCACCAAGTTGTGATCCACCAGATCGTAGCCATGGCGCTTGACGATCTCCTTCTGCAGCTTCTCGATCTCCGGATCAAAAAACTCGATCACATCGCCGCTGTCGACGCACACCATGTGGTCATGATGGCCACCGTCAGCCAGCTCGAACACGGCATGGCCGCCATCGAAATTATGCCGAACCACAAGACCGGCTGCCTCGAACTGAGTCAGCACGCGGTAAACAGTTGCCAGACCGACATCCTCGCCGGCCTCCATCAATGCCTTGTAGACGTCCTCTGCGCTCATATGGCGACGATCAGTGGTATCCAGCATTTGCAGGATCTTGACCCGTGGCAGGGTTACTTTGAGGCCAGCTTTGCGTAGTTCGCTATTTTCAACCATGGTGGGCTTTCTCGCTGCTGCTGTTTCGCAGCCTCCTTCAATACGGGTATGATCCGGGCTTTGCCCAGCCAAGATAGTGGAAGTCACCTACCGATGCAAAACACCAAGCTCATGCTGTCCAGCCTCACGCTAGTGGGCCTGTTCGCACTCGCCGGTTGTTCATTCCCCGGGGTTTACAAGGTCGACATTCAACAGGGCAATGTCGTGACTCAGGACATGATAGACCAGTTGCGCCCCGGAATGACCCGATCACAAGTGCGGTTTATCATGGGCAACCCGCTGATCACCGACACGTTCCACGCTAACCGCTGGGATTATCTGTACAGCATCCAGCCCGGCGGCAGAGAACGTCAGCAGGAGCGCGTCAGCCTTGTATTCAATGCTAACGACCAGCTCGCTGGTCTTGCAGGCGACTTCAAGCCCGGCGTGAGCCGTGACGAAGCCATTCTGGGAACTGATCTACCGGCAAGCACCGAAGACCCTGTCAGCACCGAACCAGAGGCCACCGCTCCTGGCTCTCTGCTTGAACAGATCCAGCGCGACGTAGACGCGGCGGAGCCCGTTCCGGTGCCTACTCCAGGCAGCCTGGACACAAACTAAGCGTTAACCGAACACCAGAAAAAGCCCGGCACGCCGGGCTTTTTTTCGTTAATGCCACTTTCTATGTGACCGCTTCACCTGATTCGTCGGCCTTGCTCTGTGCAGCCTTCGCCGCACGCTGCTTGCGAACTTCTTTCGGGTCGGCGATCAGTGGTCGATAAATCTCAACTCGCTCCCCCTCGACAAGCGTGCGCTCGTCCGGCTTGGGCACCGCCTTGCCGAAGATACCCAACGGCGACGTTGCCAGATCCAGCCCCGGAAAGTAGCCATCCATTCCCGAGCGCAGCGCTGCTTCTCGGACGCTGGTGCCCTGAGGAACGGCCAAGCGTAGCAACTTCTGCTTGTCCGCCAGCGCATAGACGACCTCAACCGCGATCATCTGCTTATCCATAAAGCTGCTTAGCCCTGTCACAGAACGCATCGACCAAGGTATTAGCGGCCTGATTGAACAACGGTCCCAAGGTGGCACGAACCAACGGCCCGGCGTAATCGAAGGTGAGATCAAGGCTGATCTTGCAGGCCTTTTCACCCAACGCCTTGAATTCCCAAATACCATGCAGATGACTGAAAGGCCCTTCTTCCAGCGACATCTCGATTCGCTTACCAGCCTGCAACTCATTGCGCGTAAGGAAGCGCTGGCTCATGCCAGCCTTCGCCACAGTCATGCTTGCGTGCATCTGTGTGTCACTGCTGGACAGCACTTCGGTTGCCGAACACCAGGGCAGAAACTTTGGATAGCTGGCTACATCATTGACCATGTCGAACAGCGCATGAGCCGGATAGGGCAGCAGCGCCGAACGTTGAATATGCGTCGTCATTCAGTCCCTTCTACTTCGTCAGTCGACAATTAGCAGCTGGAGCCGAGGCCGACAGCCGCTCACCGAGAGCAAGCGTAAAGCTCATACCTGCTACGCAGCAGGTGTTTGAGCATGAACAAACGTAAAGTTGACCATTGTCGAGGATAAGCGCACCCCTCTCAAGTTTCGCACCGTCGCACCACGCAGGTTATCGCCAGCCGCAACGGGACTCCCTATAATGCGCACCCTATGGCCAAACAGAAGAAACAGTCCCCCGGGACCATTGCGCTGAACAAGAAAGCGCTACACGACTACTTCATCGAACAGAAATTCGAGGCGGGCCTCGTGCTGGCCGGCTGGGAAGTGAAAAGCCTTCGAGCGGGAAAAACCCAGCTGGTGGACAGCTACGTCCTGCTCAAGGATGGCGAAGCATGGTTGATGGGCTGCCACATTACGCCTCTGACCACCGCTAGCACCCATGTCATTGCCGACCCGACCCGCACCCGCAAGTTGCTGCTCAACAAGCGTGAACTGGGCAAGTTGTTCGGCGCCGTGCAGCAGAAGGGTTACGCCTGTGTGGCGCTGTCGATCTACTGGAAAAAGCATTTGATCAAGTGCGATATCGCGCTAGGCAAGGGCAAGAAGGAGTTCGACAAGCGCCACACCGAGAAAGAGCGCGACTCCGATCGCGAGATTCAGCGCGCTATGCGCACCAAGGGCAAGGAAGACTAACCCTCCGGCGTATCGAGCGGAACCCAGCCGCTCGATCTAGCTTTTCAACCCACCACCGCGCCAGCCCTGCTACTTCTTCTCCGGGTGCGCCTGACGCCGCTGCGCACGCGCCAACCGTTGAGCTTCCTGCTGCCCTTCAGCCAGAACTTCTTGGACATAGCTGATGTGGTGATGAATGACATCCCTCGCGTCGTTCGCCCGCCGCGCGATGATCGCATCGTATAGCTCCTGATGCTGATTCATCAGCATGTCGCGGGTTTCGCTGCGTAACGCGTACATACCGCCGATATTGGTCACTACGTTGCGTTTGAGCAGATCGAACAGACCCCGAATGGTATGCAGCAGCACTGCATTGTGACTGGCCTCGGCAATCGCCAGGTGAAAGCGCGCGTCAGCGGCGCCCTCCTCGGCACGGGTAACCACCCCTTCGCGCGCATAGCAATCCTGCAACGCCGCAAAGGCCTCTTTCAGGCGTTGCCTGTCCACTTCAGTTGCGCGCAAGGCGGCGTAATAAGCGCAACTGCCTTCCAGCGTATGGCGAAACTCGAGCAGGTCACGCTGCGCATCAGCGTTGTTTTCGAGCAGATGCAGCAGCGGATCACTGAAGGTCGACCCGAGGGACTCGGCAACGAAATTGCCACCACCGTGACGACTGACCAGCAAGCCCTTGGCCGCCAGCTTCTGGATCGCTTCGCGCAGCGATGGACGTGATACCCCAAACTGTTCGGCCAGCACCCGCTCAGCAGGCAGCCGCTCCCCAGCCTTGAGCGTCCCCTCGAGGATCATCGTTTCGAGTTGCTCGACGATGTTATCCGCCAGCCTCCGCTGGCGCACCACTCCCACTTCCATGACGCCTCTCGATTGGTTTGACCACTGTGATGGGAAGCAGCGTAGCCAGCCGCTAGGCCCACCGCAATAACCGCCGCTGCGACCAAAGTCTATAGCTTGCTAATTGACGCAGTGCCGACAGAACTCTTACGCTGGCCGGACCCTACTGTAAATTGGTATTACCACTTGACAGGTAGAGGCAACCAAACAAGAAGAGGACTAGTTAATGCGGTCTCCGTTTATCTGCTCATCACCGGTCCGCCCGGGCCCCCATTCGCTCATTTCGACCCTGGGAGCCTGACATGTCTACCGGACTGCTCGCCCTGTTTGCCTTTACCCCGATCCTGCTGGCCGCCGTTCTGCTGATTGGCCTTCGCTGGCCGGCCAGCCGCGCCATGCCGGTTGTATTCTTGTTCACTGCCGCCATTGGTTTGTTTATCTGGGACATGAGCTTTACCCGGATCATCGCCTCAACGCTGCAAGGTCTGGTGATTACGCTGGGACTGCTGTGGATCATCTTCGGCGCGATCCTGCTGCTGAACACGCTCAAGCATTCGGGTGGTATTACCGCCATTCGGGCCGGTTTCACCACCATTAGCCCGGACCGTCGAATTCAGGCCATTATCATCGCCTGGTTGTTCGGCTGCTTTATCGAAGGTGCCTCCGGCTTTGGTACCCCCGCAGCAATTGCAGCACCGCTGCTGGTTGCCGTGGGCTTCCCGGCCATGGCAGCGGTCCTGATGGGCATGCTCGTGCAGAGCACGCCAGTGTCCTTTGGCGCGGTCGGTACGCCGATCATCGTTGGTGTGAATAGCGGACTGGACACCGCCTCCCTCGGCGCACAACTCGCCGCGCAAGGGTCCAGCTGGCCAATCTTCCTGCAGCAAATCACCAGCAGCGTAGCCATTACCCACGCCATTGTCGGCACGGTCATGCCGTTGATCATGGTCTTGATGCTGACGCGCTTCTTCGGCAAGGAAAAAAGCTGGAAAGCCGGATTCGAAGTGCTGCCTTTCGCACTCTTCGCAGGCCTAGCCTTCACCCTGCCCTATGTCGCCACCGGTGTATTCCTTGGCCCTGAGTTCCCGTCGCTGCTGGGCGGCCTGGTCGGCCTGGCGATCGTCACCACCGCCGCGCGCTTCAAGTTCCTGGTGCCGAAAACCAACTGGGATTTCGCTGCCGCGAAAGACTGGCCAGCGGAATGGATCGGCACTATCGAGATGAAGCTAGACGACCTCGCAGCACGCCCGATGAGCGCTTTCCGCGCTTGGCTGCCCTACATCCTGGTCGGCGCAATTCTGGTGATCAGCCGTGTCTTCCCGCAGGTCACCGGCGCGTTGAAATCCGTGTCGATCGCCTTCGCCAACATTCTCGGCGAGACCGGCGTCAGCGCCAGCATCGAGCCGCTGTACCTGCCTGGCGGAATTCTGGTTGCCGTTGTACTGATCACGTTCTTCATCCATGGCATGCGCGCCGCCGAACTCAAGGCTGCGGTGAAGGAATCGAGCAGCGTGCTGCTCAGCGCCGGCTTCGTGCTGCTGTTCACCGTGCCGATGGTGCGCATCCTGATCAACTCGGGTGTCAACGCCGGCGACCTGCCAAGCATGCCCATCGCCATGGCACGCTATGTGGCTGACAGCGTAGGTGGCATCTACCCGCTGCTGGCCCCTACTGTTGGCGCATTGGGAGCGTTCCTCGCTGGCTCCAACACTGTCAGCAACATGATGTTCAGCCAGTTCCAGTTTGGTGTTGCACAGTCGCTGGGCATTTCCGGCGCGATGGTCGTGGCCATCCAGGCCGTGGGTGCCGCCGCCGGCAACATGGTGGCGATCCACAACGTGGTTGCCGCCTCGGCCACTGTCGGCTTGCTGGGTCGTGAAGGCGTCACCCTGCGCAAGACCGTTTGGCCTACGCTCTACTACGTGCTGGCCACCGGCCTGATCGGCATGATCGCGATCTACCTGCTTGGCGTGACGGATCCGCTAGTCGGCGTCTAACGCGGCCTGTGACCATTGCCTCGGGAAACACCCGGGGCAATGGCGTTTGGAATCATGTCCTGACCTCTCCATCGCCCGACCAGGTGATCAGGACAGCCGTAAATCGAACACTGCCTTCGTCGATGACGGGCGCTCCGAGACTTACCTCGTTTCAGTCGGTGAGAACATAAGATGATCATTTCTGCTTCCACGGATTACCGCGCTGCCGCAAAACGCAAACTCCCGCCGTTCCTGTTTCACTACGTCGATGGCGGCGCCTACGCTGAGTACACGCTGCGGCGCAACGTCGAGGATCTGGCAAGCATCGCCCTGCGCCAGCGCGTGCTGCGCAACATGTCGGAATTCAGCCTGGAAACCCAGCTGTTCGGCGAAACCCTGTCGATGCCGGTAGCCCTTGCCCCCGTCGGCCTGACCGGCATGCTCGCTCGCCGTGGTGAGGTGCAGGCCGCTCGTGCGGCTGACAAGAAAGGAATTCCCTTTACCCTGTCCACCGTATCGGTCTGCCCGATTGAGGAAGTCGCACCGGCAATCAAGCGGCCGATGTGGTTTCAGCTCTATGTGCTGAAGGACCGCGGTTTCATGAAGAATGCGCTGGAGCGTGCCAAGGCCGCCGGCGTAACCACGCTGGTCTTCACCGTCGATATGCCCACCCCCGGCGCGCGCTACCGCGACGCGCATTCCGGCATGAGTGGCCCCAACGCCAACGTACGTCGCATTCTGCAGGCCATGACACACCCCTTCTGGGCCTGGGACGTCGGACTGCACGGCAAGCCGCACGACCTCGGCAACATCACCACCTACCGCGGACACACTACCGGGCTGGAAGACTACATCGGCTGGCTTGCCGCCAACTTCGATCCATCGATTTCGTGGAAAGATCTGGAGTGGATCCGCGAATTCTGGGATGGCCCGATGGTGATCAAAGGCATTCTGGACGCCGATGACGCCCGCGACGCCGTGACCTTCGGGGCCGACGGCATCATCGTCTCCAACCATGGCGGGCGTCAGCTCGACGGCGTTCTGTCCAGTGCACGCGCGATGCCGGCAATTGCCGACGCGGTGAAAGGTGACTTGAAAATCCTCGCCGACTCGGGCATCCGCAGCGGTCTTGACGTTGTGCGCATGATCGCCCTCGGCGCGGATACCGTGCTGCTCGGCCGCGCCTTCGCCTACGCGCTGGCGGTGGACGGCGAAGCCGGTGTAAGCAATCTGCTCGACCTGATCGAAAAAGAAATGCGTGTTGCGATGGTGCTGACCGGCGCCAAGACCATCAGCGAGATCAGCACGGATTCGCTGGTACGCGAGGTTGATCACTATCAGACCAGCCGCCACGTCGACTGAGCCTGGCTGAGCCCATCGAGAAGGCCGCCGGCACTCGCCGCGGCCGCTACCTCCCGGAGCCCGAAATGAACGCGTCTGCCGCTCTACCGACTGACTTTCTCGCCGCTGTGGAAAAGCTGATTCCGGCTGAGCGACGCTTCGACGACCCTCTTTCAACGCTGGCCTTTGGCACAGACGCCAGCTTCTACCGGCTGATTCCCAAGCTGGTGGTACGGGTCGAGTCCGAGATGGAGGTGGTGGGGCTGCTCAAGCTGGCTCACAACCAACGGGTGCCCGTTACCTTCCGGGCGGCGGGCACCAGCCTATCCGGCCAGGCAATTTCCGACTCGGTACTGATCGTACTGGGCGACAACTGGAACGGTCGCGAGATACGCAACGGCGGCGAGCAGATACGCCTTCAACCCGGCGTAATTGGCGCCAATGCCAACGCCATACTGGCGCCGCTCCAGCGCAAGATCGGCCCTGATCCGGCCTCGATCAACGCCGCAAAAATCGGTGGCATCGTCGCCAACAACTCGAGCGGCATGTGCTGTGGAACAGCGCAGAACAGCTACAAGACCCTCGCCGGCCTGCGCCTGGTGCTTGCAGATGGCAGCGTCGTCGACAGCGAAGACGCTACCAGCGTCGAAGCTTTCCGCCAAAGCCACGCAGCGATGCTCGACCAGCTCGCCGAACTCGGCCGCACCACCCGCGCCAACACCGAACTGGCGGCGAAAATTCGCCACAAGTACCGGCTGAAGAACACCACTGGCTTCTCGCTCAATGCGCTGGTCGACTACGACGAGCCACTCGACATCCTCAACCACTTGATGGTCGGCTCCGAAGGCACACTGGGTTTCATCAGCGCAGTGACCTACGACACCGTGCCCGATCACCCGCACAAAGCCAGCGCGCTGGTTGTCTTTCCCGACGTAGAAACCTGCTGCCTCGCCGTACCCGTACTCAAGCAACAGCCGGTGTCGGCAGTTGAACTGCTTGATCGCCGCAGCTTGCGCTCGGTGGAGAACAAGGCCGGCATGCCGGAGTGGGTCAAGCAACTGTCGGCCAACGCCTGCGCGCTGCTGATCGAATCCCGCGCAGCCAGCGGGTCGCTGCTGCACGAGCAAATCAACCAGATCATGGTCTCGATCGCTCATTTCCCGGTGGAAAAACAGGTCGATTTCAGCGAAGACCCGGTCGTCTACAACCAACTCTGGAAGATCCGCAAGGACACCTTTCCAGCGGTCGGCGCGGTGCGCCAGACCGGCACGACGGTGATCATTGAGGACGTCACTTTCCCTATCGAGCGCCTCGCCGAAGGGGTCAATTGTCTGATCCAGCTGTTCGAGAAGCACGCCTACAGCGAGGCGATCCTGTTCGGCCATGCCTTAGAGGGCAACCTGCACTTTGTCTTCACCCAGGGTTTCGACGATCCACTGCAAGTCGCACGCTACGAAGCCTTTATGCAAGATGTCACCCAGCTGGTGGCCGTTGAGTTCGGCGGCGCCCTGAAAGCCGAACACGGTACCGGCCGCAACATGGCGCCCTTCGTCGAACTGGAATGGGGCAACGATGCGTACCAACTGATGTGGCAGATCAAGCGTCTGCTAGACCCTCAGGGCATCCTCAATCCCGACGTAGTGCTCAGCGAAGACCCACAGATCCACCTCAAACATCTCAAGCCAATGCCGGCTGCCGACGAGATCGTCGACAAGTGCATCGAATGCGGCTTCTGCGAACCGGTCTGCCCGTCCAATGGACTGACCCTGACGCCGCGTCAGCGCATCGTCGTCTGGCGCGACATTCAAGCGAAGAAGCGCGCAGGCATCGACACAAGCGAACTCGAGCAGCTCTACGACTACCACGGCGTCGAGACCTGCGCTGCGACCGGGCTATGCGCACAGCGCTGCCCGGTAGGCATCAACACCGGCGACCTTGTGCGCAAACTTCGCGCCCGCAATGCCGACAATACGAGGGCCGCCACCTGGCTGGCCGAGCATTTCCGCACTGCCGTGCACGGCGCGCGGTTCATGCTGCATGTCGCCAATGGCGCACATCTGCTCATGGGCACACGGCTGCTCAGCAAGACCTCCGCTGCGCTCACCAGTGCCAGCAAAGGTCGCGTACCCCAGTGGACCCCCGCCACACCGCAGCCGCTGCAGCGGCTCCATTTACCCAAGCCATCACCCCAGGATCAACGCCCACGAGTGGTTTACCTCGCCGCCTGCGTCTCGCGCGCCATGGGCCCCGCAGCACGCGATCAGGAACAGGAACCACTGCTCGACACCACCCGCACGCTTTTGGAGAAAGCTGGTTACCAGGTCATCTTCCCCGATGAGCTGAACAACCTCTGCTGCGGCCAACCATTCGCCTCCAAAGGCTATGCAGAGCAGGCCGAGCAGAAGCGTCAGGAAACGCTGGATGCTCTGCTCAAGGCCAGCCGCGGCGGGCTTGACCCTATCTACTGCGACACCAGCCCCTGCACGCTGCGCCTGGTTCAGGACCTGGCGGACGACCGCCTGCAGGTTTTCGATCCGGTGCGCTTCATCCGCACGCACCTGATCGACAAGCTGGACTTCGAGCCGCAGGACGCGCCGATTGCCGTGCACGTCACCTGCAGCACCCAGCACCTCGGCGAAGCCCAGGCGCTGATTGATATCGCACGCCGCTGCGCCAAAGAAGTGGTCGTGCCAGAAGGCATCCATTGTTGCGGCTTCGCTGGCGACAAAGGCTTCACCACCCCCGAGCTCAACGCCCATGCCCTGCGCAGCCTGAAAGACGCCGTGCAAGTCTGCGAAGAAGGCATCTCCACCAGCCGAACCTGCGAGATCGGCCTGTCACAACATGGCGGTATCGACTATCACGGACTGGTTTATCTGGTTAACCGAAACAGCCGAGCCAGAGCGGCCGCAGCGCCCTATTGAGCGGCTCCCAGCGAAGACGACGACATACGTAAATGAAACGCTTCAGCGCAGCCGCAGTCGGAAGTTAGGAGCCCAGTTTCAACAGAGGCTCACCCGCCTCGGCGCCGCCGCGCAATTGCAGAAACAGGCAGGCCCGCCGGGAAGTTAACTCCCTGGAGGACTTTATGAAGAAATTTGCCCTACTTGCCGCCGCAGCTCTGATCGCAAGCCCTGCCGTGTTTGCCGACGATAAAAACCTGTGTCAATTGAACATGCAGGAAATCGAAGACGACATGGCCACCAACCGAGCCACCCTCGGTGAGCCGGCGCGCAGCGAAGTGCAAGAACTGATCAAGCAGGCCCGCGAAGCGCAGCAAGCTGGCGACGTTGAAAACTGCATCGTTCATACCACCCAGGCTTTGCGCAAACTCGAAGGTCCTGGCAGCTCCGGCAGCACAGGCACCAGCGGCACTGGCTCGGGCACCGGTAACTGATACGCCCGCGAGGCAAGGCCGCCAGCAGTTGGCCTTGCCGATTCTGGGTTTACCCTTGATTTTCGACGGGCTGCCCTAATTAAGAAGATCAAGCGTTCGACGCAGCCAAACCTTATGGCGTACACTGCGCCACACATGAGGCAGCAACATGCTTCATGGGGCCGATTAGGATTCGACGCCGGTAACAAAACTCTAGGTGCATGCCGAGTTGGTAACAGAACTCGTAAATCCACTGTTGCAAACTTATAGTTGCCAACGACGACAACTACGAAGGGTACGCGCTAGCCGCCTAACCTTCATCTGGTCGCTTCGGCGCCAGCGGTCACTAGGGGATGCCTGTAAACCCGAAATGACTGTCAGATAGAACAGGATCGCCGCCAAGTTCGCTGCAGACGTAACGGTTAAAACTCATGCAGCTCGCTCCAAGCACCCTGCCAATCGGGCGGCGCGGAGTTAACTCAATAGATTTGGCTACGCATGTAGTACCGACAGTGGAGAGCTGGCGGACGGGGGTTCAAATCCCCCCGGCTCCACCAATTCAAAGCACTCAAACCCCTGATTTTCTTAGCGAATCTCAGGGGTTTTTGCTTTCTGGGTAGCTGGTGTCGAAGAAGTGTCGACACTTCATGCAAATTGGAGGGCTCTGGTGATGCTCTGCTGAAAAGCTTGCTCAACCACAGTGATTTTTGTCGGGTTCTCGTCTTCAGGAACACCATTGCTGTAGATATGGCTATGCCACTCACCTTCCTTGAACACCCCCATAAGCTCCGCCCCTACCGCCTTTACAAACTCTGGAGAGGTGTGACAGATACGGTTCTGTAGATTCGGTATCGAAAATACAACCGGCCTGCTTACCTCCTTGCCAGACTCCGTGAGCTTCGCCTCAATCTTCCAAGCGCCGTAATCGTACCCTTCAGGCCGGTAGATCCTCACCTCTGCGACCGCGGACTTGTCTACTGCGTCAAGAGCGCGCTGAACGCCAGCCTCAAGCTCCGTCGGCACGATAAACCAAGTGGGGTATCCGCGAGACTGAGGACTTCCTACGCCGTCATCTGACTCGGATCCGTTCCACCGGAGCCCTAGAACCTTCTTGCCGTTCCATTTTCCTTCCGCCGCGCTCCACCCATCGTCGCCAGTGTTATGGATCACCTCGACTAACCGCCAAGACTGCTTGGGTGAAACGACTTCTTTCGGATCTATATACGCCATTTGAGTACTCTCCTTAGTTTCATACGTACCGTACGTACGACACGTATTAAACATTAGTGTACCTACAAAACACAAGCCGTTCAGAATCGGGGGCCAAATTTGATCGCATCCTGCAGATGATCCGGCGCTAGGTGTGCGTAGCGCATGGTCATGGCAAGGCTGGAGTGACCCAGGATCTTTTGCAGCGTGAGGATGTTTCCGCCGTTCTGGATGAAGTGGCTGGCGAAGGTATGCCGGAGTGCATGGGCGGCCTGCCCTCTCGGTAGCCGAATCGTTGTCCGGGCCAGAGCACGTCGAAACGATGTGATCGAACGCATGAACGGGCCATGCTGCCTCCAGTGCTTCACGATCCGCTTCTCCAGCTCAGCCGATATCGGCACGGACCGCACCTTTCCGCTTTTCGTCCCACTGAAGGTGATGACGCCATTACGAACACTGGTTGGCTTCAACTTTTCCGCCTCGGACCATCGAGCACCGGTCGCCAAGCAGATCAGCACAACCGGTTCGACGTGAGGGTTATCGCAGCCCGAACGGATCGAATCGAGCAACTCGGCAATCTGGTGGTTCGTCAGCCAGGAAAGCTCACGTTCCTGGATCTTCAATGGCTTCACCAGGGCGAGCGGATTCTCATACTTGATGACTCCCAGGCCACGAAGCTCGTTGTAGACGGAACGCAGATAACCCAACTCATTGTTGAGTGTCTTCGGCGAGGCACCCGCCTCCAGGCGAACACGACGATCATGCGCATAGGCTTGCGGGTCGATGCGCGAGGCGATGGGATCTCGCAACCGTTTGGCCAAAGCATCCAGCTTATGACGACGCCGCAACCCGTCCCGTAGAGAGTGGCCGTGCAGGTCATACCAGGATTCGATTAGCCCGGTCAGCCGTCGCGTGTCTGCTGTGCTGGGCGACCACTCCCGGTTCTCGATCACCTTCGCCCGACACGTCGATTCAAACCGCTGAGCTTCGCCCTTGGTCTTGAAGGTCTTGCGGAAGCGCTTGCCCTTGATCGGCTCGACATCCACCTTCCAACGACCGTCAGGCAGTTGTTCGATTGCCATCAGACCGCCCTACCCCACCTCACATGACGCTCCTGGAGCAGGTTCTTGATGTGCTTGTACAGATCCCGCTCGCTCATATCCTTGGCGGCGTAGTGATCGCGAATGACCGGCCAGCAATCCCATTGCTTCAGGGTCTCGAATGCTTTGTTAGCGCCCACTCGCTCCCTTGCCAGCAGGCTTACGAAGTTTCCCAGGAACAGTTCCACGTTCTTGCCGGAGAAGCCCCGGCTCGTCTTGTAGTAGCGCTTGTATTCCGTCTCATCCACCAGGGAATCGACCGGCAGATCAACCCGTGCGTCTTCACGCAGCAACGTCCAGATGGGTTCGAAATAGCCAGGGCGAGCGAGCAGCTTGAACTGGCTCATACCGTAGCGCCACAGGCCTTCCAGATGGGCTGAGAAGGCAGCAAACGAATCGGTGTCGATGGCTTGGCCGGTCTTCACGTCTGTCGAGCCGCTGGCGAACTGCTGAATGACCGAATGGTGGTAACGCAGCTCAACGCGCCATACATCCTGGGTCGGGTCATAGTTGTCCGGGTCTTTCGCATCGAAGGAATCACGGCGACGCCAAACGCTTTCCCAGTAGTCGAGCTTGTCATGGGCGCGGGCTTGCAGCGTCTTGTTGTAGATCCCGAGCTGTACGCCACCGGCAGAGCCAAACAGGAAGGATTGGCCCTTCCCATAGGTGGCGGCTTCCATGGTCCACTGGATCTCCTTGATGCCCGAGATATCGCGGTTGGCACGCGCCCGGCAGTGCATGCGGGCCGTCAGGTCAGCGGGAGGCGTCCAGCCTTGTAGGTCCAACGCGAGGTGCACGGCACACTGGTTGCGCTCTCGGTGGGTCATCACGGCGGCAGCGTAATAATCCATGCGTTCTTGGAGCCGTTCCGGCGACAGTGCGTCGATGGCGTACGGTGACACTTCGATTTTCAGGTGTGGGCCGATCTGCTCAAGCTTCGCGTTGAAGTTCTTGATGAGCAGAATGAACCCAAGGTCAGCGTTCTGGAGTTTGTACTGATAGCCCGAGTCCCGGCCAACACGACCGGAGTGCCAGATCTCCCCGGCAAACTCGACCATCGCGCCCGGTTTTTCGAACAGCGCCATGATTTCGGGCCGGATCAATCCGCGGTACAGCTGGCGGACCGTATCCACGCCGCAACGCAGCAAACGGACCTTGGACAGATCGACGAATGCAGCCGTGCCGGGATCGACGAACAGTCGCCCGTTGCGATCTTCACGGGCAAGCATGTCTAGGCGGAGAAAATCTTTTGGTTTGCTCATTTGGTTCACTTCCTAATGCTGATTAATGCGGTAGTTAATCTGTATTTATCTGACGTGCTACAGGGACGTCAGCGCGGAGGCGCGCGCTGGCTGCGCACGCTCACGCGCCTCGTGCCTCCGCGCGTGTGAGAGTGCTCGGCCAGCGCGCAGCAAAGGCTTTCGGTACAGGTCACCGGGTCGATGAATAACGCGGTCGGATCTTCAGGACAGGCTTGGTCCTGGATGAAGGTCATCAGGGGACGGTCAGGCGGCGGTGTACTTAGCCAGGCGATGCAGAGCGCGAGGCTGGCCAGTGCGAGCAGGTGGGGATGTTTGAGATCGGCGCGGCGCGCGAGGACGAATAACACCAAGGGCGCTGCCCTTGTCATCCCGCTCTTGCCGCCGAGGGCTCGGGAGCGTGGGGTGGAGAAGCTACCCCACACTCCCAGCGATAGGCTTTTCATGTTCGTGCAGGGTCAAGGGTGCGCTGCGCCCGTGCTTCCGTTCGACGGAACGGTGGAGCTGTTCCGACGAGCCGGGAGCGCGGCCCTTGACCTTGCATGCTTAGGAAGGGCGATGCGGCCCAGTACGTTGCCGGAACCATGCCGGTCGCGGTGCCGCATCACCCTGATGGTGCAGATATCGGAGAAGTAGACTTCGTTCGGGTAGTCGAGCTGGCTGGAGACGTTCAGCCCCATGAAATAGGCCAGATCACAGACGCCCTCCATCGGCAGCACAACGCCCAGGACATGCATGCACTGCCAGAACGAATCGGGTTCATCGTCCCAGCGCAATTCCACCAGAACGGTTTGACCTACATAGGCCAGCGCGCTTTGCGCATCGAGTTCGAGGCGTTGGCTAGACATGGCTGTAATCCCCCGGTTGAAACTCCTTCTTGCCCTTGAGCAAGTCATCACGCAGGCGGGCCAGATTGACCATGCGAAAGTCCGCCAGCTTCATGCTTGGGATGGCGCCGGAGTCAGCCCAGTTGATGGCCTCCTCAACCGTTACGCCGCTCATTTCGGCAAAGGTCTTGATGCTGCACAGGTCGAGGCTGTCATCTTTTTTGGCGCTCATAGCGGCTGCTCCCGCTGGGATTTGTCCTGGGCGAAACTGGCTTCAAGACGAATCACGACTTCGGCATTCATAGATCGTCGAGCAGCAAAGGCGGACTGTTCGATCTTGTCACGCAGCTCCGGCGGCACTCGCAGCTTGAACTGCGGGTCTGTTCGGCTCATAGCGTCCACTCCTGTTCAAGTAGCTGGCGGGTCAGCAGGGCCACATTGACCATGGTGCGTTTGCCGACCTTTTGCGAAGGCAGGTAGTTACGTTCCACCCAAGTGCGCACCACGATGGGTTCGTCGCCCATGCCGATCCACTCGGCGAACTTCTGCCATGGCATCAAGGGTGGGGCGCCATGCAGCTTTTGCGGGTCGAGACCTTCCGTATCCATTAGCTTTAATCCACTATGTTCGGCATTGTCAGTGTTTTGTGAACAGTGAAGTATGTTCACTGAACAAATCATATCAACGCGCCCACCGTGGTGAAATAGTTTCAGTGGAGTATTTTTAGATCGTTATGGAATCAATCCAGCAACGCGCTAGAACCTTGATTGCGAAAGCAGGCTTCGACCTGCTGATCAAGCACAGCGATATCGGCCTAAACCGCTGGCACACCGTGAGATTCAAAGATGTCCGCATGAGCACGGAAGAGCTGGAAGTACTGGTAAAGCTGTACCCGCAGTACGTGATGTGGCTTGCCAGCGGCCAAACCGCACCCGAGATCGGGCAGACAAGCCCTGACTACGACGAAGCCAACCGAAACTTGAGCCAACCCAACGCGGGATAGCAATCACACGGAAAGTAGCTAGGCGATGGTATGCCCGAGCGCAGGGAGCCAAGCAATCTGAACAGGAGTAGTACTGCAAGTGCCAATCCTAAGGGAGCACGGATTATTCTGGTGGTGCGACGAAGCAGTCGCCGATGGCGATTACGCCCCCAAAAACCATGTTTCAGGCGTTTTGGAGATAAATGACGACGGGAAAGCTGTCCTTGATTTGACCGGCTCGCTTACTCGTGGTGATCCAATGCGCGAGTTCTTTCGAACCTTTAAATCACAGAAAAAATGTTTGGCTATTCAGGGAATATTGAAAGAGTCAGCAAGTTACGTACTACTCCCCGCTCCATACAGGGACGGAGGCAGGGTACTATCAAAGGGGATCTCCCACGAGCTCTATGCCTCACTCACCTGCATAATCAGCTCCGAATTTATTCCAGCACAACTAGAAAAAGTTTACGACCTTAATGTTCTACTGGAAAATCTGGATGACTGGATTGGCGAAAGCTCCATTACTGTTTCAAAAAAAGGCAAATCGGTCAAAGCTAACTATCGCGCACCGACTATAAGTAGATATCAACTAAACGAGTGCATTCTTGAACTCAGCCATGAACTCGAGGCTCCTTGGGCGCCAAGTCATGTTAGAGAAGTTCTCCTTCGCGAACATACGCGGATATCAATCAAAACTAGAAAACCCGAGAAGTATGAATGGGTGGAAGAAAGCCACGGTAGAATCACCGACCTGCTGAGTCTCCTTGTTGGAACTCAAGTTTTTTTGGATTGGCCCACGATTAAGCTAGGCACCAAAAAACAGGCTTGCAAGTACTACTACGCTAGAGCTAGCGGAAGTACAAAGAAGCTGAATTTCCACGAGCTGACTGTGCCATTTTCTTTAATCAAAGATGATTTTGGAATCTTATACCAAAACTGGCAGAACAAGCGCGACCTATATGGGCCCGGATTCTATCTATTCCTAAGCATCATGCGGGGAAATAAAACATATATAGAAAACAAGTTTGTCAACCTGATATGGGGCCTGGAGTCTCTTCACAGGAAACATACTGTTATACCCACCAATATAAAAATGGAAGAAAAAATCCAGGAGATTATTAAAGCCGTTCCGAGCAAACATAAAAAATGGCTTAGCTACCAACTAAAACATGCTGGGGAGCCATCGCTTCGAGAGCGGCTTGAAAGCCTTTTCAAAGAACTCCCTATAGCTTTTGATGAAAAAGAGCTAATCACTTTCAGCACTCAGTGCGCAAACAGACGAAATGACATTTCTCATTTTGGCGGAATACGCGGAGAAAGGAATTATGACGAATTTATCAGCGAACTTTACAGCCTAACAAATGCCCTTTTCTATCTCTACTACGCTTTAATATTGCAGCGAACCGGAATTAAAGATGGACTTGTGGCAAACTGGTTGACCGTTGGGTATAAATCCTCACAAATTAAGAACATGTTTACGGCCGCTGGATTAAAAACGTTTGCGCCTGTGTCGGCAATACAATGAGATATTCGATTACCTGATTAAACAAGCGGCCTCGATACTCTAGTGTCGAAAAAGTGTCGAAATCACTGCTGACCAACGAGGCACAAAGCAGGCAATACAGAACTGCAAGGCCCTTACTGCGGAGCTTTGCAGATCAACGTGGAGCAGAAAGTCGGGTTCAAATCCCCCCGGCTCCACCATTGCTTACACAAGAGCTTGATTCTCAAAGCTTTCGTGCTCAGTCTACCGGCCGTTCCAGGCCGGTGTGACACTGAGGTGTGACACTCATGTGGGGCATCATCCGGTGCCCAGCATGAAACCCTCCCCCTCCTACCTCACGCGCAACCGACACGGAACCTTCTACTTCCGCATCGTGATCCCACGGCCATTGCGCGCACTGCTCAATGGCCAGCGCGAAGTCAGACGAACCCTAAGAACAGACAGCGAAAGGCTAGCGCGTAGGCGTGCCCGGCAGTTTGCCGCCTGCTACGAGGCCGTCTTTGACAAGGTAGTGAGTGTGCTTGAGCGTGATGAAATCGGTCTGACTGAGGCCGACTACGAAGACTTGATGGAGCTTGTATCGGAAACCAAACCCGCACTGGACTTCTCCAGCCCGCAGGACGAGAACCGGCTAGCAGAACCCATTCTTTCAAATCAAGAAATCGAGGCTCGCCAACGACGCCGGGAAGTGGAGCGCTTGCTGACTGGAGCCTATGGCCGCTCGATTCCAGCCGAACTTGAAGAAACAGCACAACAACTACTCGAACTTGCTCGCCCCTACCAAACGGCAGAGCTACGAGACGCACTGCCAAAGCTCAGAGATGCTCTGGCACTACGCAACCTCGTCCCTACAACTACAGGCACCAGCACCGCACCAGCAGCAAGCATTGATCCCGCGATGGCTAGCTGGACGCTTTATCAAGTGTGGCAGCATCAGCTAGAACGAGACAGAGCCGATACGACCGCCAGAGGCGGCCAAGCCAAGCACGGAGGAACTCTTGAGGAGCGCGAGCGGCGAGCCCGCACAATGACAGTTCTCACTCAGCATAAGCCTGTATCCGAGCTGACCAAGCAAGACTGGCAGCTAGCGTACGACAATGCGCGCAAGATAAAAGCAGGGGCTAAGGCGTCAATTGAGCCACCAACCCCACTCAGCGATCTTCTGACCGAAGAACCAGAGCAAATGGCTGGCCACGAGCGAGTGAGCGCGTTGATTGCTTCGATGAAGCAAATGCAGAAGTATGCGCATTTTCTTGATCTTACCGCTATCAAACCAGACGAGCTTCTGATCAAGCCTGTACCGAAGCGAAAGAGCTCACGTAGCCGCAATTCACAGCCTTTCACGATGGCCGAAGTGGAAGCCATCTTCTCCGGGTACATTTTCCAGGGCACACCGCCAGCGAATAGAACTAAAGCCTACCTGCGCCTTTCGACCTGCTGGTTGGCGCGAAGCACCGCTAACTGTTCAAACCCATCATTCAGCTCGCAGCTTCATGGTTGATTGGCTGCCGGCGATTAACCCGTGAGCATCAGGAAACAGTTAAACCAAGTGCCGGCGCATCAGAACGATCGTGGGTGAGCGACGAATGAAACCTGAATCCCTCTTTTCGTCGAAGCTCCCCCGCAGTCATCGCCGCACCACAGTGCCGGCGCCAATTCTGCAAAAGCAGCTATGGTTTTTTGAGCATTCACCACTTGGATCAGCCATGGAACGCATTGCATCAGCCGCGCAATCATCGCGCACACCAACTCAAGTGCAATACCCGGCCCGGCAGCCCGCCAGCGCTTCCCGGTTTGTTCTGTCAGTGCTACTGGTTGCCGGTGCGGCGCATGCCGAGGACAACAGCCTGGGGAGCAGAAGCACCCTGACAGGTGACTGGGGGGGCGTGCGCAGCGAACTGCAAGAGAACGGGGTAAATCTGGGACTGGAATCAACCACTTTCTACCAGGGCGGCCTGAAAGGGGATGGCCGCAAGCACTTCGACGCCAGCACACGTGTCGACGGTTTTTTCAATCTCGACCTAGAGAAGCTCGGGCTCTGGCAGGGAGGCGGCCTGAATGGCCACATCGAGTACCGCGGCGACAACATGCAGAACTTCCGGGGCGGAGCGATTCTACCGGTCAACTCCGGCACCATGCTGCCGCTCAACAGCGGCAATGAGCTGGAAGCGACTTCACTCTATCTGAGCCAGGCACTGGGGGAACGCACCAGCCTGCTGCTGGGCAAGATAAATGCGGTCGACCTGCTGGCCGGCGATCCATTCTTTGGCGGGTGGGGTAGCCAACGCTTCTGGAACCTAGCGTTCGTGGCACCACCCAATGGCATCGTGCCGGCCGTCATGATGGGAGGCTTGCTCAGCCACTCGACCGGCCCCTACACCTTCAACGCGCTGGTATTCGACCCGACTGATCAGACGGATAAATATGCCCTCAACCACTTGTTCAGCTCGGGAACCGCCATGCAGCTAAGTGCAGGGTGGGCAGGAGCGCTGGATGGTCGGGCCACCAGTGCGACATTGGCCGCCACCTACAGCACAAAGGGCGGTTCCGATCTTGGCGAGTTAGACCTGCCCCCTGATTCCCGCTCGGAGGACAAATCCAGCTCTCGCAGCGTCAGCCTGCAGCTGAATCACCTGATACTGGAAAGCCAGCAGTTGGAGGGTAAAGGACTGGGGATCTATGCGCTGAGCGCAATCAACGACGGCAACCCGAACCCGATCAAGAGCTCTTTCGCCGGAGGATTGGCAGGCCACGGCATGGTGCCAGGCAGACACAATGACAGTTTTGGCCTCGGCTATTTCTACTACAACTTCAGCAGCGACCTGAAATCGACCCTGAAGCCCATTCTGAACTTGGGCAGTGAGCAGGGCATGGAGGTCTACTACAACGCTG
>TARA_R100000541_G_scaffold13653_10_pt1 | contig 22969 bp, 24 predicted proteins | sample TARA_R100000541 | Tara Oceans TARA_R100000541 (sample SAMEA2621416) | marine metagenome | biome: marine biome (ENVO:00000447); feature: surface water layer (ENVO:00002042); material: "saline water (ENVO:00002010), including plankton (ENVO:xxxxxxxx)" | depth 5 m | reverse complement strand
TTGAAGCTGTCGAGCGCTTGTTTCTTGTCCTGCTTGAAGAAGAACTCGGCGTCGGTGAGGCGCGGGCGCACCACCTTCTCGTTACCTGCAACGATCTGAGCCGGATCCTTGGATTCAACGTTCGCAACCGTGATGAAGCGCGGAAGCAACTTGCCATTGGCGTCCAGCAGACAGAAATACTTCTGGTTGTCCTGCATGGTGGTGATCAAGGCTTCCTGCGGCACTTCCAGGAAGCGTTCTTCAAAGGAACACACCAGCGGCACAGGCCACTCGACCAGCGCAGTCACCTCATCCAGCAGCGCTGGTGGCACGATGGCGCGGCCGCTCTGCTCGCTGGCCAGCTGCTCAACCCGCTTGGCGATCAGCTCGCGACGCTCAGCAAAATCGGCGATGACGTAAGCGCCGCGCAGGTCTTCCAAGTAGCTCGCTGGCTTGGAAATACGGACCGGGTTGGGGCTGTGAAAGCGATGCCCGCGCGATTCGCGACCGGCGCGTTGCGTAAGAATAGTGCAATCGATGACCTGATCACCGAACAGCATGACCAGCCACTGCGTCGGCCGGACGAACTCTTCCCTAAGCGAGGCCCAGCGCATGCGCTTGGGGATCGGCAACTCATTGAGCGATGTTTCGACGATAGCCGGAAGCAGCTCGGAGGTTGCCCGGCCGGGTATCGAACGGCTGTATCTGAGTTTCGGGCCGCTGCGGTCGATTTCTGCCAGATCAACGCCGCATTTGCGAGCAAAGCCCAAGGCTGCCTGGGTCGGCTCGCCTTCTGCGTTGAAGGCCGCCTGCAGAGGCGGCCCATCGAGGTTGGTGCTGCGGTCAGGCTGTTCGGTGTCGAGCTGCTCGATCAATACCGCCAGACGCCGAGGTGCGGCGAAGGCCTGCACCCGACCATGCTTGAGGCCGGCGTCCTTCAAGCCCTTCTCGATGCCTGCGCGGAACGCGTCGGACAGTTTGCCCAGGGCCTTGGGCGGCAGCTCTTCGGTGCCGAGCTCGACCAGGAAATCCAGTGCACTCATTCTGCAGCCTCCAACTTGGCCAGTACTTCGTCACGCAGGTCCGGGGTGGCCATGGGAAAGCCGAGTTTGGCGCGCGCCTGCAAATAGCTCTGCGCGACCGAGCGAGCCAGCGCCCGCACACGCAGGATGTACTGCTGCCGTGCGGTGACCGAGATAGCCCGGCGCGCATCCAGCAGGTTGAAAGTGTGCGAGGCCTTGAGCACCATTTCATAGGTGGGCAACGGCAGCTCCAGTTCGATCAACCGGTTGGCTTCCGATTCGTAGAAGTCGAAGAGGTCGAACAGCTTTTCCACATTGGCGTGTTCGAAGTTGTAGGTGGACTGCTCCACTTCGTTCTGATGGAACACATCGCCGTAGGTGACGGTGCCAAACGGGCCATCCGTCCAGATCAGGTCGTAGACCGAGTCAACGCCTTGCAGGTACATGGCCAGTCGCTCGAGGCCATAGGTAATTTCGCCGGTCACCGGATAGCACTCGATGCCGCCTACTTGCTGGAAGTAGGTGAACTGAGTGACTTCCATGCCGTTGAGCCATATCTCCCAGCCCAGACCCCAGGCGCCCAATGTCGGGGATTCCCAGTTGTCTTCGACGAAGCGGATATCGTGGACCAGCGGGTCGACGCCGATGGCCTTGAGCGACCCGAGGTACAACTCCTGGAAGTTCTCCGGGTTCGGCTTGAGGACCACCTGGAACTGGTAGTAATGCTGCAGGCGGTTCGGGTTTTCGCCATAGCGGCCGTCGGTGGGCCGGCGCGAAGGCTGCACATAGGCTGCGTTCCAGGTCTCGGGACCGATCGCGCGCAGGAAGGTGGCGGTATGAAAGGTACCGGCGCCGACTTCCATGTCATAGGGTTGCAGAACGACACACCCCTGCTCTGCCCAGTAGTTTTGCAGGGCAAGGATCAGGTCTTGGAAGGTGCGCACGGCAGGCGTAGGCTGAGTCAAAATTTCACCTGTGCTGGCTTCGACAGAAAGCCTCGGAGTATACCCGATAACGGCTCGAACCCGTGGCGACGGGTGCTCTACGGCGTATCGCCACTCCCATTTTCCGATCTGCCATTCGCCTCGTTCAAGGACTTGAAAACATGCCGCGTTGCGCCTGGTGCAATGACGACCCGTTGTACATCGAATACCACGACCGCGAGTGGGGCGTGCCTACCCGTGATCCTCAGGTCCTCTTCGAGTTTCTCATTCTCGAAGGTGCACAGGCGGGGCTGTCCTGGATCACGGTATTGCGCAAGCGAGAGCGTTATCGCCAGGTGCTGTTCGGCTTCGATCCGAAGCGTCTGGCACAGATGACCGATGCCGAAATCGACGAACGCATGCTCGACGCCGGCATCATCCGCAACCGTCGAAAACTGGAAGCCGCACGGTGCAATGCGCAGCGCTGGCTCGAGCTGGAAGATCCGGCCGGTTGGTTGTGGTCCTTTGTGGGTGGCGAACCGAAGATCAACCATTTCGACTCGATCAGCCAGGTTCCGGCAGTAACTGCCGAAGCCGAAGCCATGAGTCGTGCGTTGAAGAAGGCCGGGTTCAGCTTTGTCGGGCCGACCATCTGTTACGCCTTTATGCAGGCGTGCGGCATGGTCATGGACCACACCACGGACTGTGATCAGTACCCGGAGCTGGCAACAACCGCGAGCAGCGCCTGACGTGACGGCTTCAGGAGTTGCCAACTGCACGAAGCAGTTACACTAGCGTCTTTGATTTTTCGGGAGAGATCCTTGGACAAGCTCAAAGGTGCGCTGGTGGTTGGCTTTCTGCGCCTGTTCGCCCTACTCCCCTGGCGCGCGGTTCAGGGGTCGGGTCGCTTCATTGGCTGGTTGATGTGGAAGCTGCCCAACCGCTCTCGCGAAGTCGCTCGGATCAATCTTTCCAAATGCTTTCCAGAACTCGAGGCTGCCGAACGGGAGCGCTTGCTCGGACAGAGCCTGCAGCAGATCGGCATGGCTTTTACTGAGAGTGCCTGCGCCTGGATCTGGCCAGCAGACAAGACGCTGCGTCTGGTCAAGGAAGTCCAGGGCCTTGAGGTACTGGAGCAGGCACTGGCTTCAGACAAGGGTGTGGTGGGCATCACCAGTCATCTCGGCAACTGGGAAGTGCTCAATCACTTCTACTGCGCACAGTGCAAACCGATCATTTTTTATCGCCCACCAAAGCTCAAGGCGGTCGATGATCTTCTGCAACGCCAGCGTGTCCAGCTGGGCAACAAGGTCGCACCCTCGACTCGAGAAGGCATCATCAGCGTCATCAAGGAAGTCCGTAAGGGCGGCGCCGTGGGCATACCGGCGGATCCGGAACCCAGCGAAGGCGCTGGCGTGTTCGTGCCGTTCCTCGGCACGCAAGCGCTGACGAGCAAGTTTGTGCCCGGCATGCTCACGGGCGGCAAGGCTGTGGGCGTGTTTCTTCATGCGTTGCGCTTGGATGACGGTTCGGGCTACAAGGTGATCCTCGAGGCGGCGCCGCCTGCCATGTACGACGAGGATGTCGAGGTCGCGGTGGCGGCCATGAGCGGCGTCATCGAGCGCTATGTGCGTACCTGGCCGAGCCAGTACATGTGGACCATGAAGCGCTTCAAAAAGCGACCCGCCGGCGAAAAACGCTGGTATTAACGACAGCTCATCCAGCAAAGGGACTTCAATGAGCAACCCGAATCAGCGACAGCATCCGCGCGCACCGATGAAGTGCCGCATCCGCATCACCCATGAATCATTTGGCGAAGTGTTCGCGCACACCCGCGATCTCTCCGATGGCGGCGTGTATGTCAAACACCCGCAGCTGACCGAGCTGCAGCCGGGCATGACGGTCAGTGGGCAGGTTCAGGATCTCCCGATTCCCGCGCCGGTGCTGCAAATGGAAGTGATGCGGGTCGATGCCGAAGGTGTTGGGCTGCGCTTCGTCCAGCAAGAAGACTGATTCAGCAGCCCGCCCAGGCTTGAGCGGCTGGCCTAGCTGCCGGCCGGTTTGTTGAGTTTGCGAAGAAACACGTCCATTTCTTTCTCGGCCTGCTTGTCGCCATGCGCTTGCGCCGCGAGCAGGCCTTGTTCCCAGGCGCGCCTCGCGCCGTCTAGATCTCCACTGGCCTGTCGTGCCTTGCCGAGCAGTTTCCAGGCGGCAGAGTAGTTCGGATCCTGTTCGACGCTGCGTTGCAGGTGAATCGCGGCTTCTGCAGCGTCACCAGCGTCCAGATAACCCTTGCCCAGCCCGAAGCGCAGCATGGGGTTGTCCATGCCCTTGGCCAGCATCTTCTGCAGTGATTCGATCATCGCACTCCCCTGGAAATTCAAACCTGCGGTAGCCGCCGAAGCAGTGGCGTACTCGCACCACCAGCCTAGCTCGCCTGGGTGACTGCGCTGAGAAATTCCTGCGTGCGCGTCTCCTGGGGATTGCCGAACAGCTCGTCCGGGGTGCCCTGTTCGTGGATCCGGCCCTCGTTGAAGAAGCATACACGGTCGGCGAATTCCCGCGCGAAGCCCATCTGGTGAGTGACCATCAGCATAGTCAGGCTGTGCGCATCACCCAGACGGCGGATGACGTTGAGGACTTCGCCGCAGAGTTCAGGATCCAGTGCAGAGGTCACTTCGTCGAACAGCATGACCTTGGGCCGCATCGCCAAGGCTCGGGCAATGGCTACGCGCTGTTGCTGACCACCGGACAGTTGCGAGGGGTAATGGTCGAGTTTGTCTTCCAGACCGACCATGGCCAGCAATTCTTCGGCACGCTCACGGGCCTCCTTTTTCGACAGCCCTAGCACCTGCACCGGTGCTTCCATCACGTTCTGCCGAGTGCTCATGTGGGGGAACAGATTGAAGCTTTGGAACACCATGCCCACCTTGCCGCGGACGCGCCGCAGGTGCCGTGCATTGGCGCGCACCAGATTGCCGTGGGCATCCGGCATGTGGGTCAGCGGTTCGTCATCGACCATGATCACGCCTTCATCGATGTCTTCCAGAGTCATCAGTGCCCGCAGCAGCGTGGACTTACCGGACCCACTGGGGCCGATGATGGCGACCTTCTCCCCGGTTCGGACATCGAGGTCGAGGTGATTGAGCACGGTCAGATCGCCGAAGTGTTTGCTCACATCGCGAAACTGCACCATCAGCTCCGGCTCGTTGGCGGTGCTGGCTGAGTTCTGTGTGTCGCCGGCAGGCATCGGTGCGTTCATCGGGCAAGCTCCATACGGTTTTCCAGTCGGCGTACGAACCAGGCAAGGCCGAGACTGAGAATGAGGAAGAACAGGCCGACCATGGTGATCGGTTCAAGGTAACGGAAGTGTTCCGAGCCGATGTTCTTGGCCCGCTGCATGATCTCCACCACCGTGATGGCGGAAAGCACCGGCGTGTCCTTGAGCATCGAAATCATGTAGTTACCCAGCGCCGGGAGAATCGGTCGCAACGCTTGCGGCAGGATTACCTTGCGGTAGGCGTTGAGCGGCTTCATGTTCAGCGCGGTGACCGCCTCCCATTGCGCACGCGGCACCGCATCGAGCCCGGCGCGGTAGACCTCGGCGGTGTAGCAGGCGTAGTGCAGCGCGATACCAAAGATGCCCGCCTGCAGCGCGGACAGGTTGAAACCGTAGTTGGGCAGGACGAAAAACAGGAAATACACCTGAATCAGCAGCGGTGTGCTGCGGACGAACTCGATCAGACCTGTCATTGGCCAGGACAACCAGCGATGCCGGCTGCGACGCCCTACTGCCAGGAACAGCCCCAGCACGATGGCGATGGAAAACCCGGCGATGGTGATGCCGATGGTTTTCAGTGAGGCATCAAGCAGCCTGGGAAGAATCTCCCAGGCAAATTCCCAATCGAAGAAATTCATGACATGCCTCCCCGCATGCGGCCGCGCGCCAGTCGCCGCTCAAGGGTGCGCATGGAAAAATTGATGATCTGTGCGAGCACGAAGTACATCACCAGTGCCAGGCCGAAGATTTCCAGTGTCATCAGGGTGGCCTGATCAAGCTGGCGAGCCCGGAAGGCCAGATCGGACAGGGTGATCAGGGACACCAGCGAGGTGTTTTTCAGCAGTTCGATCAGCAGGTTGGTACCGGGCGGGATGGCGGCCAGCAATGCCTGCGGCAGGATGACCCGGCGCAAGCGCTGGCCGGCGGTCATGTTCAGCGCCTGGCAGGCCTCGTACTGACCTTCGTGCACCGAGCGGATGGCGCCACGCAGTACCTCGGCACCATAGGAGCCGATGTTCAGACCGAGTCCGATCACGGCAACATTGAACGCGCTCATGGCGATATTGAACGGCGGCATCGGCAGGACAAAGTACAGCCAGAACAGCTGCACCAGCAGCGAACTGCCGCGGAAGACTTCGATGTAGACGATGGCCAGCCAGCGCAGCGGCTTGATTGGCGACAGTCGGCCCAGAGCGCCGATCAGCGCGGCGACAATTGCCAGCAGGGAGCCGAAAAAGGTGATCTGTACGGTCACCCAGGCCCCTTGCAGCAGGAGGGGGAGGAGTTCGGTCATCTTGGATTTCCAGTGGCCGGCGCGGCAGTAGCCGCTGAGAAGACAAGCGGCTCGCGAAGCTTGGCTGCGTGAGCGCGGTGACAGTCTTGCTTGCCAGCGTCGAGCAACGGGCAAAGGGCAGCAGCCAGCCGGGAGTGGCCATATCGCATGGGTGCGACAGGGTCGGGAGCAGGTCGCGGAGCAATGAAAAGGCTATTCACAGAGGAAAGTCCGGTGCGGCAGCCAGGCTGCCGTACCGGCTCCATTGATCAGGCGCTACACAACTCTTCGGCGGTCTTGTCGGTGATGTTCGAGCGGTCGAAGCCGAAGGGTTCGACGGTCTTCAGATGCTCTTCGCTGCCGAGCCATTTCTTCAGTTCGGCGTTGACTGCGTCACGCAGTGCCTTGTCTTCCGGGCGGAACGCCAGGGCGCCATAACCGGTGTTGGCCGGATCGTCCTTGAAGTTGTCGGTGGCTTCGACCTGATCTCCGGCCTTCTCGGCCAGGCCACGCATGGTCAGCTGAGTACCCACGGCGGCATCGGCGCGGCCGGTGCGCACGGCCTGCAGTTGTGAGGTAGTGTCAGGCACCTGAACGATCTGCGAATCCTTGATGCCGGCCTTGCGGGCGTAATTGAGATTGACGGTGCCGGACATGATGGCCAGCTTGATCGACTCATCCTTGGCGATGTCTTCGTAGCTCTGCAACTGCTTGGGGTTACCGGCCTTGACCAACAGGGTGTCCTGCAACTGGTAGTGCGGATCGGTAAACAGCACCTGCTTGCAGCGCTCGGGTGTGATGTACATGCCGGCCGCGATCAGGTCGAAACGGCTTGCGCGCAGCCCAGGGATCAGGGAGCCCCATTCCGTAAGCACGGGTTTGATGGTTTCGACGCCCATTGCCTGGAAAATCTTCTCGACGATCTCAGGGGATTCGCCGGTGACGCTGCCGTCAGTATCGGTGTAGGCAAAGGGGGTCTCGTTGGCGTAGCCGATACGAACGCTGCTCTTCGCTTTGATGTCATCGAAGGTATCCGCCTGGGCCAGGCCACCGATGGATAGGCCGGTCACTACGGCGGAGGCCAGCAAAAGTTTGCCGAAACGGAAAGGACGTGCGCGATTCATCGTGAATTCTCCTGTGCTTTTTATCGTTCGCGGGCCGAGACCTGCAGTTCAGAGGGCAGCTTCAAGAGCATCAGGACAGGGCATTCCCTGCCTCAACGCGGCTTTCGACCCCTTCTTCTGCCGGAGGGTGCGCCGCGTTTCGCTACCTGAGCATACAAAAGCGGTTTTCCTCAAAGGATTGCACTAGGACAATTGCATGACATTGCCCTTCGGCCGATCCTGTTGGCTCGACGGAGGTGGAACGTCATGCATAACTGGAAAGACGCCTTGCTCGCCGCGCATGGCGGCGGATCGAAGTACAAGCTGCTGGTTACGGCCATCGCGACCGATATCGAGCGGGGTGAGCTGCAGGATGGCCAACGACTCCCAACGCAACGGCTGCTGGCCGAGCAGCTGGACATCAGCGTGCAGACGGTGACCAACGCCTACAAGGAACTGGAGCGCCAGGGCTGGGTGCGCTGCGAGGTCGGACGCGGCAGCTTTGTCAGTCGGCGTATCAGTGAGCGGGTCGCCACCTCCATGCTCGACCGCGGCGAACATTCGCTGCTCGACTTCTCCACGGCGCGCATCGTCCGCAACGAGCGCCATGACCGTTACTGGCGGCAGGCTTGCGCAGAGCTGGCTGCCGAGCACGAACAGCCGTGGATCCATGCCTGCCGGCCGATTGCCGGCTTTGAACATCACCGTGAAGCGGGGGTGCAGTGGCTCGCTGGGCTGGGCCTGTGTGTTGAACCTCAGGATCTGCTGCTGACCAATGGCGCTTCCCAGGCGATCTTTCTTGCCCTTGCCTCGTTGGCCGGCCCCGATGACCTGGTGCTCTGTGAAAACTGTACGGATCACGGCGTGATCGGTACCGCGCAGGTGTTGGGCTTCAAGCTCCAGGGAGTCGAGGCTGACCGCGACGGCCTCGATCCGGAGCATTTCGAAGACATTTGTGCCAACGAACGAGTCACCGCACTGGTCTGCACGCCGAACCTGAACAACCCCACCAGCAGCCTGATGCCAGACAGCCGTCGGCGAGAAATTGCCGAGATCGCACGCCGCTACGGCGTCTACGTGATCGAAGACGACGTGTACGGCCCCTTGCTCGGTAACGACCGGCCGGCGCCGCCGCTGAGCCATTATCTGCCGGAGCTGGCCTTCTATTGCACCAGTCTGACCAAGTCCGTACTGACAGGCTTGCGCCTCGGCTACCTGGCGATGCCTCGGCGGTTGGCGTTGCGCACTGAGAGCATTTTCAGGGTGAACAGCTGGATGGCAGCGCCCCTGCTTGGCGAGATCGCGACGCGCTGGATCGAGCGTGGCCGCGCCGAGGAGCTGGTGAGCCTGCAGCGGGAGCTGATCGCGGCTCGGCAGGCTGCGGTGAGCGCCGAACTGGGCGATTACCTGCGCGGCAGCCATCCGGCTTCGCTCAGTGCCTGGCTGGATGTTCCCGAGCACTGGGATCTCGACGCCCTGCAGCACGAGTTGCGCGCGCGCGGTATAGCGCTGACGCTGCCTGATCCGTTCCTTCCGCCCGGCAGCCAAAGGCCCAGAGCAATGCGCCTATGCATCGGCGCGGAGTGCAGCGATCAGCGCTTGCGCACCGGCCTGGCAAACATCCGAGACGTTTTTGAGCAGTACCCGGAAATCCATGAATTTCGCGGCGCTCGTTAGCCACTCGGCGGCCTGCCGCTAAGCGCTTTGAGCCACGAATGCTGTTGCCCCTTGGGACAGACGGAGACAAATGCATCCGGGCGTTCCGACCGGCGCGCTATCCGCCAGGTCGAAATGACACTAGAATGCGCGCCGCTCGGGCCATGTCGGCGCGGCAATGGGTTCCCTAACCCCATCACCTCAAAAAGGAAATGCCATGTTGCAGCTCCCACAATCGGTCCGCCGCGCTACGCTGGCCGGTCTGATCGCGTTTCACATCCTCATCATCATCGCCAGCAACTATCTGGTGCAGCTGCCGATCACCCTGTTCGGCTGGCACACCACCTGGGGCGCCTTCAGTTTTCCGTTCATCTTTCTCGCCACTGACCTGACCGTGCGTCTACTCGGCAAAGGCCCGGCGCGTCGAGTCATCGCGCAGGTGATGGTTCCGGCGCTGGTCGCTTCCTATGTGGTCTCGGTGCTGTTTCACCAGGGCGCGTTTGGCGGATTCGAGGCGTTGGGTGAGTTCAACCTGTTCGTGTTCCGCATTGCGGTCGCCAGCTTCCTTGCCTATGCATTCGGCCAGATTCTCGACATTCAGGTGTTCGACCGGCTACGCCGCTTGCGCCAGTGGTGGATCGCGCCAAGCGCTTCAACCATCTTTGGCAACCTGCTGGACACCTTCCTGTTCTTCTCCATCGCCTTCTGGCACAGCGACGACCCCTTCATGGCGGCGAACTGGGTGGAGATTGCCAGCGTCGATTACGTCATCAAGCTGATCATCAGCCTGGCGCTGTTCGTTCCGCTCTACGGCATGCTGCTTAACGCCATCGTGCGTCTGCTGCCCGGCCAGCGCACGGTGACGGCATAAGCGAAGGGGACGCATCACCGCTCGATCAGGGCAAAGATCGAGCGGGGTGCGCTAGCGCTGCCTGTCAGAAGAAGGTAAGCCCGGCCTGGAACAGGCGTTCCACGTCGCGGATATGCTTCTTGTCGACCAGGAACAGGATCACGTGATCGCCTGACTCGATGACCGTGTTGTCATGGGCGATCAGCACTTCTTCGTCACGGATCACCGCACCGATCGTTGTGCCGGGCGGCAGGGCGATCTTGCCGATGGCCCGGCCGACCACCTTGCTCGAACGGGAGTCACCGTGGGCGATCACCTCGATGGCCTCGGCGGCGCCACGGCGCAAGGAGTGAGCGCTGACGATATCGCCGCGGCGCACGTGGGTTAGCAGCGTGCCGATAGTGGCCAGTTGCGGGCTGATGGCAATGTCGATTTCACCGCCCTGAACCAGGTCCACATAGGCCGGGTTGTTGATGATGCACATCACTTTGCGTGCGCCCAGGCGCTTGGCCAGCAGCGAGGACATGATGTTGGCCTCGTCGTCATTGGTCAGTGCGAGGAAGACGTCGGCATCGTTGATGTTTTCTTCCACCAAAAGGTCGCGATCTGAGGCGCTGCCCTGAAGGATGATGGTGCTGTCCAGGGTATCGGAGAGGTAGCGGCAGCGCGCCGGGTTCATCTCGATGATCTTGACCTGATAGCGGCTCTCGATGGCCTCGGCGAGGCGCTCGCCGATGTGGCCGCCGCCGGCAATGACGATGCGTTTGTAGTTGTCATCCAGCCGGCGCATCTCGCTCATCACTGCACGGATATGCCCGCTCGCGGCGATGAAGAACACCTCATCGTCCGCTTCGATGACCGTGTCGCCTTGCGGCAGGATGGCCTGATTGCGGCGGAAGATCGCTGCCACACGGGTGTCGACGTTGGGCATGTGTTTGCGGATCTGGCGCAGCTCCTGGCCCACCAGCGGTCCGCCATAGTAGGCGCGTACGGCGACCAGCTGCGCCTTGCCCTCGGCGAAGTCGATCACCTGCAGCGAGCCGGGGTGTTCGATCAGCCGCTTGATGTAGTTGGTCACCACCTGCTCGGGGCTGATCAGTACGTCGACCGGGATCGCCTCGTTGCTGAAGAGACCTGAACGGGTGAGGTACACCGACTCGCGCACCCGCGCAATCTTGGTCGGGGTATGGAACAGGGTGTAAGCGACCTGGCAGGCGACCATGTTGGTCTCGTCGCTGTTGGTGACGGCTACCAGCATGTCGGCGTCGTCCGCACCGGCCTGACGCAGCACCGTGGGGAATGAGCCACGACCGACTACCGTGCGGATGTCCAGGCGGTCGCCGAGGTCGCGCAGGCGATCGACGTCAGTGTCGACCACGGTGATGTCGTTGGCTTCGCTGGCGAGGTTTTCGGCAAGCGTACCGCCCACCTGCCCTGCGCCGAGAATGATGATCTTCACGCGATCGCTCCTGAAAGGCGGCTTGTAACCGCCACAGCATGAGGTAGCCGAGACGTTGGCGTCTGGCTCACCTTAGGATTGTCGGCCATTGGGTTGGGCCGCGACTTTAATCAATTTGGAGTAGTAGAAGCCGTCGTGGCCATTGTCCTGAGGCAAAAGCTGACGTCCATGCGGCTGTTCGACGCCGAACCCCTTGGGCAGGTCCAGTTCGCGGGCGCCGGGTGTGCGCGTGAGAAAGGCTTCGATCACCTCGCGGTTTTCGGTCGGCAGTACCGAACAGGTGGCGTACAGCAGAACCCCGCCGACAGCCAGGGTCGGCCATAGCGCGTCGAGCAGCTCGCCCTGCAGCGCCGCCAGGGGGGCGATGTCGTCGGCCTGGCGCGCCAGCTTGATATCGGGATGCCGACGGATAACGCCGGTCGCCGAGCACGGTGCGTCGAGCAGGATCCGTTGAAAGAGTTGTCCATCCCACCAATCGTCGGTGGCGCGTGCGTCGGCAGCCACCAGTTTGGCATCGAGCTGCAGGCGATCGAGGTTTTCCTGCACACGCTGCAAGCGCTTCGGCTCAAGGTCCAGGGCGATGACTTCAGCCAGCGCAGGTTCGCGTTCGAGGATGTGGCAGGTCTTGCCGCCCGGGGCGCAGCAGGCATCCAGCACCCGCTGGCCGGGAGCCAGATCGAGCAGGCTGGCGGCCAGTTGCGCGGCTTCGTCCTGTACGCTGATGCGCCCCTCGGCAAAGCCCGGCAGCTGCGTGACATCGCAGGCCGCGGCCAGTCGAATGCCGTCTTCGCTGTGGCTGCAGGGGAACGCTTCGATGCCGGCGTCCTGCAGTTCGGCGAGATAGGTGTCGCGCTCGACCTGGCGATGGTTGACCCGCAATATCATCGGCGGATGCAGGTTGTTTGCGGTACAGATCGCCTCCCAGTGTTCCGGCCAATGAGCCTTGAGCGCCTTCTGCAGCCAGCGCGGGTGGGCAAGGCGAATCACCGGGTCACGTTCGAGCTCGGCGAACAGCGCTTCGCCGTCACGCTGGGCGTTGCGCAACACGGCGTTGAGTAGCCCTTTTGCCCAGGGCTTCTTCAGCTTCTCCGCGCAGCCCACGGTTTCACCAATGGCGGCATGCGGCGGAATCCGGGTGTAGAACAGCTGGTACAGGCCGACCAGCAGCAAGGCCTCGACATCGCGATCCGCTGCCTTGAATGGCTTTTGCAGCAATCGCTCGGCAAGACCGGATAGACGCGGCTGCCAGCGGGCGGTGCCGAACGCCAGCTCCTGGGTCAGGCCACGATCACGCGCGTCCACCTTGGCCAGCACGTCGGGCAGGCTGCTGTTCAGCGAGGCTTTGCCGGACAGCACCACGGCCAATGCGCGGGCAGCGGCGAGACGCGGGTTCATCGACATTATTCGAACACCTTGCCGACGGCGAACTGTTCGCGGCGGCTGTTGAACACATCGCTGACGGCCAGCGCCTTGCCGCCCGGAAGTTGCAGGCGAGTGATGATCAGCGAACCCTCACCACAGGCGACCTCCAGGCCGTCCTTGCTTGCCTCGATGATCTGTCCAGGCGTGCCCTGCCCTGCGGACGCACACGCAGCATGAATTTTCACTGCAGCGCCGTCGAGGCTGCTGTGGCAGGTCGGCCAAGGGTTGAATGCCCGCACGAGCCGCTCAAGCTCGACCGACGGTCGCTTCCAGTCGAGCCGTGCTTCGTCCTTGTTCAGCTTGTGCGCATAGGTGGCCAGATTGTCGTCCTGAGCCTCACCAACGAGCGTGCCGGCTTCCAGCGCAGTGACCGCTTCGATCAAGGCACGGGAGCCGAGGTCGGCCAGCCGATCATGTAGCGAGCCACCGGTATCCTCCGCTGTGATCGGTGTGCGGACCTTGAGCAGCATCGGCCCGGTGTCCAACCCCGCTTCCATCTGCATGACAGTCACGCCAGATTCGGCATCGCCTGCTTCGATAGCCCGCTGAATCGGCGCCGCGCCTCGCCAGCGTGGCAGCAGCGAGGCATGGCTGTTGATACAGCCCAGGCGCGGCATATCCAGCACGGCTTGCGGCAGGATCAAGCCGTAGGCGACCACGACCATGAGGTCCGCCTGCAAGCCCGCCAGCTCCGCCTGCGCAGCCGGGTCACGCAGGGTCTGCGGCTGATACACCGGAATCTCATGCTGCAGCGCGAGCTGCTTGACGGGGCTGGGCATCAGTTTCTGGCCACGGCCCGCCGGGCGATCCGGCTGCGTATACACCGCCACGACCTGACGCTTGGCGTCGAGCAAGGCTTGTAGATGCTGAGCGGCGAATTCCGGCGTGCCGGCGAAAACGATGCGCATAAAAGGACTCATCAATAAAAAAGGCTTGCTGCTGCAAGCCTTTGGGGTGGGAGATCAAGCCTGCTGACGGTGAAGCTTTTCGAGCTTCTTCTTGATCCGGTCGCGCTTGAGATTGGACAGGTAGTCGACGAACAGCTTGCCGTTGAGGTGATCGCATTCGTGCTGGATGCAGACCGCGAGCAGGCCTTCGGCGATCAGCTCATAGGGCTGGCCGTCGCGGTCCAGCGCCTTGATCTTCACCTTCTGTGGCCGGTCGACGTTTTCGTAGAAGCCGGGCACCGACAGGCATCCTTCCTGATACTGCTCCATTTCGTCGGTGAGAAACTCGAACTCGGGATTGATGAAGACCCGTGGATCGGTCTTGTCCTCGGACAGGTCCATCACTACGACCCGCTTGTGCACGTTGACCTGCGTCGCGGCCAGGCCGATGCCGGGTGCGTCGTACATGGTCTCGAACATGTCGTCGATCAACTGACGAATGCCGTCATCGACCACGTCCACCGGTTTGGCGATGGTGCGCAGGCGTGGATCGGGAAATTCTAGGATGTTCAGGATTGCCATATGCGTTTGTGATGCACTTATGGAATAAAGTCAAAAGCCGCTGCTAAGATGCCGAGCAGCTTGTAAACGGCTTAACGCCGCTTTCCACAAGGGTTACTGCGGCGCTAGGGCGCTTTACGTGAAGGCACATCATAAAGGGATTCACCACATGAGGAAATCACTACTCGCCCTGCTGTTGGTGGCGGTTGGCGGCATGGCGCACGCCGCTGTACAGCTCAAGGATGACCATCCGGAGCAGTACACCGTAGTGAAAGGCGACACACTCTGGGACATTTCCGGTCGCTTTCTCAGCGAGCCCTGGAAGTGGCCCGAACTCTGGCACGCCAATCCGCAGGTCGAAAATCCGCACCTGATCTATCCCGGCGACAGCCTTAGCCTGGTCTACATCGAAGGCCAACCGCGCCTCATGCTCAACCGTGGCGCCTCGCGCGGGACGATCAAACTCTCGCCCACCGTTCGCACGACGCCCATGGCTGAGGCCATCAGCACCATTCCCTTGGAAGCCATCAACAGCTTCCTGCTGAGTAACCGCATTGTCGACAGCGCCGCTGAATTCGAGGCGGCGCCCTACATTGTTGCCGGCAATGCCGAGCGCGTGATCAGTGGCTCTGGTGACCGCGTCTACGGCCGCGGCGAGTTCCAGGATGACATCGGCGTCTACGGCATCTTCCGTCAGGGCAAGACCTACGTGGACCCGGAGAGCGGGGAATTCCTCGGTATTAACGCCGACGATGTCGGCACTGCCGAGCTTCTCGACATGGAGGGCGACATTGCAACCCTGATGCTCACCCGGGTTACCCAGGAAGCGCGCATTGGCGACCGTCTGTTCCCCAGTGAAGAGCGTGCGATTAATTCGACCTTCATGCCGAGCGAGCCGAAAGAAGAAATCAACGGCGTGATCCTCGATGTGCCGCGCGGCGTGACCCAGATCGGTCAGTTCGATGTGGTCACCCTGAATCGGGGCGCGCGTGACGGACTGAGCGTCGGCAATGTGCTGGCGGTGTACAAAACCGGCGAAACCGTCCGCGACAGGGTCACCGGTGAAAACGTGAAGATCCCGGACGAGCGCTCGGGCCTGCTGATGGTGTTCCGCACCTACGACAAGCTCAGCTATGGCCTGGTCCTGCAGGCGACTCGCTCACTCTCGGTGATGGACAAGGTCCGCAACCCCTGAGGCCCCAAGCCCCGCATTGCGGGGCTTGTCATTTCTGCTGAACAAGCACTGCATGGATGCGGTGCGACGAGACAAGGACTGTTCTCATGCCTTCGATTTCCCCCGCCGAACTGGAAGCGCGCCTGCGCCTGCACGTGTTGCCGGAGCTGGGCCCGCGTCGTCTGCGTAAGCTGCTCAGTGCGTTTCCCGATGCGTCTTCTGCGCTCAGTGCGCCAGGGTCCGCCTGGCGCTCGCTGGGTTTACCGGCTGGTTGCGCCGAAGCTAGGCGTAGTCCGGCAATTCGTGAGCGAGCCGCTGCCAGCCTCAAGTGGCTGGAAGCGCCGGCGCGACACCTCCTGATGTGGGATGACCCGGCTTATCCCGGTTTGCTAGAAGAACTGCCGGACGCTCCGCCGCTGCTGTTCATCGAAGGTGATCCAAGCCTTTTGGAGCGACCGCAGCTGGCCATGGTCGGAAGCCGACGTGCTTCCCGGCCGGGGCTGGATAACGCCGCCGCCTTTGCGCGCAGCCTGGCTCGCGGTGGTTTCGTGATCACCAGCGGGCTGGCGCTGGGTATTGATGGTGCGGCTCATCAGGGCGCGCTGGATGTCGGTGGCAAGACCATCGCCGTACTGGGTACCGGGCTCGAACAGCTGTATCCGCGCCGCCATCTGGGGCTGGCTGCACACATCATTGAAGGCGGTGGTGCGCTGGTATCCGAGTTACCGCTCGACTGCCCGCCGCAGGCCGCCAACTTTCCACGTCGCAATCGCATCATCAGCGGCTTGTCGTTGGGTGTGCTGGTGGTCGAGGCAAGCCCTTCGAGCGGCTCGCTGATCACCGCCCGTCTGGCTGCCGAGCAGGGCCGTGAGGTCTATGCGATTCCCGGCTCGATCCACCATCCGGGCGCCCGAGGCTGTCATCAGCTGATTCGCCAGGGCGCGGCGCTGGTGGAAAGTGTCGAAGATGTGCTGCAAGCCTTGCGCGGCTGGCAGCAAGGCCCGGCCGCTCCCGAAGCGCAACGATCCGAGCCGATGCATCCACTAGTCGCCCAGCTGCATGCCGCCCCCATGAGCAGCGAGGCGCTGGCCAGTGCCGTGAACCAGCCTTTGTCGGAAACCCTCGCAGCGCTCACCGAGCTGGAAATCGAGGGACTCGTCGCTTGCGAGAACGGTCGCTGGATCGCCTGTACGGGTTGAGGGCTGCTGTGCTGCCACCAGCGCTTGGGTACACTTCGCCGATTAGTCTCAGGGGAGTTGGCAATGGTCGGCAATTGGCGTGTGCAGCAGGCGGCGCGAGTCGTTAGACGTGGTGGAGTCATCGCTTATCCGACCGAGGCGGTGTGGGGGCTAGGCTGCGATCCTTGGGACAGCGATGCGGTGCATCGGTTGCTCGCTCTCAAGGAGCGGCCAGTGGAGAAAGGCCTGATCCTGGTCGCCGATTGCATTGAGCAGTTCGAATTTCTGCTGGGCGATCTTCCTGAGCGCTGGCTGGACCGATTGGTTGGCAGCTGGCCGGGGCCGAACACCTGGCTCGTCCCGCACCGCGACCGTCTGCCTGACTGGATCACCGGCGAGCATGACAGCGTGGCGCTTCGTGTGACCGATCACCCGCTGGTCGCCAGGCTATGCGCCCTGACCGGCCCATTGGTATCCACATCGGCGAATCCGGCCGGCCGACCTTCGGCGCGGTCGCGTCTGCGCGTCGAGCAATACTTCCCTGGCGATCTGGACGGCGTGGTTGGCGGCAGCCTGGGCGGACGTAAAAACCCCTCCACCATCCGCGACATACGCAACGGCGAGGTGATTCGCGCCTCCTGACGCCGCTGGCGTCAGGGCGTACACGTCTGCCGGCTCAGGGCAGGAGGATGGTTGAGCCGGTTGTCTTGCCTGCAGCGAGCTGGCGCTGTGCCTCGGCTGCGTCGGCGAGTGGGTAGCGTTGGCCGATCTCCACGTTTATCTTTCCGCTGGAGATCATCTCGAACAGCTCGGCCGCCATGTCTCGCAGGCGTTCGGCTGAGGTGGCGTAGCCGGCCAGGGTCGGGCGCGTGACATACAGCGAGCCCTTCTGCGCCAGTACACCGAGGTTGACCCCTGTCACCGCGCCGGAGGCATTGCCGAAGCTGACCAGCAGGCCACGCGGTGCAACGCAATCGAGCGAGATGTCCCAGCTGCTCTTGCCCACCGAGTCGTAGACCACCGGACATTTCTGGCCATCGGTCAGCTCCAATACGCGCTGCACCACGTCTTCCTGCGTGCGGTCGATGGTTGCCCAGGCGCCCAGCGACTTGGCGCGCTCAGCCTTTTCCGCCGAGCCCACCACGCCGATCAGTCTGGCGCCGATGGCTTTGGCCCACTGGCAAGCGATCGATCCGACACCGCCCGCCGCCGCATGGAACAGGATGGTTTCACCGGCTTTAAGCGCATAGGTCTGGCGCAGCAGATATTGTGTCGTAAGGCCCTTGAGCATCACCGAGGCGGCTTGTTCGAAGCTCACGCTTTCGGGCAGCTTGACCAGATGCCGCGCTGGCAGGGTGTGGTGTTCACCGTAAGCACCCAGCGGTCCGGTCGCGTAAGCGACACGATCACCTACCGCGAAATCATCGACGCCCTCCCCCAGCGCGTCAACGACGCCAGCACCTTCGGTGCCCAGGCCCGACGGCAGGCTCGGCGGCGCATAGAGCCCGTTGCGAAAGTAAGTGTCGATGAAGTTCAGGCCGATCGCATGGTTGCGCACGCGGACCTCACCGACACCGGGTGCGGCGACCGGGACGTCGACCTGTTCGAGGACTTCAGGACCACCGTGCTGACTGAACTGGATGCGCTGCGACATATCGACTCCTGGCAAATACAAAGGAGCCTATCCAACGCTTCCCGGGCGCGTCCGTCAATTGGCCCGGTGATATGCTTGCCGGCCTTCTGTTCTAGCGCTGCCGCTCTGGGCCCATGCCCGGCGGCAACGCAGCCCACTTGCCAAGGTGAATTCGTGAACGAGCGTACCGAAGCCGTCAAAGCCTACCTGCTCGATCTGCAGGACCGTATCTGCGCCACCCTTGAGACCGAGGACGGCGGCGCGCGCTTCGTCGAGGATGCCTGGACGCGTCCTGCAGGCGGCGGTGGCCGGACCCGGGTCATCGAAAACGGTGCGCTGATCGAAAAGGGTGGCGTCAACTTCTCCCACGTTCACGGCAGCGGTCTGCCGCCTTCGGCCAGTGCCCATCGTCCGGAACTGGCCGGCCGTGGTTTCGAAGCGCTCGGCGTGTCGCTGGTGATCCATCCGGAGAACCCTTACGTGCCGACCTCCCACGCCAACGTGCGCTTCTTCATTGCCGAAAAGGAAGGTGAGGAGCCGGTCTGGTGGTTTGGTGGCGGCTTCGACCTGACGCCCTACTACGGCAATGAAGAGGACTGCGTGCACTGGCATCGCGTGGCCCGGGATGCCTGCGCGCCGTTCGGTGCCGATGTCTACCCGCGATACAAGGAATGGTGCGACCGCTATTTCCACATCAAGCATCGCAACGAGCCGCGCGGGGTCGGTGGGCTGTTCTTCGATGATCTGAACGACTGGGACTTCGATACCAGCTTTGCCTTCATGCGGGCGGTGGGCGATGCCTACATCGAGGCTTACCTGCCCATCGTCCAGCGTCGCAAGGCGATACCGTACGGCGAACGCGAGCGCGCCTTCCAGGAGCTGCGCCGCGGTCGCTATGTGGAATACAACCTGGTGTACGACCGCGGCACCCTGTTCGGTCTGCAATCGGGTGGACGCACCGAGTCGATCCTCATGTCATTGCCGCCGTTGGTGCGCTGGGGTTACGACAAGCATCCCGAACCCGGCTCGCCGGAGGCGCGCCTGACCGAGTATTTCCTGCAGGATCGAGACTGGCTGGGCGAGCAGCGCTGACGCGGCTTTCTCACACGTTGCGTCTGCCAGACGCTCACGCGTGACGGGTGCAGAACATATTTGAAGCGGAGTAATTGTTGATGGACCGCTACGGCGTTTTTGGTAACCCCATCGGGCACAGCAAGTCGCCCCAGATCCACCGTTTGTTTGCCGAACAGACCGGGCAGGATCTCAGCTACGAACCCTTGCTGGCGCCGCTGGATGACTTTCCTGGCTTTGCCAAAGCCTTTTTCGAGACGGGTCTGGGCGCCAACGTCACCGTGCCGTTCAAGGAACAGGCCTACCGCCTGGCTGACAGGCTGAGTGAGCGCGCCCAGCGTGCCGGCGCGGTGAACACTCTGAAAAAGCTCGAAGACGGCAGCTTGCTGGGTGACAACACCGACGGTATCGGTCTGGTCCGCGATCTGCTGGATAACGCCGGCGTCGCCTTGCAAGGCAAGCGGATCCTGCTGCTGGGCGCCGGGGGGGCGGTGCGCGGTGTACTCGAGCCGCTACTGGCGCAGCGCCCGGCCGCGCTGTTCATCGCCAACCGCACCCTGGCCAAGGCCGAACAGCTGGCGGGTGAATTTGCCGAGCTGGGGCCGGTGAGTGCCAGCGCCTTTGAGCAGCTGCAAGGCCCGTTCGATGTGATCATCAACGGCACGTCGGCGAGCCTCGGCGGCGAGCTGCCACCGCTGGGCGATGGCCTGATCGAGCCGGGCGTTACCTTCTGCTACGACATGATGTATGCCGCTCAGGCGACGCCCTTCTGCCAGTGGGCGGCCGCGCGTAAGGCGTCCAGTCGCGACGGGCTCGGCATGCTGGTCGAGCAGGCGGCTGCGGCGTTCGAACTCTGGCGAGGTGTGCGGCCGGAATCGGCCACTGTGCTGGCGGCACTGCGTCTTCAGCTCGCTGGCTGAAAACCAGCGCAATCAGAGGCGGAAATGAATCTGCTCGTGCAGGTGCTGCGGTGTCTCCAGCTCGTCGACGATCCCGGCCGCGATACGCCGTAGCTGCACGCGGCGATCGCCGGGGTCGAGATCGTCGATCACGCTGAAATCCTCGATCGACAGATCGTCACCATCAGCTTTGGCATCCACCAGGGTCCACTTCAACGGGTGCGCTGCAATGCGCTGCAGCGCTGCGGCAACAGCCGGATCGTTATCCTTGGCGGACAGATCCACGACCAGCAGCAACCGATCGACACCGACTTTCGGCAACCCCGACAGCAGAGCGTCGACCGCCTGAGACAAATCATGCCGCTGGTGGTTGGCTGCCGAGCCGGAGGCTGTCGCCAATGCAGGGCTGTCGAATAGACAGATCACCGCATCCATCCCGGCCACGCTCTCCGAGACGCTGGTGGCATCGGACAGATCGCCGGTTTTGGCGCGCAGGCCCGGTCGTACGGTCATCGAGTTGAGATCGTCGACCAGGGTCACGGCTTCGTGCTGGCGGGTCAGCAGCTCGCAAAGCAGCGCATTGCCGAGGCTCGAATGCGCCCCGTACAGAGCGAATTTGAGCCGCGGCGTTTCAGCGTTGAGCATGATGGCCTGGCCGGATCAGCGTCGGGTGGCCAGATAGCCAATCAGCGCCACTGCGCCTGCGGCCAGGGCGACGGTGCTCAGCGGGTGCTCGCGTGCGCAGTCCTTGGCCATGCGCCCGGCGTCACGACCGCGGCGGGACAGGTCGTGGCAGTGCTCGTCCAATCGGTTTTCGTTCCACAGCGTTTCGGCGCGCGAGCGCAGCGCATTGAAACGGTTACGCGATTCGCGCGAGGCGTCGTCCTTGAGGTCGTCGAGCGCAGCCATCAGGTTCTGTATTTCGCGTTCGATTTCGTCACGGGTGGTCGGTGTGCGGCTGAAGCGGGACATAGCGTTCTCCCCTTTGAATGTACGGTTTGGACTCTGCGAAGCCGTGAAGGTGCGTTCGGCCGTGCTCAACCAAAACACCCAGACTGCTATGAGCGGACCTATCAATGGCAGCCGGGTTCCGCTGGTCGGCTCGGTTGTGGCGAAAAGCCGCGCGGCCGATAGCGTGTTTGACGGCGAATTCGAACACCTGCGGCAGCGCTGCGTCGGTTGATCTACGCTTTGTATTGTGGCCGCTTCGCTGAGCGGTCTGGACGGCGAAACGAGCGGAACGGCCGGCGCCCTGCGCCCGGTCGATCCGCTGGAAGCGCCGAAATATAAGGGCTGGCGGCCATGTTTATGCTTGCCTTTTCCGTATAATGCGCGCCGCGTTCGTCTGCTTCGGCGCGCCTTTTTTCACTGCCAATTCATCGGTGTCCATCTTGAAGCTTCGTCATACCCTTCTCGGTCTGCTGCTCGCCTGCAGCAGCGTCATGTCGTCCCCCGTCTCGCTCGCTGCACCCAAAGCCCCTGCTCAGCAGGAACTGGCTTCTGGCAGCGCGCTGCTGGTCGATCTGAAAACCAACGAAATCCTCTATTCCAGCAATCCAGACGTGGTTGTGCCGATTGCCTCGGTGACCAAGCTGATGACCGCAATGGTGGCACTCGACGCCAAGTTGCCACTCGACCAGCGCCTGTCCGTCACCATCCGCGATGCGCGTGAGATGCAGGGCGTCTACTCGCGCGTGCGCATCGGCAGCGAAATCAGCCGCCGGGAAATGCTGCTGCTGACCCTGATGTCATCCGAGAACCGCGCCGCCGCGAGCCTGGCTCATCATTATCCCGGCGGCTACGGTGCCTTCATCCAGGCAATGAACGCCAAGGCCAAGGCGCTGGGCATGACCCACACGCGCTATGTTGAGCCGACCGGTCTGTCCGAGCAGAACGTCTCCAGCGCCAATGACCTGGTCAAGCTGCTCAAGGCCAGTCAGGCCTACCCGCTGATCGAGCAGTTCAGCACCACCAGCGAGAAAACCGTGGCTTTCCACAAGCCCAACTACACCCTGGGGTTCCGCAATACCAACGCCCTGGTGCGCAAACCTGACTGGAGCATCCAGCTGACCAAGACCGGTTTCACCAACGCCGCCGGCCATTGCCTGGTGATGCGCACGGTGATGGACAAGCGCCCGGTGGCCTTTGTGGTGCTCGACGCCTTTGGCAAGTACACCCACATGGCTGATGCCAACCGCCTGAAGAAGTGGATGGAAACCGGCAAGGTCACGCCGGTCGCGCCTGCGGCCCTGGCCTACAAGCAGCAGAAGATGGCGCAGCGTCAGCTGGCCGGGCAGCCGGGTGACGCCGCTACGGTGATCGGCACCCGCTGACCGAGGCGGCAAGCAAGCGCTTCACTGCCGGGGTGCGTGCCTGGCGGCAGAGGTGACGCGGCGGGTTGCTGTGCTTCCCGACGTCACGTCGAGCGGGCTCCCTGCCCATGCCGGCTGGGCACCTTCAGACCCGCCGCGCTCACAGCGCTGCACTAAGCAACCGGCGACGGCGTGACTTTTCGATGCAACGATGCGGGTGCAGTCGACTCAAACGACTACATTCGCCCTCAGCGCAACGGGAATCGAAGGTCGTTATGAGCACGCCA
>TARA_R100000541_G_scaffold50758_1_pt1 | contig 23179 bp, 19 predicted proteins | sample TARA_R100000541 | Tara Oceans TARA_R100000541 (sample SAMEA2621416) | marine metagenome | biome: marine biome (ENVO:00000447); feature: surface water layer (ENVO:00002042); material: "saline water (ENVO:00002010), including plankton (ENVO:xxxxxxxx)" | depth 5 m | reverse complement strand
ATCTTTAGACTTGAATACTTCATTTAACCTGGAGCCTGTAGCTTGGAATAAATTACCACCAAGTCCACCAAAGAATGCAGATGTCATCATCTCTTCAGACCCATATGCATCAGACATTTTCTTGTCGTAATCTTCTTGTGAGATATAACCTGCATCTAAATCACTTTTGTATTTAGATTGCTCAGCGATAAGATATTGATAGCTCTCTTCTGCCCCTTCACCAACGAAGGTACCTCCAATTGCTCCTACCTTTTGTTGCCAAGGTTTCAATTTAGAAATAATCCCTTTCTTAGATGCTGCTCCTAAAGAGTTAACCATCTTCTTAGAAATAGGATCGAATATTTTACCAATAGCTAGAAATTGAGGAATGTCTTGTAATAACATTGCCCAACCTTTCTTCCAGTTACCTGATGCTGCTTCTCCAGCTAATTTACCAGCTTTCTCTTCAGTGAAGTTTTCTCCAGTTGCAGGATCTATTTCATTTAATTTTGTATTTTTATGATCCTCGTAAGTACCATGAGCTTCCATCCAGTTCTCAATATTACGAGAAAGTACAGCTTGAGACAACCCATTGGTCATCCATTTACTCTTGGAGCCCATTTCCTCAGCCATTCCTGCGGCCCTACGCACAGCTTTCATTCCTTTTGAAGCACCAAGACCTTTACCAATAAATGATGCAGCCTTCATAGCTCCCATCGTTGGTATCAACATTGATAAGGTAGAAGCAATAGATACACTATTACTAAACCACCATCCTGAATCTGCCATCTTATCCCAACCTTGTGCAGTTGGATCTTGATGTATTTGCAAAGCCTCTTGAGTCCCTTCTCTAATTCCTTGACCAGCTTCAGTAATAAAGTTACCCCAGTCAGCTTCATCTCCTTGCATAACATCTATAATAGAACCTATGTCAAGAATATATCCTAATCCTTCTAAAGTACCACCAATAATCTCTCCAACAACAGCCTGGCCTAAAAAGTTACCAGCCTGGTTATACCAAGCTTGATTTGTAGCCCTGTCCTTGTTAAGTATGTCAATACCATTCTCTCCATCAGGTAAAAAGATATCACCACCTAATTCATCTCTATAGTCATCAACATTTAAGTTAACTCTATCATCGTATGTAATATCAGTAGTGCTATATTCTCCACTAGGATCAAGATTGGCCCATTTACTAACTTCAGCTCCCTGATCTGGTAGTGTAGTTTCAACATCATCAGTTGGGATTACCTTTGTTTCTTCAGCACCATCTGCCTCAACTAGTGCAGCCCATTTAGATTCTTCTGCCATATTATTTATTTTTTAAAGCTAACGCTGCTACTCTTTCTTTTTCCATGTTTATTCCCATAACTGCTTCTGCCAATGCTCTTGAAACTTCTTTCTCTCCTGACAATTGAGTTCTACCGTTAAGGTCAATTAAAATACCACCTATTGATACTTGGTAGAATCCATTCTCAGGATTCTTAGTATATGTAACATCCTTTCTGCTTTTACCATCACCTAAGTTAAGAGTCATGAATCCTTCATCCTGCCAAAGCATTCCAGACTTTTTAATATTTCTCATGTGGTTCATATCTGCTAAGATTTGCGTACCCATTCTTCTCTGAGCAAAGTCTCCTTTAAGAAGTTGGTTAGCAATTTTAGCTCTAGCGCTACCATTCTCATTATCTATAACTTGAACAGATGTACTACCCTTACTTGTAGTTATGATTACATTATTAAAATTATTACCAGCGTCATCAGTACCATCAGTCATTTCTACCCTGAATTTAGGTATTTCTCCGGGAACTAATAGATTTTGATAATCTTCATTTTCTTCTAAAGATCCACCATTATATGCTAATGTAGATCCTCCTACAGCAAAGTTTTCTGATTGAGTTTTATTCCAACCACCAATTGCTGTGTAGTATTTTCCTACAGACTCACCATTAAGTCTAGTGAAAGACTCTGACTTAGGGTTTGCTTTTAAGTATGTTTCAGTTAAATCAGTTCTTCTGTCTTTTGCACCTTTATAGGTATCCTTCCATACGTTATGGTTAGGACGATGTCTACCAGACATATCAACACCCATTTCTGTAGCCAAAATGTATGAAGCCTTTGCCGCTTCATCTCTATTGAAACCTCCGGAAAGGTATTCTTTACTTACTTCTAGACCGAGCTCTCCTCTTAGAGCCTTTATTGGGTCTCCACCATACTTGTCTAATACATCTTGAACCTCAAATATTTTTTTATCATCAGGTTTTACTTGTGAGTCAACCTGCTTGTATATAGATTTCATTCTAGATTCAGCATTCTTAAAAGAAGTATTCTTATCTATGTATAAGTTTTGTAATCTCTCATATTCAAAGTCACTGTTTATCTCAGCATCAGTAATCTTAGGATTCTCAGACTTTAATTTTTCTTTTCTCTTGTTTGCTTGAGCCTGTAGTGATTTAACTTCAGTCCCGTATAATTTTAAATTACTTTCAATAGTTTCGATATTGTCTGCATTTACAGAATTCAACTCACCTCCCATAAAGGAGATTAACTCTACAGCCTGTTGCTCTTCCATTCCATCTTGCCACATCTTAAATCCAATCTCATCTTTAACAATAGTTGTATTTATTTTTAAGTTAGAATATGAAGCGGCGTTACCAAATCCCGCAGCCTTCCTTCCATATCTACTATCACCCATTTCAAACTTCCTAGTAGTCCTTATCTTCTGTTTACCATCCTTGTCATAGACTGGATTACCTTCAGCATCTGTTACTTTTTCATCTGTGTAATTGAAATGACCCATATCTAATGGATTCTTTTCTCCTGTAAAGAATGCCTGTTGTTTAAGTGAAGCTAATAACGCTGGGTTAGTTGATGACTTAGAGATAATAGTCTCCATTACTTTGTCAAAATCTACTTTAGTTACTACACCATCCTGAAATGCTTGCTTAAATGCAGGTAATCCACCTAATTGCATAGCTCTCATTCCTTTTGGGTCTATATCTTTTGCAACACTATCAACAGCTTCCTTAAGGAATTTATCCTCATCAACTTTTGTTGCTAGTTGCGCTCCATTAAAGGAATTGAAACTACCATCAGAAGCTGAAGTTCCTTGGAATTGACTAACATTATGCATAGCCCACTGTTGTGCCTCTTTAGGACTCCATCCAGCTTGTGCCATCTTATCAGTTGCCATCTTATTAATATAAGTTGAAGCAGCCTTCTTGTTTGCTATTGCAGAACCCAAGAACCCTGAACTAAACTCTTTTTGAGTATCACCTCTAAGTTTACGTAACTTATTGAATTGTTCTCTTGATACACCTCTATTAATCACATCTTGTGATAATGATGAAGCCCTATCTTTAAATTCATTAAGTATTTTGTCAGATTGTAGAGTGTCAGCACCTAGTGTGCTTGCCTCTAAACCACCAACCTGGTCACTACTTGCCATAAATTCATCCTCCATCTTTTGCTTAGCCAAAGGCACCATCATAATTTCTTGTAAATTAAGTGGTTTGAATGATGATGTACTAACGTCCATTGTTCTACCTGCCATAATGTAAATGTATTAAAATATTTTTAATTAGAAGTTTTTTTCTTTTTATTTTTATTTTCACTTTTGTGTCTTCCCTTCCAATTATAATTCATACCCATTAATTCCGGATACCTCTTCATTAGCTCTTCTTTTCCTACACCTCCAAGATCATTTCCTATCTGAGACAGTAATTTACTCTTGTTAGTTTGGTAAGATGCTTGTTGCTCTAAGTTAAGATTAGTTTCATTATTAGACTGTCCAAGATTAGTTTTATCAACCCCTAAGTCAAATTGCTGACCTCTTACATTGTCTTGTCTATTTTCTCCAGTAGCTGCTTGGTAAGCGCTTGACATAGCCTTTGAGCCTTGTAATTGTGAAGCTATTAAATTTGCTCTTGCGGCAGATCCTGAACCTCCAGATGAACTTAAAATAGCATCTCTATTATTATTTACTGATTCTTGTACTGAGTTTTGTAGCCCTCTCTCATCAACCCTTTGCTCTTTGTATTTATTACCTAATTTATCAAGAGCTACTGCTTCAGGTTTTTTAAGGTTAGCTAATTGAGCCATATTCATTGCGGCTGGCGCGTATCTCAACAGTTCAATTGGATTAAAATCCTCATCAGTACTTTCCTCCTCAGTTTTACTTTTTATAACAATTTTATTAGTTGGATCAGAGGTTAGTCTTTTAATTACTGCACCTTTTGGTTCAAGTGCTGTTACTCTAGGTCTATTAGCAAGAGGTTGGCCTTCTTTGCTATCATACATGTCTTTATCATTTTGTCCTTGAAAATCTATATCATCTCTTGTGTCATTATCTTCTTGAAAATCTACATCATCACCAGTTTTAAATGAATTAGCCAATAACTGCCCTCCTGATTTATAGCTATTACTTGCTTGATTTTGTTGCCCAAATGTAAAGTTAGTTCTAGCTTCTTCAGCATCTCTATTGGCTTTACCTCCTCCAATTAATCCGGCAACACCACCAACTACACCGCCTATGGCAGCACCCCATGGCCCAAATGCAGCCCCTGCACTCGCACCTTCCATTGCACCACTTGCAGTAGATGATCCTTGAGAGGGAACGTCTGGAGCAGCCGTTGCTCCAGAAGTATCAATACCTGTGTCGCTAAAAGCTTTTTTACCTAAGCTAAGAGCTGCAGTAGCGGCACCTGTATATGCTCCAATTCCTGGTTTGGGATTATCAATTTCACCACCTTTTTTATATTTTTCTACAGGATTCTCTCCTCCTTTACGCATGTATTGCTCTTGATGCTCCGCACCAGCCATCATGCTTCCATCTGGCATTTGATGTTGCGCTTGCTCATCACCTGACTTAACTTGAGGTTTAGTTCTAGCTTCTTGCTTAGCCTTTACAAATTCCTGAGCTTGCCTAAGTCTACCCTGCATCTCATTCATTGTCTCTATGTCTTCAGGGCTATTTCTATCTTTAAACTTATCTGCAATACATTTGCTTGCCTCAGAAAATGATTTTCCTTTTAAGTATTTTGGCAAGTTAAATTTTGACATTATATCCATACTATGATAATTTATATTCGTTATTATTTGATTTTTCTTGATAAGAAATTGTATTTAATGACTTTGATGTTTTGTCTGTTTTAAGTGAATCTGCATCATCTTTAAATACATTGTGCTTCTTGCCGTCTTCTTCTGTAAAGTTTCCATCCATGTCAAAGACATTGGAAAATATATAGTTATTCCACTTAGTCTCACCCTCTTCTACAAGATTGGGCTTTCCATTTGCACCAATTCCTAGAGGTATTCCTCCTAATGGATTTTCCTCATGTGAACCACCACCTTCAAATAGAGTGACTAATTTATCAGCTCCTGATTGTCCTGTTACTTCACCTCCATACTTAAAGTTATTTAATTCCTTATTCCTAGTCTCGTAATTGGATATATCGTCAGGAAGTTTGTTCAACAAGTCCTTCATCATTGTAGATCTTTTTGGAATATTATCTTTTGGTTGAATTACATTTTTAGCCTCCATATCTTTAATAGACGCGGAAGAAGCTTCACCAGATAGCATTTTTAACTTTTTTGGATTTTTTGGCGAATCTTTAGTTGGATTATCAGCACTATACTGATTGAAATGTTTTGTAAATTCACTAAGATATTGATTGCCAGTAAGATTAACTTTACCAGGAACTCTGTATCCTTCAGGATCTTTTAAGAATCTTCTAGCACCTCCTGGCCCTACAAAGTGAACCAGAGCCATCAGAGAATTTACATCATAATCAGATCCGTATTCTTTCTTAATTTTATTAGCGTATTTCTCACCGTATGCAAATCCTTCTAAATTTCCGTTAAGAGCTTTATCCATTATAGATTCCTGAAGTTCAGGCCTATTCATGAATTCTTTTCTACTTATACCGTCCATAGATTCGTCAGTTTTAATTAAATCGTATAGAAATTGGTATTTACCTGTAGCAGAAGATGTGGAGTTCCACATGTTTTTTCCACCGCTAGATTCCACCATACTTATAGCATGCTTGAAAGCCTTCTTATTAAATTTAGAAGGCTTCTTTGGCTTATCATTATCTCCATTAGTCATTGAGTTTAAAAACTCAAAAGAGCTTTTTATGTCTTTTTTTACAGGAGAAGTATTTGGAAGGATTTTTTTTGAGTCCTTATCGTTGTATGGCATATTACAAATATATGAAATTATGAATTACTTGTCAACATTATATATCACACACTCTTAAGGCTGCGTATAGAAAATAGTCATGTCATGTAAGATTAATTTATTACCATTTAGGTTATCAAAACTGAATTCAGTAAATCCCCATGCACTACGAACTCTATCTCTAGAACCATTGTCTCTTGGAAAGTTAATCTTCCAGTTTCTAAATTTTTTGAATACATTTTGTCTCTGAACCAAGTCAACTAAACCTGAATCTTGATAGTCATTATACACTCTAACTCCTGTTAATCCTTTATTTAATACTTCGTTTCCAGATAGATCTGTCAACTCCATCTTGTAGGAAGCACCGTTAAGTATGATTTCACCCCCTTGTGGTGCAACATGCAGTGTAATAGAGCTTGGAAAGTGCTGACCATAGAAATGATTAGGCAATCCTTTAAAGTGCTCCCACACCTGTGTATTATTTTTATCTGTAGATATCATCACTGATCCTTTGTTTATATACCAAGCAGGTATATAGTCATAGTAAGTAACAAATTCACCAATCTTTTCATTAAATCCTATTGTAAAGCTATCTTCTGATTGAGTAAAACTAAAGTAAACATCCGCATTTACAGAATTGTACCCTACTGATACTCCGGTGCTTAACACAGGGTTATCCTGACTAAGATCATTGTAGTTCATTTTGTTAACAAGCTCATGATGGAATCCTTTTAAATCAGATATTCTACCAACAGCAGATCCGTCAAAGGTCATTATACCATGATTAATAACATCTACAAAGTAAAATGCATTTTCAGTAGTTACTGCTCCCCATTTATTAAGACAACCTATAGTTGTACTCTTGTATTTATAGTCATGAAGTATTCCTCCAGTACCTAATTCAAGTAATATTCCATCATTTGATGTAGTCTGTGCTCTAGGATTAATACTAATATGAGCAACTGCAGTGTCTTGCAAACAAAAAATTTCATCTTTTAAGTTTATCACTGCATTAATAGGTCCGTACTTACCATCTAGATCCATAGTTTCATTCTCAAGAAAGTCTGTCCATGAGTCTACGAATTCACCAGGGATTTTTTCTTTGGATGACATTAATCTTCCATCAAACTCCTGTATTTTTTTAAACTTAGTGCCAGTATCAATAGACTTTATTAGTGTTGGTTGCTGAGAATATACAGTATTGTAATCTTGATATTCATCATACTTAGGTTGCCACCTATTATCCCAGGCTCCTAATGACAAGTCATTTCTATTTTTAAGATCTACAGTAGTCTCCACCTTGATGCTAACTATCTCTGAAACAGTATTAAACTCAACTGAAGTGTTTTCAGTTTCAGTTTTTACTAACTTAGTGAATGTAAACACATTTACAAATGTATCACCAGGAGATTCTATTAATACATTATTTTCATCAATATCATTTAACGACCCTATTTCTATGTATGAAGCATTCTTCTTGGCCTCATATGTCATACCTCCATAAATACCACCTATGTAGAATACTGATGAGTCTTTTACGAACTCAGTAAGTAATACGCCTTTTGTAGCTCCAGTATTAGCCGCAGTATGAATCTGCTCTATACTTTTTCTTGAGTCTACAGGGTAGTTTAAATCATTAGGGCCCTCTGCAAAAGTTATACACTTCGCACCAATAGTGTTACACCCTCTAATCTGAACCTCAGAATCACCATGCACACCGTCAGACTTTCTCCAGTCATCCATTAACATACTCTTAAGGTTATTTGAATACCTTAATGAATAGTCATTATTGTATGCTGTAAAATCAGCACCCTCTTGAGTTAATTCAGGAGATCCATATATGTCATAATTAGTTTTTCCAGTAGCTTCATGAAAGTCTCCAGTAAATTGCCTAAACACTTGATGTGTAGCGTGAGTATTCTCACCATTAGTTGGTCCAAAAAACCCTACGTCTGATATGTATGTTGGATTACTTACTCTTGTTTGTGGAGTAACTCCTGGAGTCAAACTTGTAACTCCATCCAAGAATTTAGCGTCAACAACATGAACTGCTGTAATTGGGTTTGTTTCAGTGGCCCAGTTGGCAACATAATCTTGCTCAACTAATCCTAATACTCTGAGTTTAAAACTTGAGTCTATTTGGTTGTCTCTAAATAGAACATCCGGACTGAAGAACTGCATTAATCTACTGTGTTGGAAATTTTGAGCTCTCCAATCCTTGCTTGAAGGAGGTTTAAATCCTTCAGTATCTCTACCGTATGTTAACGCTGAGTTAACTGAGCTTTTAGCTGATAAATCATAGTAGTCTTTACACCCTATAAATGGAGACATAGATTCAAACATTCTAGTCATTGATGGAATTATGTCAGATGTTGTAGAATTTACAGCATCTTTCCTGTCCTGAAGAGATGTTAATTTATTCTTGGTAACATAATTTGCCACCATTGGATTGATAAATCCTTGAGCATATATAGTCTGATCAGTCAGTGTCCTATCGGCTCTTAATATTTTATATCCTACCGGGATGTCATTTTCATTTGAAAAGTTAGAACTATCTCCTAACCATGTGTAAAAATCCGCAGTAAGTGTTATTTTTAATTGATTGTAATTTCCAGATAAGTTTCCTGCAGGCGCCTTTAAATCCATAATCCATTTAGGATCTGAAGTTTGACCTAGTCTGTTATAAAATTTAATACCCAACCTATAAAGCTCTCTATCTTTTAAGAACTGTAAACTCTCTGACTGTGAATCAGATAATGAGGACTGAACAACTTCCACTTCTATATACTTCCCCGAAGCTCCCAGTGTACTACCATTTGACTTGTATTTATACAGGTCATAATTACTATTAATAGAGTCATGACCTTCAGGCAATGAGTATGAATTTTTATCCACCACTGTGGCATCTCCAGTTACATTTCTATTGCTATCAATGTAGGTATTATTGTACACTACACAATCTGTACTTGAATTGAAAGAAAATGCTCTACAATCTAATTCAACATCAAATGGCTGTTCTACTATGTTGATAGGGAACAATCTATTATCTTTAGTCGCAATATGTTTCGGTATGATAGGGTTAGAGCCCAGGAATATAAAGGCGTCTAGAGATATAGACGTACCAGATAACCCATCATCTGTAAAAGAAAATGAAGTGAATGTGTCTATCTCCTTGTCAGCAACTATTGTTATTTCCGGATTCTCATTATAAGAAGTGTACTTTATAGAGTATATCTTAATGTGAGTAAACTTTTGATCTATATTTGAAATTTCTAATGATATAGACTTTCCTAAAACCTCATTTACTTCACCACCACCTAATCCAGTTCCTTTGTCTATTGCAACTAATTCAGACAATGGAGATGGGGTTGTTTGAGCCCCGTTAAGGATATATAATCCATAAGAGTATTGAATCATACCTGCAGTATGAGATCCTCCTCCTACAACACCAGTAATCTTTATCTGAGATAAATCAAAGTTACTCACGACATCCACAGCACTAGGGTCCAAATCAACTAGGTTAATTGAATCTCCATTTGCTACACTTTGTCGTATGTTTAAAAATCTAAGTTGGTGTTGACCATCAACAAAGTATATTTTTTGAATTATTGAATTCTCGTAATTGTAAAGTACTTGCACAAGATTAATCTTGCTTAATCCCAAGTTACCCATATAGAGTAAATTTAAATCAAAATCACCTTCGTTCAAATTAGTTAACTCCCAGAAGCAATCAAAACCATTATCATCTGTTGTAACTATAAGAGCCGAATCTCTCATTTCTTTTGTACCAATTATTACTTGAGTACCTGAAGTTCTTTGGTCGTATTCCTTTTCAATACTACATCTTGGAATTACGCTTGTTTCAGTTTGATATTTTAACGTCTTAATTAGAGATCCGGTGTCGTATCTAATACTTGTAGAGTTTGTATCTATTGTTGGAGAAGGAATAGAAAAGATAAATTCATTTCCCGCCTCATTTGTAATAGAAAATGTACTCTTTTGATCCGTTGCTAGAATACGAATATTCTTTGCATCGAAATATTTGTCACCTTGTTTATCACTAGATAAATCCTTGCTCATACCTCGATATTGAGCTTGTTGTTTTAACATCATATTATTGAATGCGTAAATTCTCTTGAGCACCTAAAAATTCAAACCTTCTTGAAAATTCAGTTCTACTTGGAATTAATTGAACAATTGTGTTTACAATAGTTTCCATCTCATCTGTACTAGGTAGTTTAAGATTGGAATCTGCTTGAGCAACATTAAAACAATAGTCTGATTCAGCTTTATTAAGCTTTCTATCAGATACCATTTCCATGTCGTTTAATATGTCGAACCACTTCCATTTAATATAGCTTTCAACACATCTTAATAAGGTTTCGTTGTCTAATATTAATGGATAACATTCATCATCTGTCGCTATTGCTTTGTATATGACTTCTAATGTACCAGTTTCAAAGTTTACAGTAATATACTTGCTGTTTAACGAATAAGTATTGTCTGGCCTTGAAGGCTGGTTACCACCCTGACTAAAAAATTCTTGAGATATATCTTCAGTCGTCTGTAGAGAAACTACCTGACCACTATCAGTTCTTGCAATACCCTCTACTTTAATCATGTCAATAGGTTTCAAAGCCCTATAGTTAACTACATTAATAGACTCTCTTCTATTCACAAAGATTGATGGAGCCTCTAATATTCTTAGAACTTGAATAGCATTATCAACTATGAATTCATAGTTAAGATCCTTCATCAAAGGATTCCTGAAAAGCCTATCAGCTACCATTTTAATACTTACTAAATTACCTGTGCTTGCCATTTTGTTTATTTTAGAAATGCATCTATTTTACCTGCAAAAATAGAAGTAGAAAGCTGTCGCTTCATAGTTCTATTAAATTTAACCTTGTAAATGCTTTTGTTTTTAAAGTTAGCTTTTGATGTTCTATAAAATATTCTAAAAGTATATCCTCCGGTATGCTCATTAGTGTATCTTATCTTAGTTTTTTTTTCTCTTGCCTTTTCATTATCATTCCAAAGCTTTCTAGTTTCCCTCCAATTAATAGGAAGGTTGTTAATAATATTTCCATCATCATCTATCTTTACTTCAGTCTGCATTTTTCTCAACTCAACCTTTCCTACTCTACAAGGCATTATGTACTCTGCACCTTTTGTAGAAATCCTGTCTCTTACATGACCGTTAAATTCTTTTATTATCTGTCCAAACGTTGCTCTAGAAACCAATTTGCATTCAGAATCGCTACTACGATTAGCTACAAAGTGCTTATAATAATCATAATTACCGTAATCAGTTTTTATTCTATGAAATCTTTTATCTTTTTTATCATCTTCCATCTGAAGAGTCATTTACATTGTCACCAGGAATGGATAATGATCTAGTTAGTTCTTTCACTACTAAATCAACAGCAATATCTACCATTGCAGATTCCATTGGATATTGATCGTCCCATGCTTCAATAGAATTATCTAAATTACATGAGTAATTTCTAGCCTCATCTGGGCTTTCGAATATGTCAGTTATTTTTATGCTCTTTAGAAATCTTAATTTATTGTCTTTTGATATGATAAAAAGTTTACCACTAAAATCAACTGCGCAATATATTAAATGTTGAGTGTATTTGTTTTCAAATAGAAAAGGAATCCTTTCAATTGCTACAATACTAATATTTATTTCCATTCCGTCTTCTTTACGGACAGAAAGTGGACCCTCTTTTCCCTTAATCTTTATAGATCTTGGCAGAGCAATGTTGGTAGAAAGGATTTTACCAGCGCATGAGTATCCATCAACCCTATCAACTAGTGATATATCAACACATATCTCTTGTTTAATCTCAATTGGCATATGCCAAGAGCTCTTAGCGTATTGCTGCTTTAACAGCATAGCTCTTTTAGTGTCTATTAAAGAAGAAACCAATTCCTCTGACAACCTTGTGTCATCAGAATGAATGTTTAACTTTTCAAAGACTGCATAAATTATTTCTCTTTTAGTCATAATAATCTAATAAAATTTTCCACCAAAATAGAAGTGACCATCAGGTGTTACGTGTATTTGTGTTACATGTGATGTTCCGTGCTCATCAACCATATTAATTCCAAAACCATTGGCCCATTGAGCCTTCATAGGTCTTGTTGCGTAATTAAATGCTTTAGAAGAAAAGTCAGCGCATGCACCTAAGTTATATGCTGCCATTTGACCTTCTCTATAAACTTGAGATCTGTGAGTGTGTACGTAAGCACAACTCCTTCTCAATTTATCTAAGTGAGCCTTAGCATTATGAATACTAAAGTAAATACCATGAAAGATATCAAAGTCTTTTCCTATAGTCACGAAGTCTTGACTCCAACTAGTTTTAACATTGTACCCTTTTTGCCACAGTCTCATTCCTTCTTCAGGAGAAACTAATGGTGTTTTAGCATTGTCCATAACAGACATCCATCTGTTGTATCTATCTTCATGATTACCATAAATATATGTCTTCCATACATCTTTAGGTAATACTCTGTCAAAATCATGTAGTAAATCACTCCCAATCTGGTACTCATCATTTAGTGTTAATCCTGGAACTGCAGTGAATTTACCTTTGTCATGAAATGATAAAGGATTTAAATCTAAGAAATCACCTAATAAGTGAAATCCTTTTATAATATCTTTGTGGTCTTTTATCATTTCCATGATACCACGGTGTAATTGCTTATTGTGAAAAGGCACGTGATTGCACCCTAATAAAATATGCATTCCAACCTGATCCTTAATTTCAGGGGTGTGGAACCCACGTAAAGCTTTTTTTCTCTGAAGAATAGATGTTACTTTATCTTCTTTAGATACGGGTGCTTGAATACCCTTCATTCCCATTTGAACAGCAAGTTCGTTAAACTTTGCTAATAACTCGGGTGTTACTTCAATCTTTGGATCCTTTATTTCTATTGGAGCCTCTTGTTTTAATAGATTACTAAACTCTGCTCTTACTTCCTTTTTAGCTTTTTTAATTGCTCCAAAGCTAAATATGTGACCATTATACCTGTTGGCTAAGAACCTTTGAATCTTTGGATTACCTTCATTTAAATAACTATTTTTACTTCTAAGGAAGTCTTTGATAATCTCTAAATCTTGCATTTAAAATATTTTAGTTAATAAAACTTACCAGCAAATATAATGAAAAAAGCCATATAAGTCAAGTAATTGTATCATCTATTTGTGATACACTTTATTATATGGCTATTTTGTTAGCAATAATTACCATTGCTAAGCCTTGTAAAGGTCTGTGTATCTAGGACATTACCACCATCAGCATCTTTTAATGTGAATGTTATTTGAGTAATATTATTATTTTGATTCTCATCATAAGATTGATATCCTTGAATAATTCCATTATATGTTGTTACCTCAGTCAATGTTTCGCCATTAACAGCAATAAGATTACCACTAATCTTATCTACCGATCCTGTTCCACCAGCTATCACATACTCAACCCATACAGACGTAGTTGTCTTAACTAATATTGACCACTCTGTTTTACACACATCTTCAGAAGTCATTAAACCACCAACCTTTCCAGTTCCTACTGGGTCTTCTATAAGCTCTTCAGAGACATTTATATTCATTACTCCCATGACTATTCAGTTATTCTACGAATATTCCAGACCCTGCGTCTGCAATAGCGAAATTAAATGATTCTTGTTGTAATTCAAACACCAGTGTGCTTGGAACATACTGAAAATATCCAGCATCTATTTCATCAAATGTAATTATTTGATTTGCACTTACGTTTGAATTATTAAATTGCAATACACCAGCTGATGGCAAAGTCAATATCTTTAACTTATCTGCAACATCTCCTTCAGGATCACTATACTGAGGACTAGTACTTGTTGTAAAGTCTGCCCTTGTAAATACTATTGTTGTAGCGTAAGCTGTACTTACTGTTCCATCCCCAACAGAATCTGCTGGCTGATTAGCTTTTGCAGCTATGTTTATTGTAATAACGCCAGTATCCAATCCGCTTAAAGAACTAGAACCTGAATCAGCACAATCAAACTTAAATACATCTGAATATGCCTCATCTTCTTCCACTGAAGGTGTATCATATATTAAATTTCCTGAAGATATATCTCCAGCATATACAAGCTGACCAATAGAAACCTCAGTTCCATTCAGCTTCAAACTACCATTACCTTCTAATGTCTGTGTTATTTTGATGTACTTTAATGAATCTTCTTCCGGATCAGAATATGCGGGACTTGTGTCAGTAGTAAAATCAGCCACTGAAAATACATGCGTTCCTGTACTTCCTAAGTCAAAGGAATTAGACCCTATTGAAGTGGGCCTTCCATTAGAAAGCCCACTATTAGTTATTGTTAATAGCATTTGTTTTGTTTTAAATTAATTTACCCAATCTGAATCCTCATGATCCCTAATTGCTACTTCTAGCGTGTCAGTTGCTATTCCATTAGAATCTGAAGCTATATGATAAAGAGCGCCAGAACTTAATTCATCTGCAGTAATAATCTGTCCAACCGTAAGGACCGAACCATAGTAATAATAAGTACCACTATTTACCTCAGAGATCTCAATAACCTTAACTGCTTGCAATGGATCACCATCAATATCATTATAAGCTGCAACAGCTAAAGACGTGAAGTCTTGCAATGTAAGAACTGTAGTAGTTCTGTTGTCTGCGTAAATGTTTCTATTACCTATTGTTGGTAAATTATTATCTTCTGTTATTTGCTCTACTGTAATAGCACATGAAACAGCATTAGATGGCAATGGCAATTGAGCATCATCATCGTATGCATAGTAGGTAAATGATGTTGAATAAGCATCATCAACACTTCTGTTGTACACCAGTTTTGTTACGTCATACAATAACGTTCCGATTGTAATTTCAAAACCATTATACAATAAGGTACCATTGGCGGGTAATGAATTAACTACAAAACTTCCAATATTACCACTACCATCGTCAGAATATCCTGAGAATAAATCTAAGTAAGTAAATACGTATGGATCTCCCGAATCATTGGCAGTTATTGCTGATGAAGTTAATGTTGGGGCATTATTACCGTCAGCCCCTATATTTACAATTCCTACTGGAGCTGTATAGGATGCTGTTGAGGCTGCTTGCCTCTCTAAGCAAATATATGGATCCACTCTTTGAAGATGTGCTACCATTTTATCTAGTCTCTGTAATTGAGAGTACGTAGAAGAATAACACGAATACTTGTATATAAGCTTTAATAAGCTAATGTTCTCTATCTTGACGTCACCATAATGAACTAATCTTTTGGTAACATTAGCTACTGATGCTACATATATTCTTGCGTTCTTATTTTCCATTATGAGTTCTCAGCTATTACGCAGTCAATTACACCAACTGATACTATATTTCCTGCAGTTGAAACTACCGGACTAATATCATTACAATCATTACAATTAGATGTGTCCATGGTTATAATTAAATTTGCTAAGTTATCTATTGCATCTTGGTATCTTCCTAGCAATAACGCTTGTTTTGTTGCCTCTAAATACAAATCAAATAGAAGTGCATTTTGAAAGTTTGCATTACAGTTTAAGCATGATAAGTCAATGTTTGCAATTAACTTTGCTTGTACTGTATAATATTGTGTTAAGTTAAATGTAGCCACTACAGCAGCTTCACTATCACTTGTGGTAATCTGAAGAAAATACATTCCGCTAAATGTTGATTCACCAGCATTACTTGTAGATATCTGAAGACTCTCTGTATTGCTAGTTCCGGCAAGTAATGAGGTCAAGTCTACTGCCTTATAAGGGTCTCTGTAGGAATCCTGGTCCCAAAATAATATTTGAGTTACAGTCTGTCCAGCATTAACCTCAACATCTAAGTCTATAGTAGTAAGATCATTAGTTACCATAAATTTTGTTACGCTAATAGCCATATTTTTATTTTAATTTAATTAATAAAAAAAGGGACCGGGAATAAATCTCCAGCCCCTTTGTTAAATTTAATCTAGTTTAGACTACGACTCTAAGAAAGCATTAATAGAACCAGAACCTAAGATAGTATTCAAATCTGTAACAACAGTGTTGATAGCAGAATTTGCAGATAAAGTTGTAAAAGGTACAGCAATAGTTAATCCTTTTTTACTTTTCTTAGCTTCGTCACGACCCTCATCATAATAAGAAATCTCAATCACATTATAACTAGATGAAGCGTTAGAAACTAATGCTGGTCCAGTTATATTGTTAGGATATCCGCTTTTTCTGTAGGTATCGCCTCTTTCACCAAGTAAGAAGTATTCCATTTCCATGATTTGGAAACCTGTTCCAACACCTGAACTTGCAGCTGAAGTTACAGTTACAGTTGGGTAAGTATCACAAGAGATGTCTACGTTAAATGAGTCAACAACTTTAATGTGCTTATCTCCATCAAATCTAGACCCTTGAGTCTTTCCTGTTACAACTAGTGCAGCATTAGATCCTGATCCAGTTTTAGAGAAACCAAAGTAAGGATTCTCACTTGCATTTGCGCCTATTTCACGAGCGAAATTACGATTTAATGACGCGATTAATCCATCTACAATAGATTCAGCAGTATTACCAGCAGCAGCTTTATAATAACCTTGCTTTAAGTAAGTGTCTTCTTGAGACAAAGAACCATGTTGGTCAATCTCAATGCTCACAGTATATAAGCTATTGACATCTACACTTAAACCTGAAATAGTTACTACTTTGTTTACAGCAGCAGCATGTGGCACAGATCTTACGTCTAATACATTATCTACCTTGATGGTATCACTAGAGATAATGGTTCCTAGTGCATCCTTTTGAAATAGTTTAAAGCTTGATCCGGCAGAAACGGCAGAACCGTCTTTACTTAATACTACTAAACTGTTTGCAGCTTTTGATTTCAAAGCTGAAATAGATGCCGCATTATCTGCAGTACCTACGTACATGTGTCTAACTTGGTTTTGACCAGCTAATCCCATAATAATAATTGTTTTTAATTAATAAATTGTTTTGATACTATTTTTCAAATATAAAGGATCTGTATCAATAATCCTAATATTTTTAACTTAAACTCTTGAGTTTAATTTTACTTTTGCTTCTAAGGTGTTTTCTCTGTAATCCATAATTGCATTCTCAACAGCCATGTTTATAATATCTCTATGGGTTAAATCGGCCAGCAAGCATGTCTCTACCGCAGTTTTACCATTAATAGTTAATCCTAATCCGGCGACATCACTTGATGTCTGTAAGTCTCCAATAATTATTGGAGAAGGATAAGAAATATATCGAACATTGTAGGTTTTAATTGTTTCAGAAGAAATGATTTCTACAGTTGTTTTTGAATTCTCTTTTGAAACGTCCATTCGCCAAGCCTTATTTTTATTAGGCTTTTTAAATGGATTTCTATAACTTACCATGAATTCATCATGTGTTACGGGTAATACTTCTATTACTTTTCCATTAATGAGTGGGTTAGAATTACTTGACAATGTCGCAGTTTCTAGAACTATATACATTGCACTATTACCCAACTCGTAGAATTTTGATTCATTCACCAATCCCCTGCTAGAGGAGATTGCTGAACTTATCTTTTCATCTACAACTAACTCATTTAATACTCTTCGAGACCTTTCTCTCAATTCAAATGAACTAGTTTCATCCCTTGTTGCATCATAGTTTATCTTCACATATTGCTCTTGAGCAATAGTTAAATAAGAACTAATCTCAAATGTGTCTAAACCAGGAGCACCTTCCAGTGCATTGTTATATCTTAAATTAAACTCTTCTTTGATCTCTGATGCGTTCATACTATGCTAAATTTTTTAATTTTGCTTCAAGCGCTAATCTCATTTCCTGTCCAAGGTTTGTTGACAAGAACTCAGCAGCCACCTGTAGTGTTGGAGTGTCTCCGTCAGAAATAGGTTCATCATCCAGGGTGTAAAACTTTTTATCAACTTTATTGATTGCGCCATATTCGAAACAAGTCTCTAACAATACTTTTGTTTTTAAGAAACTATCACCCATTATGCTACAAAGTAAACTTGGGTTTTTTTCAAGCTCTTTATGTAACTCAGACTGTAAGAAATCAATCTTGTGAGATCTGTTAGTATTTCTACCAAGGTTCCTTAATGTATATCTTAATACCCTTTTGTCTTCTTCATACTTAACATACAACTTGTATGCCTGTACTTTATTGCCAACCTTGTTAATTTCCTTAGCCATTTGCTCTGAAGCAGATGTTAACACAAATCTATTAGTAGCTTTATGTTTAACCTCATCTAAGCTGTTTGCTACAATTGGACAAGCCAATAATACTTTGTACTTTATGTACTCATAAGGATCTGATAAATCTAACCTCATGTCATCTTTCCCTAAATAGATTGGTAAGATACCCATTTCATAAGCCTTACCGCTTTCTTTCCAGAAGTCACCATATATAGAAAGGTTTACACCATTCAACATATGTTCTAATCCATCCTTCTCAACATTAGTAAGAAGATTCTTCATCTTCCCATTATCCATTGTTGGTGCAGGAATTGCAATCTCAGCTCCATTAAGTAATCCACCATAAGCTACATGCTTGTGATCCTTAATACCATTAGCTTCCTTTGATAGATATTTTACTGATATTATTTTATCTTCTAAGAAGTCTGTACGAATTGCTCTTACATTTACTTCTTCTTGTACTTTTGCTTTAGCTTTTGCTGCTGCCATAATTTTAACTTATTTTTATGATTCTTCTCTCCTTGTTTGTGGTAGTTATTAAAGATACTACCAAACTTTATTTATAATAATCACCTCAGACGAACAATCCAAGGTGATTAAGTTTTACTCTACTATGCTAACACATAAGGAATAATTGAAGCTGTACGACTTGCGTCATAAACCACTACACCTAATTGAGCCCATTTAGTGATAGTACCACTATCTTCTAAAGTTCCCATGTTACCATTGTTTACAGCTCCTGTGAAAGGATTTCTGAAGCCCCATTGGTAACCTCTGATTTCTTCTTTCCCTTTAACCTGTACCTTTTGGATGTTTGGACTCTCAGTAGTTCCCATGTAAAAGATATCGAATCTATAAGATTCAGCTACACCGTTAGATCCAGGGATCTTAATTGTGTTACGAATCTTGTCATCGTAAAAATCATCTACTTCTAATTTAACGCAAACTCCATTTGGCGCTAAGTATTCTACAAACTGGAAACCAGCTTTCATTGAATTCTTATGTAATGGAGACGGAGTAGACATAACTGTAGCTGGATTAGTACCTGGAGTACTCATGTTTGCAGACCAACCTGAAGTTGTTTGCAATACAGCTTTATGAAATTCAGCAGCACCTCTTTCTCCTGTACGAAGAATAAATACACGATTGTCAAATCCTAATTTACCTTCACTCAATCCAAAAAGGATCTCTTCTAACAACTCAATTGAGAAGTCATTGTAAAAGTAAGTATTAGACTGCTCCATTTGCTCACGGATACCAGATCCAATCTGAATCTTACGTCCTGAAACATCTTTGTTGTGGTACTGACCATCAGCAGTTCTGTTTGTTTTACCATACATTAAGAATTTATTCTTGTATAAAGAAAATTCTTGCTCAACTAACCAATCTTCATAAAGAGACAATGCTCCAAATACCTTCTTGTTACCAGCTTTGTCAATAACAGGAATACCCATTACTACTTGCTTGTTGGTTGCATCTCCTGGAAGTTTGTGATCTATTCTAATAGTAGTCAACTCACCTCTCATGGAGATTGGAGTTACTCTACGAATACCACCTACTTCTCTAGAAAGACCTTTACCTACTGGAGCGAACTCTTCAGTAAATCTCTTACCAGCTATTAATTCAGAACCAGGAATACCTGTTCTATCTGAACCTGCTATTTCACAAGTATAAACCCACTGAGATCCTGATGGATAACCATCATCTAACAATCTAATTGGATACACTTCATTTTTCTCACCTACAATTAACTCACCTTTGAAGAACCAATGCTCGTCAAATGTTAATTGAAATTCTTGACCACCTTCACCAATGTTATTGTCACTGTTTGTTACAGTAGCACCTTGGAAAGAAGCTTCCACTAAAGGAATGTTTCTACGTGAACTACCAATTAATTCCCAATAGAATTCATTGTCATTGTCCACCATTTTTGTTTCAAACTTAGCTAACATATTTTCTAGAGACTTACCTCTATTAATAGCTAGTAATTTGATCATGGCATCATTAATCTTTGTTGGAGATGTTTTCCAGATAGCACCTAAAGTGTTTTCGGGATTAATCATACCAGCAAATGCCTTTGCATCAGTTACTTGGAACCTGCCTAATTGCATAATTTAATTGTGTTGCGTACATGCTTTTGTTTTTGATGTACCTCTGTTAAAAAAAGTTGTTTACTCTATCTCTAAATCAACAAGATCAGATAACTTAAAGTTTGATTGATTGTCAGCAGTATTAGTGTCAACAGAACCAGTACCTGTAAAGTTAGCTCCTCTTAGTAAATTTTCTATGTTGTTAGTGATTTTACTTTCAGCCTTTGTTCCGAAAATACTAAAATCACTAAGACCTTTTGTTAAGTAAAATAAAGCCTCTAACTTAATACGAGATCCAACTGGATCAGCTTTTTGAGCTTGCATAAATGCATTCTCTTTATTACCTAAGTCTGAAGTTATCTGGGTATATAACTCATCCTTTTGAGAATCAGTTAATGTAATACCTGGAATCACCTCTGGAGTTGTAGATATGTAAGACTTAATGTCTTTCAAACTATCCTTCTCCTTATTCTTTGCATCATTTAAAATACTTTGCAAAGAGTTTTCTTCTGATTTAATTAGACTATTCAATGCGAACTCCGCATCTTCAATATCTGTTCCAGCATCTACACTACGCTGAGCCATTGCTTCAGCTCTAGCAGGATCATATCCTTTTTCTATGAAATCTTGAACAATAGCAGTTTTTCTAAACTCTACATTCCTTTCATCTTTGATGTACTCAGGAGTAACCCCTTTAAGCTTATCAATTGTGTTGACCTTTTCCGTAACCTCAGTTAACGGAGCACCACTCTTCTGCGCATCCTCAATTAACTTCTGTCTATCAGTTAGACCAGAGTCTATTTTTTTATTAATTGCATCTTCAAGATCTTTCATATTCTTAATAGATGTAACATCAAGCTCAGGTAAAACACCTTTGGCTTTGAATTCAGCAGCTAAGTTCGAATAAAGCTGTTCAGTCTCATTCATTTTTGGAGAGGAAGAATCGCTGCCTGCACCTTCAGCAGTTTCACCTGCCTGAACTTGATTTAAATCTTTACCCTGACCAGCTACGCTCTCTTGATCTGCACCTGCAGTATCATCACCATCAGTATTTGTTTCTTTACCTTTGTTTTCACCCGCAGGTGCAGGAGTGGCAGCTCCTTCTTGTTTTAATTCAATAGGTTTGATATCACTTCCTTCTTCAAATAGTTGAAGGTTACTTGTATCAAAATCTAAATCTCCTAAATTTAATTCTTCCATGTATAAATATTTATTAATTCTCCATTAACAAAAGTATAATATTAAGGTCTTAAATGCCAATAGGTATTATAGCTAAAGAGTTTTAATATTTATTGAATTAAATCTTTGTATTGTTCTTTTACATTGAAAGATGGGCAGGCTTTTGGGCTGAACTCATTGTGTCCACATAACTCTGCGTTAGGATACTTTGACATTAAATGACGAATAAGAATGTTAAGCGCATCCTTTTGTAGATCAGTTCGTGTATCCTTCGGACTCATATCTTCTGCTACTCCCCCAACATAGCATATGCCTATAGAGTTTTTGTTTAACCCTTTTACGTGAGCTCCTTGCAACCTAATGTCTCTGCCTTTTTGACAGTACCCATCTAGCTCTATAACGTAGTGATAACCTATGTCACTCCATCCTTTGTCTAAATGCCATTGCCTTATTGTTTCTGTTTTGACATCTTGACATTCTCTTGTAGCAGCGCAATGAATAATTATCTTATCTATTTGCCTCATTTCGAGAAAATTGTTTTGAATTTTATAGGAAGAAAAGAAAGGATTCTTTTCAAGGGATTGTTTCCGCTTACTGCCTCCATATTTTCATAGATGCTATACACTTCTACCAAGCAAGCAACTATAGCTGCCAACTCTGCTAAAGAATAATTATAACCAATTTTAACCAATGGTGACTCATCGAACACTAGCGCGTCCAATAATATGAATACCAGTATTCCTGTACCGTATTCAGTAGTTTTTCTCCATGTGTTTCTAAGCGCACTTGATCTTATTATTTTCCAGAACTCACTTTTCCAAGGTCTGAATTTAATTTTGTTCTTGTAGTGGGCCTTTCTTATTCCGGTAAGCAAATCTATAAATATTATAATTACTAGGGCTAATAATATCGTCTTCATACTGAGTATAATTATTAAAATAGGGCTTATAAGCAATAATAAATACTTGCTTATAGTCATTGTTTTGAAGAAAATTATAATTGAACTCATCTCTATATATATGCTTACAAATATACAATATTATTAAACCTTATCATTATACTTATTATAGCTGTTTTGCATTAAAATAAGCATGAATCTGAGCTAGAAACAAACCCGTTTGTATTTACAAAGGCTGAAGCCGTAGGGGTATTTCCGCTTGCAATATTCCATCCGTATGTTCCGGACTCTACAAGTGTTGATCCGTTTGAAGATGCGTAAACTCTATCGCCATCAACTGGTAGAGCCCCTGAACCATTATGCCACACTTGTATAGTGACTGCCGTGTTACACGCTAAAGAACTTCCAGATGATGCAGCATTTCTATAAAATAACGTATATACTTGCGAGCCTCCATAATTCCTAAACTCCAATAAGCTAGTAGCTGGCGATGAAAAGTAATTCCCATCATAACTCCCAAAAGTAGCTTCGGAAACGCAACTTAATAAGTTTTTATTTGATGGACTAATCTCGTCCACTACATCTTGTAGTGAAAAAGTTGTTGTGTTTGGAACCGACAT
>TARA_R100000541_G_scaffold12353_1_pt1 | contig 23301 bp, 30 predicted proteins | sample TARA_R100000541 | Tara Oceans TARA_R100000541 (sample SAMEA2621416) | marine metagenome | biome: marine biome (ENVO:00000447); feature: surface water layer (ENVO:00002042); material: "saline water (ENVO:00002010), including plankton (ENVO:xxxxxxxx)" | depth 5 m | reverse complement strand
TTCAAAGTCAGCAAACAATGCTTTCATATAGAACCTTTCTTTGTTGTCAGACAAAGTCGGATCATCACAGACAATAAGTTTGACAGCATTCTTTTTAAGAATAGTTTCAAAGAACTTTAATGTATGCCACATGGTACGACTGAATCTGTCCAGGTCAGCTACAATTATTGTGCCATTTAACTTCATGGCTGTTTCTATGCATTCGTTGAGCTTTGGTCTATGCTTCGGATCTATTGTGCCTGACACTCCCTCTTCCTTAAACCAAACGACTGAATGATTACCACCATTTAGAAATTTAAGGATCTCCATTTCTTGCCTTGCTACATCCTGGTCATCAGTACTGACCCTGACATAAGCAAAGTATGTGCCGGCATGTTCTTTACCGGCTGTGGTTTTAACTGCCATTAGTTTGCCCCCTCATCATTATCATTTTCAAATAATTCAAGTTCTAAGAAGTTTGTTCCAAGAAATATGTCTGAATAAAGATTTTCTGCAAACTCATCAAAGTCACCCTGATCTTCAGCAATACTATAAAATTGCTTTAAACCTTCTTTGTATGTCTTTACTTTCTCTGTAAGATCTATGAATACCTTTTTGTCTTTGCTAGATAAATTTTCAAAATTACTCATTACTTTACTCCTGGTATAAATAGTATTTCACCATCAGGTGCCTGGACCATGATCTCTTCGACACCAGCTTCTACAGCAACATCTTTTGCCATCATTATAAAAACATCATGCTCATCAGATGGTACTGCTACCTCAATCTTTTCACACTCAATTGATACTTTTCTAAAAACATGGTCCTTCCAAACACCTTGAACTCTGTAATGAGTACAGCCATCAAACTCCCTAAAAAAAGCATTAATGGTTTTAGCTATAAGTCCGGTCATTGGAACTTTATTAACTTCAAGTGGAATGATTATGAATGCTAGTTTCATTGTGGCACCTCACTATCAGACCAGCTATTGCCGTTAGATATACACTTGGCACCAGGACCACCGGTAAGGGCATAAACCTTGCCCTCTTGTGGTTTGTTTTCATTCATAAATTTATCTTCTGTGTAAATACCAACACCAACTCCATTGCCTTGCCCTTTGTTTATGTCAGAAATATCGTAACTTACTGATCCTGGAAAATCATCCCAGGCAATAAACACTTTACCAGGATTGATCTGAGTAATTACACCATAGCTTTGAGATTCCATTGCTCCCCAAGCTCCAATCATTTTAGTACCTAGTTCCATTAGTTTGCTCCTACCAAAAGATAAGTTTCATAACCAACATGGTCATCAACAATAAAGTTAGTCTTAGACAGCACTTTCATAAATTTAAGAAACACGTTCTTGCTGTCGATAAACAATGCATTCTCATCAACCTGGTCAATGCTGATCCACTTTGAACTTAGACCATCAAGCTGTATAGACTGCATAAGCTTGTTGATGTATTTCTCAGCCGTCTTAGTTTCAGCTTCAATGATGTAACCAGTTCTGCCTTCACCACCTACAGCTAAAGACTTCATTAGTACTAGATCTCTTTGATCAGATGATTTCCAATTATAAAACTTCATGTGTTTGCTCCTTCTTTTTGTTTAATTTTAGTTAATAAATCTTGCATCATAGTTTTGAAGTTAACTAATTCATCATTAGCTTCTTTTGAACCTTCAGCTATGGCATCCATGTAATTTTCTTCTACATCAAAACCTTTGCATTCTACTGCTAGAGAATAACTTCCATAATCTAAGTAATCTTGTTCGCAAAAATCAATCATACCTAAAACAAAAAGGTCATTGTTTGTGAGTTCGATGTCTAGATTTATCATTTTAGCCCTTTGTTCAATTAACTTTCTACTTACGTTCTATATACAGATAGCACGTTGATATCTAATATACAAGACCTAGACGTAAAATAAGTAAATTAATTTTGTACAGAGAGAAAAACACAATGGAAGTAGTGCCACTATATCTAAGGTTATCAAGGGAATGTTACGATATGCTGAAGTACCAGGCAAAGAAAGAAAGATGGACTATGGCTGGGCTAACTGAGAGCATTTTAAGGGAAGCTTTGCGTAAAAGACAGCCTGGATCAATTAGTAATGAGAACATATTTAACGAGCAGTTAGCTGTCAAAGACCTCAACATAGCTCAAGCCCTGGATAAAATGGTGAAGTCTAATGACCAAAATTAACTTCGGTAAAAGTAAATATAGAGCCATTAAAACCGAGGTCGATGGCATCATGTTTGACAGCAAGAAGGAAGCTAAACGATATGAATACCTAAAAGAAAGATTTGATGCCGGTATCATAGCAGACCTAAAACTACAGCCTAAGTTTGATTGCATCATCAATGGCAAGAAGATCTGCACATATAAAGCTGACTTTGAATATCTCCTGGTCGATGAAATAGGTCCACAAGGTCAGATCAGTTACTACGTTGTCGAGGATGTAAAAGGATTTAAGACACCAGTTTACCGATTAAAGAAGAAGATGGTTGAAGCATTGTTTCCAGGAACAATCATTAATGAGGTTTAAATGCCGTTTGATAATGGGCTGACAGCCGAACAACAAAAGATAGTTGACGATAAATACGAAGAGTTAATGGCTAAAATAAAGGGGAAAGACATGAGCTTATATAATAGATTAAGAGCTAACGAACTAGCTGGCTTCATTACAGATAAAGACCACCAGGTAAATGACCAGGACCAGCTAGAGATGCTGTTATGAATCAAACTCACTATAATGATATAACTCATGGTTTGAGGTCTATGGTTGTTTGGTTAGATAATCTATTAAAAAATCCCAATGAAATAATTAAGATGCATAATCATCACATACATTTACTAGAAATGAGGGCTTCTATGGCTAATGGTCAGCCTATTCATAAAGATAAACATATAAATAAATGGGTGACTGATAAAATATATGAAGTTGTTAAAATACATAGAATAAATGAGATAAACAATGAACATGATGAATAAAGTTGATCAGATAATAGAAGCAAGAAAGCAGATCCTGGAGCTACCAAAAGATAGGATGGTATCAGATATGCAAGCCCCCTCACCTTTTACTACAATACCTTCCAGGGCTTTATCCGATAAGTATATCTTATCTCACCCATCAGCCTTACAAGTGCTGTGTGTCTTATGTTCATATGTAAATGGTGTATCAGGCACAGCTTACCCAAACCAATACTCAGTAGCTAAAAGATTAAATAGATCACAACAAGCCGTATCCAGGCAGTTCAACAACCTTATTAAATGGGGCTACATCGAGAAGGTAATTAAAGAGAATGCCTTACGAGCTAGAGGAAGAAAAGGTGCAACCTGGAGAGTTATCTACGATCCTGAATTAACAGCCGATGACATTGCTGTGACAACTACAGATCCAAGAGTAGAAGAGAACAAGGCTCAAGATACTATAAAGGTAGTAGCCAAAGAACAAGCTAAAGAAGAGAAGGTAAAGGCTAAACTATCAGAAGCACAGACCAAGTTAGTGGAAAGTATTACACAACGATACTTAAAGGAAGAAAGAGAGTATTTCTCATACGATACAGTCTTTAATGCAGTCACTACATATCTATCAGGACAACAAACAATAGAAGCCTGGAATAAGATAGGATCAGGGCTGTTGTCACCTATTGAGAAAGGATACTTAAAGCCTAATAGTGCTATGGGATCTGTGTTTAAATCACAACGTAGTGTTGTTAATAGTAGTAGTAATACACAACGTGAGGTTGTTAAACATGTAAATAGAAGTGTACAAAAAACAACACCTGATGTTGTACCGGTAGTGCATATTTCACAACACAATGATGTTGTACATAACTCTAATAATATAACTATAAATAATAGTATAATAGAAAATGCAAAAGAAATGACAAAGAGATATGCACACATGCTGGATGAAGTGATGGGAACTCGAGGAAGCTGGAGATGGGATATGCGACAAGAAGCAATGGCAGAAGAGATAGCCGGCATGGGAGTAACAGTAGATCAGTTTAGTAATACTGTTGAGAAGATACTGAAGTACAAACGTAAAGAAGGAATACAACCACCTTACACATTGAGTTACTTCAAGTCTGTGTTTACTGAGAAGAAGCCAGCTACTACTGTAAAAGATCTAACCAAAGCATTGACCAGGAGCTTTAAATTATAAATATACAAAACCTAGACGTTGATCTAGAATGTGTACAACCAGGAAAAAGAATATGATTCACGCACATAAAAAAGATAAAATACCAGGGCAAAAAAAGCGACCTTTGGGGGGTGGTACCCTCGTGCGTACTGGAGGGGCTATCACAAAATTATTTTCCATTTTTTCATAAGGAGTAAATCGAATGGCAAGTTTAAACAAAATATTATTAATAGGAAATTTAGGAAAAGATCCTGAGTTCAAAGAGTTTCCCAATGGTGACAAGATAGCTAACTTTAGTTTGGCTACGTCTGACAAATGGACTGACAAGGTTAGCCAGGAGAAGAAGGAGTTAACGCAATGGCATAGAGTTGTTGTTAAGAACAAGAACATAGTTAGGACCATTGAGAACTACGTTAAGAAGGGTTCGGCTGTCGTTGTAGAGGGCAAGTTAACCTATAGGAAGTTTACGACTAGTGATGGTCTAGAGAAGATGAGTACTGAGATTATTGTAGGACCATTTGATGGGAACTTAACTTTATTACCGGGCAATGCCGACATTAAAAAGGATAATGAATTAGATGACGAAATCCCCTTCTAAAAAAAGAGCTGTTCCTAAGATGGGTAATCTTGGTGGAGTGCGTGAGATCTCCAAGAAGCTAAAAGGTTCTGATGTAATCTTTGAGAATAGAGAGCAGATAGCTGAAGCTTTAATGGGATTAGCGACTGCCAAGATAACCGATATTTTAGATTGGGATGATGAAGGTAATGTCCAGGTTATGAACCCTAGAGATATACCGGAGCATGCGTTGCAGTCTATCAGGAAGATCCGAGCTGTGCCGGTTGGTGATAGTGGCAAGATGCAATTAGAAGTTGAGATGATTGATAAGGTGCGAGTGTTGCAGATGGTTGCGAAGAGTGCCGGGATATTAGATCGAACTCCTGAGAGTGAGAAGCCGAGTGTAATTGAAATTAACATGGTAGGACCTAAAAATGGAAAAGCCTAATGCGATGAATCTAGACTTCAGCACCTCGCCTAATGTGTGGAAGTTTTTAAATGATAATAGTTTTGTTCGGGGCATTATGGGTCCGGTTGGGTCCGGCAAGAGTTATGCTTGCTGTGCTGAGATATTTAAACGGGCTGTACAGCAAAAACCTAGTCCGAAGGATGGCATAAGATATTCGAGGTTTGCCGTTGTTAGAAACAGTTATCCTATGCTTAAAACGACTACGATTAAAACCTGGCTGGAATTATTCCCTGAGAATATTTGGGGCAACTTGCATTGGTCACCACCTATCACGCATCATTTAAAACTACCGGCTAGGGGCGATGCTTCCGGTATTGATTGTGAAGTTATATTTCTTGCGTTAGATCAACCTAAAGACGTTCGTAAATTGCTTTCATTAGAGCTAACCGGAGCCTGGGTAAATGAAGCCAGGGAACTCCCGGTTGCTGTTATTCAAGGATTAACGCATCGTGTCGGAAGATATCCATCTATGGCAGATGGTGGTACGACCTGGAGAGGAATTTGGCTTGATACTAACCCGATGGATTCAGATCATTGGTATTATAGGTTGGCTGAGAAAGAAACACCTAAAGGACAATTCGCCTGGAGATTTTTCAGACAAAATGGTGGAGTTGTTGAAGTGCCTACTGAAGATGTTCCGGCTGAAATACCTGAAGCTCAAGGTTATATATCGGCTGGTGGTCGATGGTTTAAGGAAAACAAGAAGGCTGAGAACATACATAATCTGCCTAAAGGCTATTATCAATCGTTGTTGGGTGGCAAAAACCTTGATTGGGTGCGTTGTTATGCCGAAGGAAAGTATACTTATGTCCAGGAAGGCAAGGCTGTTTGGGAAGAATACGATGACAGCACTATGTCTGCCGAGCTTCAGGCTGTCGAAAATGTGCCGGTACAGATTGGATTAGACTTTGGTTTAACTCCATCGGCTGTATTTGCTCAAAGATTACCTAATGGTGCCTGGCATGTACTACATGAGGTTGTAACTTTTTCTATGGGCTTAGATCGATTTGTTAATATCTTAAAAAGTGAGATGGCACAGAGGTTTCCTGGCTATGAATTTATGGTATGGGGCGATCCGGCTGGTGGTGCTAGAGATCAGCATTACGAAGTTACCAGCTTTGAGTTCTTAAAAACGCATGGGATACATGCCCGACCTACTCAGACCAATGATTTTAGGGTTAGACGAGAAGCTGTAGCTATGCCGATGAATAGATTGGTCCAGGGTAAGCCCGGCTTCCTGGTAAATAAGAAATGTTTACGACTAAGAAAAAGTCTTGGTGGTGGATATCATTATACCAGGGTGGCTATCGGTGCCGGTCAAGAAAGATTCAAGGATAAACCAAACAAGAATGAGCATTCCCATGTCGGGGATGCGTTAGGCTACTGCCTTTTAGGTGGTGGAGAAATGAAACGAATGACGAGAGGAACTACTAGAAATGCCCAACCGGTTATTGCGAACCAGGAATTTAATATTTTCGCCTAAAAAACTTAAAGATAGGCAGATTGTAAAGAGATACCAGGACCGAATACTCGGCAGTCGGACTAGTAATGGAAGGAGAAAGATTAATGTTTACGGCAGAAGAACTGATGCAAGTGATGAAACTTGATGGATACAAGGACCGGATAGTTGCTTTCCAGCCTAATCACATACACATGGCTGAATTTAGAGATTTTGACCAAGAAATATTAGATGGCTATGGCAGACCACATATCCAGGACTATGCTGTCGATGGCTTGAGCTATTCGGCTATCTGTGACGGCAAGGTTTATGCGATGTTTGGATTGTATCCTTTATGGAAAGGTGTAGCTGAAGCCTGGTTGTTGCCGTCTGCTAAATTAGAAAACCGGAAAATGGTATTTCATAAGGCTTGTTTACGATTTTTCCCCTATGCATCTGATAAATTAAAGCTTCATAGAATACAAGTCTATGTGCGTTCAACTAATGTTCAAGCTGTCAAATGGATAGAGATGATGTACTTTAATAAAGAAGGACTATTGAAGAGATATGGTCCTGATATCAATGACTACTATTGTTATGGGAGATTGTTTTAATGGGTGGTTTATTCGGTGGTTCAAAGCCACCACCAGGTCCTTCTAAAGAAGAAATTGAAAAGCAAGAAGATCGAGAAGAAAGAGCCGAAGCTGGTGAATCTAGAGAAAAAAGAAAAATTGCTTCTAAAGCTAGATCTAGAAGATCCGGTGGTAACAGATTATTAATGTCACAAGAAAGAGATAATCCGGCTTTAGGAAATGAAATGGGTGACACTACACTAGGTCCGGGAAGAAATCCTAGAGCATGAGGTCACATCCTAGAAATCCTAGAAAAGTAGAGGACAATGAAGATGCCAAACGTATCGTACAAGACAAGCAAAGGGATGAAGACAAAGCAATTTCCTTACACAAAGACCGGGATGGATCAAGCGAAAAAGATGGCGATTGAAACTGGTGGTAAGTTAAACAAGTCGATCAACTCTGCCGGTAAAATGAAAATGAAAAAGAGTAAAGCAAATGCGTAAAACTATTGCTGATCTGAATCCAAAATTAAAACCGAAGCCAAAACCTAAAGCTAAAGGAAGACCTAAGAGTGGTAGCAAAGAAGTTCCAAAATCCTGAAGGTGGACTTAACGAAGCTGGTCGAAAGCATTTTAAAAAGACTGAAGGTGCCAATCTTAAAAGACCGGTTAAAGAAGGAGTTAATCCTAGACGAGTTAGTTTTGCCGGTAGGTTTGGTGGGATGGATGGTCCGATGAAAGATGATAAAGGAAGACCAACAAGAAAGGCTTTAGCTCTCAAGGCTTGGGGCTTTGGAAGTGAAGAGAGTGCGAGAAACTTTGCGAATAGGCATAAAAAAGCATGACAAAATTAAAACCAAGTGAAGTTAAAAAACGATACGAAAATGCCAGCCGTCATAAAGATAACTGGAGATCAATTTACGAAGATGCCTATAGATATGCCTTACCAATGCGTAATTTATATGATGGTTATGGGGAAGCTAATGTTCCTGGTCAAAATAAGATGGCAAGTGTCTTTGACTCCACAGCGATTCAGTCTACACAAAAATTCGCTAATCGGCTTCAATCCGGTGTCTTTCCTCCCCAAAGAGAATGGTGTAGACTGATGCCTGGGGATGAGATCCCTGAAGAAAGAGAAGTCGAAGTCCAAAGAATATTAGATGAATACAGCACTAAGATGTTTGCTGTCATGCGACAATCTCAATTTGATATGTCTATGGGTGAGTTCTTACTTGAGCTTGCTATCGGAACGGCTGTTATGCTTATCCAGCCAGGTGATGAAGTCCAGCCAATTAGATACACTTGTATACCTACATTTTTAATCTGCTTTGAAGAAGGACCCTTTGGTAAAGTAGAAAACGTATATAGAAAAATGAAGCGACCATTTAACGTACTAGAGCAAGAGTTCCCGGATATAAAAATATCTCAGGCTATGAGATCCAGGTATGAAAGCGATGATACTGAAATGGTTAACCTTATTGAAGGCACCTACTACGACAAACTAACCGGTAACTACCATTATCAAATCATTGATGAAATGGGGCGAGATGAATTAGTTTACAGAAATTTAAAATCATTTCCTTGGGTTATAGCTAGGTATATGAAAGCATCACAAGAAAGATATGGAAGAGGTCCGGTATTAACTGCCCTTCCCGACATTAGATCATTAAACAAAGTTAAAGAGCTTATATTAAAATCTAGTAGTTTATCTATAGGTGGTGTTTATACAGCTAGTGACGATGGTGTATTAAATCCTTCAACTGTTCGTATTGTACCAGGTGCAATTATTCCGGTAGCTAGAAATGGTGGTCCCCAGGGTGAATCTCTAAAGCCGTTGCCTAGACCTGGTGACACACAACTTTCACAGCTTGTAACTGGTGACCTGGTTGCTTCGATAAAAGCTATATTGATGGATGAAAGTTTACCACCGGATACTATGTCGGCTAGATCTGCGTTAGAAATATCTGAACGTATGAAGCAATTATCTCAAAACCTGGGTGCTAGTTATGGTCGATTGATTAATGAAACTATGATTCCGGTAGTTAAAAGAACTTTAGAAGTTATGAATGACGTAGGCATGATTGAATTGCCACTAAAGGTTAATGGATTGCAAGTTAAGATTGCACCGACAGCCCCATTAGCTATGGCACAGAACATGGGCAAGGTAGAAGAAACTCTGAACTTTATGCAGATTACCTCTCAAATGGGTCCACAAGGGCAAGTCTTTCTAAAACAAGATAAATTAATTGATTACATAGCTGACCAAATGGGAGTGCCGGCAGAGTTAAGAACAACACCGGAAGAAAGAGAACAGCTAATGCAACAAGCTATGGAAGTAGCACAACAACAAGGGCTAATGAATGAACAAGGACAACCGGCAGAACAGCCAGCAGAGGTCAATCAATAGTGAAGGATGGGAAGGATTAACTGATCTTGAAGTTGATAACAAGCCACCTGAACCCTCTGAATTAGATAAAAATTTTTTTAGAACATTTCAAACCGAAGATGGTGAGAAAGTCTTACAGTATTTTAAAACATGCACAATAGATCAACCTACCTGGACACCAGGTGCAGATGCTTCTCATGGATATTTGCGAGAAGGTCAAAACTCTATAACTAGAGAAATTATCAATAGACTTAGGAGATGTAACAATGGCTGAAGAAAATCAAGGTTTAATGGCTGGAGTAGAAGCTGAAGTTAAACAAGAAGAAATTCAAGATGAAGGAATGGTTACTGCTAATCCAGGCGATGTTGTAGAAGGAGAAGACCTGGAAGGTGTAGAGTACGAAAGACCTGATGAGTTCCCTACTAAATTTTGGGATGAAAAAGAAGGTCCTGATATTGAGAACCTAGTTAAAAGTTATAACAATTTAGAAAAGAAACTAAGTGAAGGCAGACCAAAAGCACCTGAAGAGTATGACATTACTGCCCTTGAAGGTGTAGATTCAGAAGATCCATTACTCAAAGATTATACTTCATGGGCTAAAGAAAATGGAGTACCTCAAGATGCTTTCTTAGATCTAGCTAAAAAGTTCGTTGATATGGGCTATCAGTCAGAACAAGAAGCTAAATTAGATACTGAAAATGAACGTAAGTTATTAGGTGAGAATGCCAATGAAATTATTCAATCTAATATAAACTGGGGCAAAGGTTTAGTTTCTAAAGGTATTTTCACTCAGCAAGATTATTCAGAGCTTGAGGTCTTAGGTGGAACTGCTGGTGGTCAACGATTAATGCAGAAGCTTAGACAGATGCAAGGTGAAAAAGAAATACCAGTAGTTGCTATTGCCGGTAATCAGTTAGACAAGGAAGAATTGTTTGCTAGAGTTGCAGATCCTAGATATCAAACTGATCCAGCATTTAGAAGACAAACTGAGAAAATGTTTGAAGATAATGTACCTGGTTAACTGTATAAAACCTAGATGAATAATCTAGTATTTACAAACTATTCTTTTTTTGATATTAATTAAGTGATCGATAACTCCCATGAGCCGATCTGACTAGTGTAAATCACTACGTTGCTAGACGTTCTAGTAGTCGAAGGTCGGATTTCCGGTAACCAAAGGCGAAATAATTTTAACCTTTTATGGGAGCTTTAAATGGCTACAACATTAAGTAATGCGTTCATTACTTTGTTTGAAGCAGAAGTTCATCAGGCTTATCAGGCAACTGCTACTTTGAGAAATGTTTCTCGAATGAGATCAGGTGTAACTGGAAGTTCTGCTAAATTTCCTATTCTTGCAAAGGGTACAGCATCAGTAAGAACTCCTTCTACTGACGTAGTGCCAATCTCAGGTCAATTCAGCACAGCGACTGCAACATTGACCGACTATATCGCATCTGAGTATTCAGATATTTTTAACCAAGCAAAAGTAAACTTTGATGAAAGACAAGAGTTAGCTAAGTTAGTTGGTAACGCAATCGGTAGAAGAGAAGATCAAATAATAATTGATGCTCTTATTGCTGGTTCTGCCGGCACTACTGTGGCTAATACTGTCGTGACAACTGGTTCTGCTTCAGCATCAGATCTTAACGTAGGAAAAATTATTTCTGCTAAAAAAGCTCTTGATACTAATTCAGTTCCACCTCAAGACAGACACATGATCATTCATGCAAGTTCTTTAGCTTCATTATTAGCTGACGAAAGAGCAGTTAGTTCAGATTTCATGCAACTCCAGGCTTTAAGTCGTGGCGAAATTCAAGTTTTCGCTGGATTTAATATCCATATGATCGGAGATCGTGATGAAGGTGGTTTACCAAAAGATGGTTCTGCTGACAGAACATGCCTAGCATTTCACAAAGATGCTATCGGTTGTGCTGTTGGTATTGCTCCAAAAGTTGAGGTTAACTACATTCCTGAGAAAACTTCTTTCTTATGTTCAGCAATGTATTCAGCCGGTGCAGTAGTAATCGATACTGCTGGTCTAGTTGATATAACTTGTAGGGAGGGCTAATCATGGCTTTTAATAGAACTGGGTGGAACCCAATAGGTGGTCAATCTAAAAAAGGAACAGCCCCTCAAATCTTTTCGTATACTTCAACCGATAGTGTAGCTGATGCTAATACTGCTGGTTATTTTAATGCAGTTTCAGATGATGTAGCTGTTGGAGATATGATCTTTGCTAACACCTCAACGGGTGGCACTATAGTCGCAACTTTACTTTATGTTTTGACTAATGCTTCCGGGGTTGTCGATGTAAACAATGGAACTACATTAGCAAATACTGATGGTGATTAACAACTAATCTAGGGGGCAATTAATTTGCCCTCTATAACTTTAGGCGAGGTGCGTGGATTATGGCTGAAGGTGATACAGACGTTTCGATTTGCTCTCAGGCACTCCTCCTTTTAGGTGCAAATCAAATCACAAGCTTTTCGGATGGAACAGCCCCTAGTTCGATATGCTCGGTTTTATATCCACGCATTAAGTCACAGACCCTTGGCATGTATCATTGGTCTTTTACTTTATCAAAAACGTCATTAGCTAGATTAGCGACAACACCCACTAACTTTTATTCTTATGCGTATCAATTACCTTCAGATATGTTTTTAAATGTACCAAGGGTCGTTTACACTTCTAAGTCTTTGTCTGCACCTAATACTACTGAATATGAAATACAAGGTGACAAACTGCTAACTAATCAAACTACTATTGTCGTTGATTATCAAAGGTTAGTATCAGAACAAGATATGCCTTCTTACTTTACACAATTATTAGTTTATCAAATGGTTTGGCATTTAGCTGAACCTATTACCGATCAAATAACAAAATCAGATTACTGGAAGACTGTAGCCCTGGGAACTCCTACAGAAAATATGCGTGGTGGTTACTTTAGGCAAGCTATCAATATAGATGGTGCTGGTCAGTCTAAAACAGTTATAGCAGATTATTTATTAACCGAGGTTAGATCTTGAGCAGAGTTACCCAATATCAATCTAATTTTACTGTCGGAGAAATAGATCCTCTTTTAGTTGGTAGAATTGATATACAGCAATATGGGTCAGCTTTAAGTAAAGCTCAAAATGTTGTTGTGCTTCCTCAAGGTGGTTTTGAAAGAAGACCTGGTTTAAGATTTATGTTGGATATAACATCTCACCTGGGTGGATCATTTACGACTTTAGATGGTATAAGGTTAATACCTTTTGAGTTTAGTACCACACAAGCTTTTATGCTTGCCTTTGTTAAATTTGATACAAATAACACCAGGGTATTTTTCTTTGCCAATGGAGTTCAACTACTCAACATTAATGGATCAGGTGCCGACTATCTAGTTTGTGCTTTAGGTAATATTGACCTGGATAGAATGTATTTCACGCAAAGTGCTGACACACTAATTTTAGTACACGAAGATATGTCACCAAAATCTATAGTAAGAGGTGCTAATAATACGACTTGGACATTTGCTACTATTGCTCTGACTAATCCTAAAGTTGCTTTTACTTTATCAACTAGCAGTCCAATAGGAACAATTACTCCTGATGCTATAGATGGTACTGTAACAATAACTGCCAACGGTAATTTATTTACGGCAAATCATGTGGACCAATATATAAATGTTTTAAGTGGGTTTGGTAGAGCTAGGATTATAGAAAGAGTATCAGCGACTGTCGTAAAAGTTATTACTGAGTTACCATTTTTTAAAGCTGATCAAGCCATTGCAAACGTAGCTGGGTCACCAGCAGAACTCACATGGGAACTAGAAACTGGGTACGAGGATGCGTGGTCAGGGTCTAGAGGTTTTCCAAGAACATGCTCTTTCCATGAAGGTAGATTATATTTTGGTGGATCTAAAGCTTTGCCCAATACTTTGTTTGGATCTAAGGTTGCTGATTTTTTTAATTTTAAGACAGCCGAAGCTTTAGACGATGATGCTATTTTAGCTACAATGAATACTGATAGTGTTAATGCAATAACAGCTATGAGATCAGGTAGAGATTTACAAATATTTACAAAAGATGCAGAGTTCTTCGTTCCTCAAGCTAATCTAGATCCAATAACACCTTCTAATATTGTTATCAAAAATGCTACCCGTAGAGGATCTAAAGAAGGTATTATGCCAGTTTATGCTGAAGCTGGTACATTATTTATTCAAAGAGAAGGCAAAGCCCTTAGAGAATTTTTATTTAGTGATGTTGATTTAAACTACCAGGCTAATAATATATCTTTACTGGCTAGTCATTTATTAAAAAGCCCCAGGTCAATGGCACTTAGAATAGCCACAAGTACTGATGATGGTGACCTTTTATGCATTACAAATGACACAGATGGCACTATGGCTGTCTTTTCGATTTTAAGATCTCAAAACGTAGTTGCCCCGGCAGAGTTTATTACAGATGGATTATTTCTAGATGTAGCTGTCGATGGACCTGACATTTATACAGTAGTTCAAAGAACTATCGGTGGATCTACAAAAAGATATATTGAAATGTTTGACGATCAAAGAACGACTGACAGCAATATACAATATTTTTCGGGTGCCACTTTACCTGACAGAGCTAAACCTAGTAATACGACATGTTCTAATTTATCTCACCTGGAAGCAAAATCTGTAAATGTCATTAGAGATAATTTTGTATTAACTAATAAGACTGTTTCATCCGGTGCTATTACTGTAGATGCTGTGCCTGGAACATTTGTAGAGGTTGGACTTCCCTACTCTGTAGAAGTTAAGACATTGCCGGCAGAGCCTAAGTTAAGTTCCGGTGTTGTTGTTAGTAGAAAACGTAGGATCTTAGAAGCCACAACTTTAGTAGATAGAACCCAAAACCTAGCAGTCAATGGTTTTGAAATCCCCTTCAATACGTTGCCCTATACCTTGGGTTCTTCACCAGCCACATTTACCGGGAGAAAAAGATTAGCTCCCCTTCTTGGTTATAGTGATGAAGCACAATTAACATTTACTATGACACAACCTCTCTTCGCTACTGTGTTGGCTGTAGAGTACAAACTTAGTACTGGGGGATAATATGACTGTTGCAGTAGCATCATTAGTATTAGCTGGAGTTTCTGCCTATGCTCAGATTAAGCAAGGTGAATCCACAAAAAAGGCTATGTATAATCAAGCTGAACATAAAAAGTTAGAAGGTAGAGTTGAAGCTACAAAGGCAAAAGAGCAAGGCATCCAGGTTTTAAGAGCGACTAACAAAGCTTTGGCTTCAGTAGGAGCTATAGCCTATGCCGGTGGATTAGAGCCTTCTATAGGAACTCCTCAAGATGTTGGAACATTTGGCATTCTTAATCCTGGATTAAATGATTTTATTACGTCTAAAGATAATGAGTTCTTAGCTATGAGTACTGCCAATGCTCAGGCTGAAGATTTAAGGTTTGCCGGCAGACAAGCAAAGAGAGCTGGTTACATTGGTGCATTTACTACTATGGCTAGTGCCGGTATGAATTATTCATCTTTAGGATCTGCTCCGGCTGGTACTACTACGACTACTGCAAATTATGGACAATCACCTGGGTATTATCAGGGAAGGTATGGATAATTTAGATGGCACCTCGTTCTAGATATTTAGGCATACAACGGCAGATCGGTACAAGTGGCTATCGAGGTCCTTCCGGTGTTGGTATACAGCAAGCCCAAAGAACGTCACAGATGCTTGTTAGTGCCTTGGATAGTATGTCTAGCTATTTCTTTAAAAAGGCTTCTGTGCAAGCAGAAAAAGAAGGTGCTGAGTATGGTGCTGAAAATCCTATAACAATAAAACAATTAACAGAAAGTGCCTATAACGGCACAAGTGTAACAGACAGATTTGATGACGATACAATATTTGGTAGATCAGCTAAAAAGATAGCATTAGAAAGTGTTGGGTCAGATTTAGCTTTAAGTGCCAAAAGAAACTTTTCAGACTTAATTAGTAAGGCTACATTAAATGGTACTGATCTAAGTGAAGTTAGTAATGATTTAAAAGCAATTACAAATGAATATGTAAAAATAGCTAATAATGCTTCACCTATACTAGCAAGAAAATTATATGCCGAACTAGGTGTAAACTCTTCTGCACATTATAATGCTTATTCAAAAGTTTACGCAAAAAGATCGTTAGACGAATTAAGGACCGGCACAGCTTTAAATTTAAACTTTGATCTTAAAAGTATGGGTATAGAGCTAGATGCTGTTCTTAATTTTGAAGGTGATGAAGATGGATTAACAGCTAAGATTTATGGTGCTGGTCAATATCAAAATGGGAAGCTGTTGAGTGAAAAAGCTAGAAATAAAGCTGAATTAAAAAAAGCTCCAGGTTTTGAAATTAGTAAAAAATACGATTACATCTATAAAGCTTCTAAAGCTAAATACACTAAGACCATGATGGAAAGTGCCTTAAAAGATTGGGATGATAAATGGTTAGAGGTAAGAACAAGCACTATAGTTAGCACAGCATTAGAAACAGAAACATCATCTGACCTGGCTATGAAAATACACCTAAAACAAAAAACTGGTAATATTAAGATAGATGCCATCTTAAATGGAATGAGTGACAAGGAAAGATTAGATGTAGCTAAAGCTATTAGAGCAGAAAAATCTGCACAAATTAACTTTGAGAATACTATTCAAGACAAAAAGGATGGTGATGCAGATAACAAGATAGCCGAGTTAGAAGTAGATCTAAATAATCAATTAGCATTTGGTGCTAAAGACGATTTAAATGAAAAGCTTTCTCAGTTAGAAGCATTAGCCCCTGACAAATATAAAGATTTAAAAATTAAGTTTGATCAAAGTGATGGACTTAGAACTGTGAGTGATTCCAGGGTCAAAGCAGATTTAATAAAGAAAGTATCAACAGATAATTTAAGTTTTGGTGAATTACTAGAAAAATATGATGATCTTTCTTCTAAAGATTACAATGACTTAATGGCTAAAGTTGAAGTAAATGAGAAACAAGAAACAAAAACAGCGATGAGTATAATAGCTGGAGAAATGGGTTTTAGCCCTGAAGTTGAAATCTTAGGTGAAACAGATCCTAACTTTGAGAAAAGCCAAATCTATAGAAGAATAAAAGGTAGGGTTGAAGAAGCCTTACTTGATGCCCAAAAAGACGGCAAGAACTTTGATGCTGTAGCTATTGCTAGGGCTGTGTTCGCTAATGAAAATGAAGGCATACAAATTAAAGTATATGAAGGCAAATTGTTATCAGCCAAGGCTATCATTGATAGATTTGCAGAAGCTTATCCAAACAAGGGTATTCAAAAAAATTACACCAGGTCTGAGTTTGAAAAAGTTAAGAACATGCTCATTGTTTTGCAACCGGATGATAATAAAAAGTCGAGAGTAAAAGATTACAGAAACATATCGATAATTAATGCAGATATTCAAGGGCTTAAAAATGTTTTATCAAGCAGTAGGTTACAGTAATGGCAGATAATGACATAGACGTATATAGCGAGATTTTACTGTCCAACAATATCAGGTCTAGTGGAGGAGAGTATGAGCAATCCTGGGATGGGAAAAATTCTAAAATCAACCTTCCTACATCTATATTTGAAGACGTTGTAGACACAGCCGGTGACGTTGCTGAAACTGTAGGAGATTTTGCAACTGGTGTTGTTAAAGGGTTGCCACAAGGAGCCAGCAAAGCCGGTACAGAAATAATGGATACGTTTACTGGTCAATGGTATTCACAAACGGCTATCCCTTGGATGAATGATAATATTCCAGGATTGGCATCGGCTAATAAATCTATTAATGAAGCTATAAAACCTGATGGAACTGCTCAAGAGGTAGGAGGCATAGTTAGTGAAGTTGGAATGCAGATTATTCTTCCTGGTGCTATGGTTACAAAATCTTTACAAGGGGCAAACTTAGGCAGTCGTTTTCTTACAAATGTTCTTGGTTATGGAGCAACTGAAGCCTTAGTCATTCCGGCTAAAGATAAAGGATTATTAGAAACAGCTATCACCATGATATCAGGAGATACTGAAGCTGGTAAAGCTGTACTAGAAACACTAGAAGCTAATGAAGATCTTCCCTACTTGTTGCAGAAATTACAGAGATCTCCCCTATTGTTTACGGAAGGTGGTGTTATCGGTGAAACTATAGGTGAAGGTTTAGGATTGTTGCTAAAGTATGCAAAGAACAGCCCTATGCTTAAAAGCTTAAAAAGTGGTATTAAATCCCAGTTTCAAAAAATAGGTATAAATGCAAAAGAAACATTAGAAAATAATCAGGGAACTTCGACTTTGTCTAGTCTTGGTGCTGGTGAAATTGATAACTTCATTACAACGCAAATTGCTAAGTTTGCTCCTGACTATAAAAAAGAAATTAATAAAATAGCACTAGATAGAAATCCTAATGTTAAGGATATTAATAAGCCTAAAATACTAGTCGAAGATATTCATAAATTTTATGATCAACTTGCTTTAAAAAAACATGGCAGAAAATTAACTCTTTCTAATCCAAAAGATTATGAAATAATTAAAAATGAAAATATAACATCTATAAAAAACCAACTTAATAAAGAAGTTTCCGGCAAAGGTTGGTATGATGAAGATGTTCTTAAAATGTTTAATATGCTGGCTAGAATGCCAGGTTTTGACAAACTAGGAAACAGCGAAACACAAAGAGTAATATACTCAGCTATATTAGGGGCTACGTCACCTGGACCGAAAGTTGCACAAAACACTAAATCAGGATCAGCACAATATCTTAAATATTTAAGAACGGGCAAATTTAGTACTGAAGCACCTCCTAAAGGAACATCAGTCGAAAATATAAATATGGCTGGCTTTGGTCAGTATGGTTATCCCGATGGATTAAAAATGATCCAATTTTTACTGGATAAGTTTGGCGAAGAAAAATTTGCAGACTTTATGCTGTCACCAATAAGTAAGAAAGAATTGACTAAGCTAAGATTAGAAGCTGGTTTTAAATCCGGTCCAACTGGTATGAGTGGTACTGGTGATAGTCAGCATTTAGGTGCAACTATACTTGGTGATAAGGCTGGCAAATTCATGCTTAATATCCAAGGTTATCCTACAACTACAAAAGATAAATGGTTTGTAAGAACTATAAGAAGAAGTGAAGGTACCTTTGGCGATCACATGGTCAAGAAAATTGACAAGAATAAAGGTACTGAAAAAATGGTTGAGCTTGGGCAACCTAAAAACCAAAGTGAAAGATTACTTATGGACCAGCTTGTTAAGGATATTGTTAATGATCCCCAATTAAAAGATTTAAAATTGACGGAACAAGATGCACAAGCTATACTTTGGTTTCGAGAGCAGACCTTACAAAACGATTTAGGTGTGCCAACAAAACCGGAAACATTTTCCGAAGGAGTGGAGAAAGTAAGTGGACAAGAAGGATTTGGAATTCTCGCAAGCGATGCTGACAAAGTTGCGATTGAATCGGGAACAATTAAACCTGAAGGATACAGAGGGATCAGCTCCCGACAGCGAACAGTTAGAAACAACAGACGACTTCAGGAACTCAATAATTCAGGAAGCGATGGAGGACAATCCGGACCTTACGGAACAGACGGCATCACGAATGATGAAGGACCTGGGCTTTTAACATTTGAGCCTAACCCTGAAGTTCTAGCTAATTATAACAAAGCTGGATTAAATATACCTATAATTAAACAAGTTGATACTAAATCATCTGCCAACAGTTTTAGCATAGACATGGCTGAAGCTATGAAAGATCACCCATTTGGCAAACAAGTTACAATACAAAAACCCGAAGATATTTTAGATGCCAAATTATTTAGAACTGAGCATGGTGGTGGTTTTGCTATAAAACCTGACGGAGATATTGTCGGTGTATTTCAATCTCCAAATGCTCCAGCTAATAGTTCATACGCAATGATGCAATTAGCTATTAAGCAAGGTGGTAAAAAACTGGATGCCTTTGCTACAATGCTTCCAAAAATATATCAGACAGTTGGAATGAAGCCGGTATCTAGGGTCAAATGGAGTGACGAGTTTGCACCTGAAGGATGGGATAAAGCTACTTATAAAGAATTTAATAATGGAGAGCCTGACTTAGTATTGTTTGTTTATGATCCAAATTATTTTGGTGGGGCTAAATTAGATGACTTGCCAATATTTGATGGACCGAATGGTTATGGTCAAGCACAAGGATTACAAGAGAAAGCTTTAAAAGAATTAGGAGCTAATGATGGTTAATATACTTGGCAAAGGTGTAGAGATACTTAACAAGCTGGATCTAGCACAGCAAAAAATCCATAAAGAAACTATGCCGGAGAATGATATTACCGAGCTTCCTGGTGGAGATCTAGCTATAAAAGGTATGGATGAAGAAGGTGTAACTGCACTTAATAAAGTATTGGAAGATAGTGGATACCAGGGTCCAGGACTTAATCTTAATAGAATTGGTTTAATATTTAAAACTGAAGGTGAAGACCAAGTGTTAGATCTTCAGACTATGCTTGTTAACATTAAAAATAATAATAAAGATTTATTCGCACATTTAAGAAGACCTAAACAAACAATGGAAGGTATGCTTGCCCTTGCTGAGAAAACTGGCTTTAGTGAAATTGCCTATAAATTATTAAAGAAAAAACCTGGCACAGTTGAACCACCGGAGAATGTTATAGGTGGATTAATTATGATGTTAAAGCTGGGTAAAGAAATAGAAGCCAAAGCTCTAGCAATTACTAAAACCTCTGATGAAGGTGAAAAGCTACAAATATTCAGGGAACTTAGTGTGATTGCAACAGTACAATCAAACTTATCTGCACAAGTATCAGCTAATGTTTCTGAGTATGGTAGAGGTCTAGCTGTTATATCTAACGTAGCTAAATTAAATAATATTAATCTGACTGAGTATACATCTAAAATAGATCAGGCTGTACAAAATTTAGATGAAAATATGATTGATTATCATGCCCAGGCATTTTTAAGTTTACCAAGTACCGGTCAGGCTATGTATACCAAAAGAGGTTTCTTAGCTAAAAGCTATGACTTAGCTATGGAAATATACATAAATGCCCTACTATCTTCTCCAGTTACTCATATGGTTAACATAGCTGGTAATGCTATATTTCAAGGATCTTCGATGTTAGAATCAGGCATGGCTGGTCTTATTGGTACAGTAAGAACACTTGATGGCAGAAGAGGTAAGATTGGTGATCGTGTCTATAGAGGTGAAATGTCGGCAGAAGCACATGGTGCAAAGATGGCTTTGGGTGATGCTTTTAAATCAATGGCTTTATCATTCGGTGTTACCGGACAAGCTGGTGACTTTGCATCCAAAATAGATCTTAGAAGAAAAACAGTTATAGGGTCTACTGACAATATGGCTCACATTATGGATATGGCTAGTAAAGGCGATTATAGTGCTATGCTTATAAACATGATTGGAGTAACGACTAGATTACCTGGAAGGTTTCTTGCTTCAGAAGATGAATTTTTTAAAGTTATATCCAAACGTAAAGTCTTATATAGAGAAGCATATAGGTCGCAAATGATGACTTATGAAGAAGCTATTAAAGGTGGCATTGATAAAGTAAAAGCTAAACAAATGGCTGAAGATAGATACGCAGAAATAATATTAGACCCACCAGCAGATATTGCCGAGAAGATGACAGCCGAAGCTAAAATAATGACATTTCAAGATGATCCTAAAGGTGCCTGGGCTTCACTAGTTAATGTAGCAAACTTTCCTGGAATGAAGGCAATTGTTCCTTTTTCCAAAACACCTACTAACATTGTTAAAGAAGTGTTTGATAGAACATTGAACTGGTCACCGGTATATAAGCACTTAAAACAAAACACTCCATTTAATAAACAAGGTATTGATCAAGGTGGTAGTAAGGTATCAGGTCAGGAATTTGATAAAGCACTATCTAAACTTGTTATGGGTAATGGTTTGTTTTTGTCTATGGTTATGTTAGCTGATGGAACTTTTGGGGATAACGTAGTTGTAAATGGATCAGGTCCTTCAGATTGGAAAGCTAGGAGATATATGAGGTCGGCTAATATACCACCCTACTCTATTGGATTTAAACAAGATAATGGCGAATATAAATACATTACATTTAGTAGATTAGATCCAATATCAGGTATATTAGCTATGGCTAGTGACTACTCGTACTACGCAAAAAATGATGATGATTCAATTGTATTAGAAAGATTAGCTAAAGCTGGATCTCTAGCTATAGCTGAATACGCAATGAACTTACCTTTTCTCCAGGGTGTGTCAGAAATTTTTAAAGCTGGTGGTAATCCATATGGAAGCAAAGACGATCTTTTCAAAAGATTGCAAAAGACTTTAGCTGGTATTGGTGGTGATGTTGCCATGACTGTTACTAGTGAAGTAAATACATATTTACCTGAAAGTTTCGAGTTACCTGGAGCTAGTTCATTTACTAGGACTATGGAAAGAATAAGCAATCCTATGTCTAACAACACTATGTTATCTGAAGACCAAATTGATGATGCTAATACTTTTTATTTTCCTGAAGTTTTTAAGGGTTTTTATGAAGCTTTAAACAGAGCTAAATCAGGCAACCCAAGATATAATAATGAGTTACCACCAGCATTAGATTTTTGGGGAAACATTAAAATCCAGGGCAATGGAAAAAACTATGAATGGTTTAGCCCTATTAAAATTCAGGATGGTAGTTATACAAATCTAGACAAAGAATTAATCAGGCTGTCTGAAAGAGGTTTTGTATTTGATTCACATAGGAGGAAATATAATGGAGTTCAATTGTCTGCATTGCAATTCAATAGATACGTTAACCTGGTAAACAACTCTAATAGAATAAATCAAAAGTATAGTTTATCTAGTGGTGATCCTGGATATGATGCAACAAGATCTTTACTGCCATCTTTAAACAATACAATTACAAGTGAAGCTTACAAAGCAGAGCCTGACGATGAAGAAAAATATAAAATGCTTAATAACATTCTTGGTGATGCTAGATCGTCTGCAATGAAAATAATGCTAGATACAGATGATAGATTAAAGATATTGTCGAGTGAAAATAATTAGTGTATAAAACCTAGAGAGGTAATCTAGAATGGCAACATATAATGTAACAGCACAAACTAGGAGAGTTCAGTTTACCGGTGATGGTACGGCTGGTCCATTCGCTTTTTCTTTCCAGGTAAATGCAACAAGTCAAATAAAAGTATATGTTGATAGTACAGTTAAAACATTAAGCAGTCATTATACAGTATCATTAAACTCAGGAACTGGTGCCGGCACAGTATCTTTTACAAGTGGTAACTTCCCTACTAGCTCACAAATTATAACAATACTAGGATCTATTCCTTTATCCAGGACATCAGTTTATACATCCGGTGGTCAGCTAACGTCAGCAAGTCTTGAAGATGATTTTGATACAAATATGTTTGTTCATCAGCAAACTGGTGAAGAGATTGATAGATCACTTAGACTAGCAGAACATGACACTATATCCGGTGCAGATATGACCTTGCCGGTAAAAGATACCAGGAAAGGAACAGTATTAGGTTTTAATGCTACAACTGGTAACCCTGAAGCCGGACCAAGTATAACTTCAGTACAATCTTTATCGGCTGTAACAGCATCTATTAATTTACTAGGAACATCGGCTGTCGTTGAAGACCTGGGGATATTAGGCACTACAGCCATTGTTGAAGATATGGGTCTTTTGGCTACATCAGGCAACATAACAGCTATG
>TARA_R100000541_G_scaffold25662_1_pt1 | contig 23621 bp, 26 predicted proteins | sample TARA_R100000541 | Tara Oceans TARA_R100000541 (sample SAMEA2621416) | marine metagenome | biome: marine biome (ENVO:00000447); feature: surface water layer (ENVO:00002042); material: "saline water (ENVO:00002010), including plankton (ENVO:xxxxxxxx)" | depth 5 m | reverse complement strand
CACCTCCTATTGTAGCCCCACTAATAGCAGTAGCATACGAACCCAAAGAAGTTGGATATATCCAAGCCTCTACTGTAAAATCATCTGTACCAATAGGTTCAATTGGCATTTTAACATAATCGCCAGAACCATCGCCATATATCGATTTTGTTCCAGCAAATTTTACTTGACTTGTAGACGTTGCAGTATCGCCAAAACATTTTATTGCAGATGACTGACTCAAATCTGAAATAGATGTTTCTGGATTGAGTAAGAATTTGACGTTATTAGCACTATCAGTTACAACTATTGTTCCAATCATACCCGCATGATTTCCACATTGATAGTAATATGTACCAGCAGTATTAGGAGTCCAACTAACAACACCGCTTGTTGCTCCTTGTCCTGTTGCGGCCGGAGTACTGACATTTGCTCCACCGCTGGACACTCTAATATAAAAAGGATGACCTGAAGCATTTACAGTAAAGTTTACAGTTTGACCAATTACCATATTTACAGTTGCGTTACTACCAGTAACAGCACCGCTTAATGTATATGCATTTGAAAATGCATTTGATACACCTATAGCCATGGCTGGATACGTTGGAGAAGTTGTTAATGGTGCAGTTGGTGGTGTGAAATTAGAACTATAAATTGCAGAATGTGTTATTCTAATATCTGCCATATCTCCTTCAAAGTTTTCAGATGAGGAGTTATGTTCGCTACCGAACCTAGATGTTGTCCAAGAGGTGTTATCTGTTACAGTATTTGCACTACCTTCTCCATTGATCCAAGCCTTTATTACGCCAGAAGTTCTAGTTTGAGCAAAATGTGTCCATATCCCAGGCTCTTCCTTTTGATAAAGTGTGCCAGCACCAGTCTGCCAATAAGTTTGTGTGCCTCCACTTGTCCAATCAATAAATCTACCTCCGTTGTATACAATTCTATGTTGGCCATTTACACCTGTTAATGTTTGGCTTCCAGATTTATTAGTATTATACCTTATCCAAAATTCTATAGTATAATCGCCACTAGTAGTTGCCGCAGCGTCTGGAATAATAATTGCATTGCCGTTTGAAGTGCCAAAATGAACAGACGCACCATGAGAGGCTTCTGAATATGCAGCATTATCAAATGATGAGAATGGTTTTAGAGATGCATCACCACCAAGGGTGATTGTATGATTTGATGCAGATTGATCTTTAAAATAAGGTAGTCGGCCTAGTAAGAATTTCGTGTTTGTAATTGCAGTCAAAGGTTGAGTCGGTGGTGTGAAGTTTGATGTGTATGCTGCTGTTCCATTTAATATTCTAATATCAGACATATATCCAATAACGCCAAAACTAGCAGAAGTGTCATTCCCAAAGATTGGTGCATTCGTACCGATTAATTGAGTTGAAGAGTCTGTAAAAGTAGAACCTTCTTGTTGCCCGTTTATAAATAATTTTACATCAGTGCCTGATCTTGTGAGGGCAATATGATTCCATGCTTTCAGATCTATAGCATTACTTGTTATTCTAGTACCACTATCATACCAATAGGTCAGAGTGTTATCTCCATTAAGAAAAAGAGCTGGATATCTTCCGTTTCCACTAGACCCACGAAAATCACAAAACATAGTTAATGATCCATTTTGAGATGTTAAATATACCCAAAATTCTACTGTAAAATCGTTAGTACCAAATGCAAATTCTGCATCGCCATTTAAATTAAGCTTATCTCCAGATCCATCAAAGTATGTCGAATATCCACCATGACGATACGGGCTAGATGTTGATGCAGATGCATCATTAGCAACAGTAATTGTATGATTTGATGTAGATGCATCATCAAAGGTTTGATTAGAACCAGTTGCAGTTGCTTGCGCCAGCATCGCAGTATGTTTTGAATTTGTTACAGAAAATGATAATGTAAATGCACTAACTGCACTTACAACTCCGTTTAAACCATCAGTTACACTAAAGGTTAAACTAAAAGTTCCCTCATTTGCAGCATCTGTTGAAGGCGTAATGGTAAATACATTATCAGCCTGAGCCACTGTTGCTTTTGATCCTAATGATCCGGTTGATACTACATAGGACCACGTTAAAGTAAATCCTTCTGGGTCTGTTGAAACGGCTGTGATAGTTGTTGCAGTACCATCAATTGCTAATGAATACGATCCATCAACTCCAGTAATTGCAGTTGGCGATGCATTTGTAACAGTAGCAATTAAGTACCATCCTACACCGCTCCAAATATATAATCTATTTGTTGCTACAACAAAAGCTGTATTTCCAGGTGTAGAACCAGAAGCCGGTAAATCAGCAAAGGTTGCATATGAATACGATCCTGGTGCTGAACTAGCACTTTTTGGAAAGCTAGCTGATTCAGTTGCGTATCTTTTTCTCGAATAACTTCCCATTTAAAAAGCCTTTATTAAATGTCCATTTCTTTTTGCCTGTGATCTTTATTGATATGTTTTAAATTTTTAACTATTTCGTTATTTTCTGGATTTACTCTTAATGCTTTTTTATAATATGCTGCATGGGTGGCAACATCAACTTTTTCATAAGCAGCTTTCTTATGAAATTTAGTTTTACTTTTTTCACCTTTCGGAAGGCCATCTTCAGCTTTTTTCTGACTATCAACCATTTTATTATAAGCTTCATGAGCCGCGGTAGCTTTTTTCCCCAGATCCTTCATGGTCGCACCATGCTTCTCATCGGCATAATCAGCTTTTCTTGGTTCTTCATAATGTGGATGATCGTAATGTGTATGATCATATCCTAGTCTTTTATTATCTATATGTGTTTCAGCAGGATTCTTTTGTTCAGCGTCTTTATGCTTTTGCATTTCTTCATAATGGTGATCTTGCTCTCCGCTACCATAGTGATGATCATGATAATCGCTATAATTTGAAGATGTAAACTCATGTTCTTTATGAGTTTCTAGATGAGCGGTGGCGGCTTTGTGAGCATCATGATGGAGTTTTAAAGTATGTTCAGCATGAGCTATTCTCTCTTTTGCTTCTTTGGCATGTGCTTTAAGTCTTCCTACATGCTTTTCAATAGTTTTCACGCGTTCAAAAGCCGGGCCATCACCGTGAATACTCCTGCGATCTTTGTCTTCTTTATCAAGACTATTTTCTCTAGCAGAGATTCGACTCGCCGCTAAGTCGCTACCATGCGTCATTGCCAGCCTAGTATGCTCTCTGGTATTTCCAGCAGCATCTACTTTATCTTTCTTTTCAGCACTATAGAATGATCCGTGTTTAGGATTGCCGTCTTTATCCTTAGGTCGCATTGAGTTTGGATCATCAGTACTACCTTTTTTGGTAATATTATAACCTGTTGAAGTACCTTTTAACTTTGATAATTGTTGAGCGGCCTTTTCTTTATCTTTACCAAGCTTTGCTTTTGCAGATGCAACCTCAGCATCTTGGGCTTTGGCTCTATTACCTATATTCTTCATTTTTTCCGCATGTTTTTCAGGATCACTTTTAAATGACGCTACTGCAGCCCGTCTTGCATTGCCAATTCTCGTAAGCAAACCTTTTTCGTTGAGCTGCTTCTGATGCTGAATATCTTCGTTCATCTGTTTAAAAGTTTTCATATCTACCCCATTCGATAATTTGCTAAACCATTTTACTATATTTATACAAATAAAAAAAGGAACAAAACTAATTGCTCCTTTTTCTATACTATTTCTTGTAAGGAATTATGCTACCATGTCCTCTAATTCATATATCTTCTGATCTAAATATACTTTTTTTGATTCTAGTTTCTTAGCTAAAGAATGGTCACCCTTTTGTTTTATTTCCTCTACGTAAGCTTTAAGCTCAGTAGAATCTTTTTGTAATTTTGCTATTTGATTGTTATGTAAAACCATTTTAGTTCTCCTAAAAAAAAGACAGACTCTTCCGAAGAAGGCCTGTCTATAAATCTAATTATAAGTATATTTTCCAATCATTATATATTTATTTCTGTATCAAATTTGGAAAGGCTTCTTTTACTACTGCTTTAGTAACTCCTTTAATTGGTATTTTATTAATCATGTCGATAACTAACTCTGATTCTGGCGGTGGAACCGACTCAATCAAAGTAATAAAAAGTTGTTCTCTTCTAATTTTTCGCATAGAATCACCTGATTGTCCTTGAACAAAAGTAACAAATTCTTTATGCTTTTTAAGTAAATTAGATGGTGCGTTATATCCCTGATTTTCTTTATATGGCGGCCGGCCATTAGGAATATTCCATTTAACATTTTCGTCATAAGTTCCTCTAAGAATATCTTTTAGAGCCCATGTTTCGTTCTTCCGTAATATTTCAATCTTTTGTTTTTTTGATCTTGCCTTTGAGGCATCATTAATTACATCACTTATCATTATTATATAAACTCCTGTACGTTTTCAACTAACATTCTACATCTTTTAGATACTAAATATGGGAATACTTTAGACTTGTTTGCCCATTGATCTTGTTCTATATACGTATTTATAATTTCTTCTTTAATACTTTGAGGACATTCTGATTTTTCTGTTAGATCTATCATTTTTTTATTACGAAGATAATTACGATAAACATCATCACCTAATGATTTTGGATCTTCTAGGAGTGCAGCTTTTTTCTTTGCTGATAAAGTACCTTGACGTCTGCCTTCTACAAAAACTTTATCGTCAGATAAAACATTTGGTACACCATCAGTACCGCATCCAGTAAGAATATGCTCTTCAAGATAAAGCCTAGGATTAGGCTCATCCATAAACTTTTTTGTAGCTGTGGAATACTGGCGAACATTGCCGTATTTTTGTAATTGTCTAAAATCTTTATCAGATGACACAATCATAACTTCTTCATGATTACCAAACTCTTGAGTGTGCTTAACAATTTCAGCAATAGCATCATCAGCTTCACATCCCCACTGATGAATAACCTTATATGGAAAATGTTCTTTTAATTCTTCACGAATTAAACTAATACAGCGAAATGCTTCATCCCAATCAATTTTAGACTTTTCTCTAGACTCTTTACGTTTACCTTTATATTCAGGAAACACGTCTTTTCGCCAATTACCGCCGGCATCTGCTACAATTACTACTTCACCGTATTTATCTTTAAACTTCTGACGATACATACGAATGCTATTTAGTATCATATGTCGAATTAAATTTTCGTCAGCATTAGCTAAACCCATCGCTACCGGAGCAATCGAGATACCTGAGAAGTCAATTAAAATCATCTGGGATTCCTTTCATTATGTAAGTATTATAACATACTATTAATCAATTGTAAACCCTTTATTCAGATAATTCTTGAATTAATTTTACGTCAACTTTGCCCTCTTGCATTAATCTTTGACGATTAGCAAGATGTCCAACTTCAACATCAGCTTTAGATTGTCCGTGATATGGAACAGCATGGCCTTCATCAATAAGGATCTCGGTGCACATACGTCCGTCCGGCGCAACAAAATCACCAAGGACTCTACCAAACTTACCTTTCATATCTTCACCATCTTTATTGATTTCAGTCTTTAACACGCCTTTAGTTCCAAGAAGTTCTTGAAGTCTTGCTTTGGCTGCTTTACCAAAAACCTTTTCGACTTTATCGCTGGTACGAGATTCAGGTGTATCAATACCCATTACACGAACTCTTTCATCAGTTAATACAATGCCAAATCCAAGATCGATGTCTACATCAACGGTATCACCGTCAACTACTCTATTAATAGTACATTTATATTCGTACATTATTCTTTTCCTTTTACATGTTTTGAATGAATTTTGCATCCAATAAATTCATTGTAATATTCATCATTAAAAAGGACTTCACGATCAAATTGTTCTTTTGCCTCATAATAGCTCATAAGACCCTTTGTCTTACATAGCTTTAGTATTTCTCTTTTAAATCTATTTTCTCCATCATTTTCTACAAGCAACTTAACTTCTTCATTTGAGCCATAGTAACTCATCCAATCAGATTGAGCTTTTTTTACTCTTCGTCTAGTTTTACCCTTTAAAGGTTTAAGTCTTCTTATAGACCATAAAGTTTTTTTACCAATATATTTTTTATTATTTGTTAAGTCAGTTATACAGTAAACAAATCCAGCTAAGTCATTAATACGAGAATCAGCTGGATCAAACTCTTTATTTTCAAATAACCACAATATAGTATTCCTTAATTACAAAATACTATTTATATAAATTAATCGTCATCCTCTGCATCTAGTAATTGAGCATTTACTTCGTGTCCACAGCATGGGCAATATTCTGGCTCTTTATCTTCTGTTGATACTTGCGATTCTGCATCACAATAGTTACATTCAATATAGTAATGTTGCATATAGTCTTCCTTATGCTTCGCAACTAGCACAGTTCATAATATCACGAACTAGTTCTTGCGCTGGATTTGATGACCTTTGATAGTAAAATGTCTTAACGCCTAACTTCCATCCTTCAATAATTAGCGCATTAACATCCTTTGCCGAAACATCTGGATGAATTAAAATATTTAATGATTGAGATTGATCGATATATTTCTGTCTTCCGCCGGCTTGCTGTACGATAGAAAGCGGAGTAATCTCACTGAAAGTTTTAAATACATCTTTTTCATTTTGAGTAAGAAAATCTAAATGTTGAACTGATCCCCCATGCTTAAGAATATCCACCCATACCTCTTCATTGTTTTTACCGTGATCATGCAATACTGCTTTAAGATGTGGATTGCGGTATGTAAACTTTCCCTTGGCTAAATCTTTAGTGAAATAATTAGAAGCAAGCGGTTCGATAGACGGTGATACCTGACCTAGAATAAAAGATGAAGAAGTCGTTGGGGCAATTGCAGTTCTTGTTAAATTACGCTCACCAACACCAAGCATACCGGCAGGTTCACCATATTCAATAGCCAACTCCTTTGATGCTTCAAGAGACCTATCATCAATAAACTTACTAATTTTCATAGTGAGCATATGTGCTTCAAATGATTCAAATGCTATATTCTTAGATTGTAAATATGTATGCCATCCTAATTGACCAAGACCTAACGCTCTCCAATGCGCTGCGAAATCATGTGCTGATTTCATAAACGGAATATCAGCAGTCTTTTCAATATACTCTTCCATTACCGCATCAAGGAACCAAGTCATAGTTTCTACTGCGTCTGTATCTTGCCATTCATCAAATGTGGCACAATTCATTGACGCTAAATTACAAACAAACGACCAATCTTCGCTTGATGGCAAACATATTTCAGAACAAAGATTTGATGCCCAAATAGAAATATCTTGATCTTTTAACACTTGAGGCTTATTGTTATTTACAGTATCGCTAAAAAACAAATATGGATAACCAGATTCTCTTCTCTTACGAAGCACCCGTGCCCACACGGTACGCTTTTCTGTATCACCAGCAATCATAGATTCCATCCATTCGTCTGAAATGCAAACACCAAGTGAAAGATTAATAATTGAAGAACCTTCTTCACGGCATTCTAGAAACTCCATAATATCTGGTGACTCAATAGGAAGATATGCTGCACACGATCCTCTACGGACATTACCTTGGGCAACTACATCAACTGTTGTTTCAGCAAGATTCATAAAATGAACTGGACCGTCGGCTGTTCCGCCTGATTTAATTTCTTCTCCGCGTTGGCGCAGAGCTCCAAAATATGCAGAAGTACCGGCACCCATTTTAGTTTGCATACCAATCTCAGCGGTCTTCATAAGAATCGATTCCATATTATCATTAACGAATACGCCGTTGCACGAAATAGGAAGTCCTTTCTTTGTACCAAAATTAGACCAAACTGGTGATGAGAGAGAATAAAATCCTCTACTCATATAATCATAAAATTTATCAGCAAAGCCGTCTTTATCGAGGATAGTCTCTGCAGTCTGAGCGATCATGCGAACACGCTCTTCTACTGTCATATTTCCATCGATGTATCCACGGCTTAAGAAAAGCCGTGAATCATCGTTTGCCCATTCAAATCCCATTATATAATCCTTTAAAATAAATCATCAGCAGTAATACCTTGTCCCTTTGCATATTCGACCGGGCGCTTTTGAAAGAAATCTGTCATATTAGCACCTAGCAGTTCTTCGTCAAACCAAAATGTTTGATCAATCTCGTCTTGATTATATATAATCTCTGAATTGTCAAATCCAATCTGATCTAAAGAATCAGCCATTCTTTTAGCAATAAAAGATTTGAGAATTGATGCTGACAATCCATCAGTTTGGTATCCACCCATAATCCAATCAATGACTTTGCTTTCTGCTTTAAGAGCATCGATGCATTCTTCTCTTACACGGGCTTCTAATTCATCATCAAACAAATCAGGATACTCTTCACGCAATGTATTAATTAGCTTAATGCCAACTTGAGCATGTAGCATTTCTTCATTTCGAGTATATTGTACTTGTTGCGCACAATCTTTCATTACTGCTTTATTACGATTCATATGCATAATGATATAGAACTGACTAAACAAACTTACATTCTCTACAAACAACGTAAACAGCATAATTGAGTAGATATATTGCTTTTTATCATCAGCATAGACTTTATTATTATATTTGCGTAAATAATCTACACGGCCTCTAATTACTTTTTCATTTAGATTTTCTTCAAATACATGAGTCAGATGCAAAACATCAAGAATTTTCTCATATGCCATATTATGAATGACTTCTGAATTGGCCATAGCATAACCTAAGTCTTTAATCGATGGATGAGGTAAGTGATTACCTACATCAGCCCAAAATGATTTAACTGCAATTTCAATTTGACCGATCGCTGACATAGTTTTAACAACAATCTCACGTTCTTCTGGACTCAAATCTGTTTTAAATTGTGAATAATCCGAACGAAAATTAAATTCTTCTGGTGTCCAAAATCCTTTCCATATAGCTTCAATAAAGTCTTTTGTCCATGGATATAAGTCTGGTTTTCTTGAGATTTGTTCTTGAAATAACATATTATTTTCCTAAGCGTACTTTAGTTCCCTAGCAAATACATATTATTTGCTACGAATGTTTATATTGAGAGTGAGTTTCTTTTTTAATTGGTACTATTATATATCAGTATTAAAATTTTGTACAATGAAAAATGCGCATATCTTTTTAAAAAAATTAATATATTTAGTATATACATATGTACAAGTATACCATATCTTGATATAATAAGAGAGTATCTCTTAACAGGGGGGATAGTATGCTATGCGTCAGAATAGTCTTTAGGTTGTATCGACACTGTGGAATTCTTTCTACCGCTAATATTTCTATTATCACCTGAAATTCTTGACATCTCATTTATTCTATTTTCTAATTCTTGAATCTTAGCAGCAATTTTTGGATTTACTTTTTTCCATGCTTCTGGATCTTGATCAAACCACGTCCATCCATATCTATCACGCAAATAGTCACATGCTTGATCAAATTTTGAATATCCCCATAAACCTATTCTGGTATCTCTTATATAAGCTAAACATGCTGCGCCAAGAAGGGCTCCAGCGATACTAGTATAAATCCATAAGTATTCCATTCGTTATTCCTCTATAGTAACTGCTTTATCCATGGTTTTTTCGCTTTCAATATAATAATTTTTATATGCCTGAATGATTGCTTGTTGTTGACCTATATACATTCGAATATCAGATATATTTAAACCCAATTTTCCATAATCATCTCCAGTTAATCCAAATAAAACTAGATCATCTCCTGTCTTTTTTAGATCATCAAAAACTTCTTCATGATTATTTGGTGTTATTGCAACCCATGTTATATCACGTTGATCAATTTGATCTGCTTCCGGTAAAACAAGTTCAGGTCTTTCGACTGGTTTAGTTTTAATCTCTACTGTTTCGGGAAGCCTTTTCAAGCTGCTGCAACCGTTCAGGGTCAACAAGAGTATCAAACAACCAAGGGCATTCACGATTAAACGCTTTTCCATTTTCTGCTTCTCTTTCTTTTTCACTTAATGGAGCGCCAGACATTAATTCAAAACATCTTAATGCATTAGCAGTTCCCCTATTAATTAATCTTTCAACTACATCTGGCTTCTCAGCGCCAAGCAACCCAAGATCTAGACTTTCTAATTTCTTTGCAAGTATTTTATTCCGCGTACGTGTACGGGTCATTTGTTTATTAACGCTTTTTAATTCATTGTTAACTGCTTGAATATCAGACTCAAGTGCGCCAATAGTATCTTTTTGAGTCTGTACAGCACCCTCAAGCTTAGCATTGTTTGCTGTTAATATTTCTACTTTCGCTTGCATATGGTTCCATGTAGCATAGGCTCCATAACCTATAGAGCCTATTAAACCGATTACAAATATCATCATATAAATTTTAAGCATTTACTTGCCGTATGCGTGTTTCTTAAATGTAGTTAACAATAGTTCTTTACCTCTATATTTTTTCTTTAAAGTATTAGCTTTTGAACTATTGAGTTTATATCTACGATCAGTTACTGGAACTTCTTTTACTCTACGCATCATTTTATGACCAAGCGGAATATTATCGTGGCCAGCAACTGGTCCGCCAGTACTGATTGAATTAGCTGGTGCATCTTCCTGCACGTCTTCTACTTTTTTAAAGGTGCCATGATGATGTCTTCCATCATATGTCGGATTAATTTCTTTTCTCTTTTTCCGGTCTTCATCTTTATCTTTACGAGTATTTTGAAAAGCTGTATTTAAAGATCTTATCTGTGCTAATTTGTTTTTCATACCTTTACCTTTGGTTTGATTATTCCTTGAGTTACCATATCTAATCCAATATCAGACTTCTTAGGTACTTTAATAGCTTTACACATTCCAATTAAATTCTTAGGCGATGTGTTGACCATAAAGATAATTGGATTTGCGGAAAGATATGCATGAGCTGCATCAATATAAGGATCTTCAACTTCTTTTTTCCATCTAGCAGCAAGCGCTGGTATTCTTTTAATAGCCGTCATTTGTTTTCCATTCACGCCAGATTTTTCTCTACCTAGGGCTCCTTTGGGATCAGCCATATTCTTAAGTTCTAGGGCCGGACCGACTATTTTTGTCATATCCATAGTGGCACCTAATTTATAGTTAACCATATATCCATCTTTAGTAAAATTGCCAGCTTTGATTTCATAATTTTTACCATCAACTACTAAATCAACGCCGGCAGAAGAACCACCACCTAAATGAGCGTCATCTAAAATAAAGAATAACATTGCTTCACCAGGACCAACACCTTTAATATCATACTTATGTAATTTTCCAAATGCAGTTGCGTCAGCCTTTTTCAGTTGTTTTAAAACTGAATTAACTTTACCTACAGTTGGTTGACCCTTTATAGTATTATCCATATTAAATGTCGGAAAATATTTCATATGAAACAAGTGCTGAATTTCTTTTTTATATTTTAAAGAAGTGAAATCAGATCCTTTTAAATTAAACGATGTTAATTTTTGAGCATTTGCTAAGAATTCAGCATCTAACTCTGAAACTGCCACTGACGCCATTTCTTTGATATATTTTTTCAGCCGCATCACGACATTATTTCCCCTATAGTGATATATACTTTTTGTCTAGTATTTACATGCGTAGCTTCATATACATTTAATCCAAACATTTCACCTACAGGATAACAATCGTTTCCAACTCGAATCCAATCTCTTGGTCTTACAACCTCTTCAAATGTGCTATTTACTATTTTATTATTTTTAACTCTATATGATCCTGGAGCTAATGCACCGCTTTCTAATAAAAACCAACCACTTTGTTCTGACAAAAAATCAAGTGGATCAAGTCCACATTTTTCAGTAATTTGTTTTATTGACTTATCAGTCAGATCTAAATTTTCTTTAATGAGATACAGCGCGGCAGCATATCGAGCAACAACAGATTGACCTCCAGGCGCTTTGGCCATTAATCTTTTAATATTAAATACTAAACGAATAAATGGTGTATACGCATCTCTTTGTTCTGGGTAATCCAAATCACCATCAGTCCGAGTACGCTTACCATCTTTGTCAATAAGACCTAACTCAAAGGCCTTTGTTTTTTCGAACGGTGTCACCAGTAAGGCCAAAAACCTAAAGGTATATACTAAATCACCAGCCTTTTTAATAAATCCCATTCTTTATATCTTTCTTAATATTTGTACAATCTTGTCATCCATCTCAATCTCAATAAAATCAGTTGGCTTAATATGCTTTAAAAATATCAAAAATGGTTTTATTACTTTCCAATGATCATTATTTAATTTATACTTTAAAATCTTTATGCTCGCTTCAACTCCAAAAACATTAAAAATAATAATAAGATGATTTAGTATCAATCTATCTGCTAATCTTTCAGATTCAATATATCTATTTACTAATCTTTTTACATACTTAAATCTATTTAGATCTTCATAAAACTCCTCGACATCAATACATTTTGGATTGTAATAATGCCGAGAAGCAAATATTAGTAAATTGTCATCATTTATTTCATCAAATAATTGCATTATGTTTATTTTCTAATTCGTAGCCTATTTATAAATTTCTGGATGTAGCTCTTTTGCTGTAGCCGCGTCGTCATAATGTTTAGCTAAATACTTTTGAAGATCTTTTTTCGATCCAGTAGCGTCGTGTGAATTAGCAGTGTGAGTGCCATCGTCCATTTGGCTTTTCTTAATAGTAATATTATGCATCTTGGCATTATCATCCGGTCCACCTGTATGATCAATATCGACCATATGAGTTTTACCTTCTCTTATACCCTGCAAAAGCGCCGCATAAGTTTTAATAGTTTTTTCGTTATCGTTATTTGCAAACATTATATTTCTCCTCTAATGTATTTAGCATATTTATCCATATAGCTTTCGCCTACTACACCAGCATTAGCTGCAGGAGCTTCTGTAGATTTTACTTTATTTTTATCACCAGCATTTGGATTTGGATTAGGTGTTGGTGATACTTTTGGAGCCTTTTTAATAGCTTCAGCTGTCTTTTTAGCCGCAACGTTACCGTCAAATTCTGGCAGAACATCTGGATGGATAGTATGCATATCAACAAATTCTTTTTCAGTCATCGTATTACGGCCAGCTTTATCAGTCCAACGACCTCTTGCCTGCTCATCATTGGCTTGAGCTGCAGTTACTGGTGTTGAGTGATGAATTCCTGTTGGCTTAGCAGCTTCTTGCACAGACTCTTTTTTTGCTTTATTTTTGTTCACACTTGTGCGGGTCTGCGCAATCATAGCCCGGGCTTCCGCTTCGTCGGCCTTCGACGTGTCGGCTGTGCTATATGGATATTTCATTCCACTCTTTTCATATTCGCCGGCGAAGCGATACTTCTGCAGCTCTTTCCTAGTTGTTGGAACACCTTCTTTAACAGATTCTCTAGCCAGTTTATCAACAGCTATGCCAATACCTTTTTTACGGTTACCCGCCTTTCTATCCGCATCGGTTGCTTTTGCAAAATTCTTGTGCTGCACTTTACGGCTTTGAGACGCCATTCCACGGAATTCAAATTTATCTGCGTCGGCTTTTTGTTTATCTATGTCATGAACGGCTTTCTTGGCATAATCTCTAAGAGTTCCCTTGCTCACTTCATTGATTTCGTTTTTTTCTTGTATATCAGCCCGAATATTTTCAACCATATTACTAACACGATTCATAACAGATTCTTGACGGTTAGCTTTCTTAACGGCGCCATGTGTCCGGACTTTTGCAAGATCAGGTGCAGTAATTTTGCCATCTTTATTATGATCTAATTTATGTTGATCGCCATGGAGTTCTTCGTCTGTTTCCATTTTCTTTGATAATGCAGCAGGCATAGGCTTCAAAGATACTTCTTTGGGCGGCTTAGCCAATTTTGCGCCTTGATCAAAATCACGTTGCTGTTGCTTTGTACCAGGTCTAACAGGTGCAGCACCTACTGATTTTACAGGAATTGACCTTTGATCATTTGCTACATTTCTCTCAAGCTCTCCAGCTTTGCCTTGCCGAGAAGCATTTACTGTACCACACGCTGCTTCTGCAACCATTGCTTCAGCTTGATCTAATGTATAGCCTTGATCAATAAGTGCTAATACATCGTCTACATTTACTGATTCGTTTGCTGTCTTCATAAGATCTGCAATCTTACCCATAGTCTTTTTATCCTTTTTAGTAAGCTCAGGCTTTTTCGTCATGGCAGTTTGACCGTCAGGAATAGTAGCCTCGTCCACATTTACTGATTCGTTATAAGATGCATGCAATTTACCATCTCCTTCTTTTTTTGATAAGCTTACTCGATCACCGCCATATAATTCGCTTGCAGCACCTTGACCTAAATGGTCAATTGCTAAAGTGTGAATTTTTTCTCTTACTTCAGTGTCCATACCATCAGCATGAGTTCTGGCTTTATCCCAGTCACCGGCTTTAACATGCTTTGCATGATCCATAAAATCTTTATGATCCATATGATCTTTGCCGATTTCTTTACAATAATTCATAAGACCTTTATGGAAGGCGGCTTGACGTGCTGCACCTTCTTGTAAATCTGTTGATTCTTTCATCGGATCAACGAAATCGCCTTTTTTGATTCTACCTGCAACTTGACCCATAGAACCATGTACTACAAAATCTCCATTTGTTGCGATAGAGCTAGTATGTCCATTGCGAGCATTTGGCATTTGTTTTTTGCCTAATGCACTCAGCATAAGTTTATGCAGAGCTTTCGCTTGTGCACCAGTAGCTTTAACACCTTCGAACTGCATTGATGATTCAACTACAGATTTTGCGTGGTGTTGACTTAATGCAACTGCAATTTCTGGTGGAGCTGGTTTATTTTCATTTTTATAATCAGCAATATGTTTTTTTAACATAGAATTAGGAACCTTCACCATTTTTCCAACTCCAGCTTTTACAGCTTGATTAGAAATGTTCTTAGTATCTGCAGGTAACATTTGATGTTGACTACCAATGACACCAGCATTCATATGGCCGACCAATCTATACTTATTAGAATGTTTTTGATAAAAACTCACTAGAGCGTTATTATCAGTAGTTATATTCTTTGCTTCATCAATCTCTTCTGGTTTATCGTGAGTGTATCCCATCTTTTTCATACGCAAATGATCTTCTTCTTTTTCGGCCTTATAACCTTTACCAGTTTTCGGATCATACATCATATGTGGCTCAAACTTATCTTCTTTATCTTCTCTAACGCTTGTACCTTCTTGATCATTTTTATCATCACCAGTATAAGCTTTAAACTTTTCTTGTTCATCATCATCATCTTTTTTAGATGACTTTTTCTTTTTATCAAATTTCTTATCATCTTTATCAGCATCTTTGCGCAAATCAGCGAGATCATCAGCTTCGATATCTCCATCACCGTCTGCGTCTAATGCTTTTTGATTAGGATGTAATTTCTTTTTAGCTTCTGACATAAGCGTATCATGGTTGTCTACTGCCCACGCATTAGCGTCAGATTCTTTTTTGAATTCTTTTAATTTTTTATTATCTTTACTATATACACACCACATGCCATTATCGTTTTGTTTTACATGATCTGTGGGATCCATCTTTTCGTCTAGTGCTGCTGCTGCAAGGACCGCAGCATGATTCTTTTTAGCCTCAATATTTCTTTTCTCGACCATCTCAAGATATGCCAAGCCTATACTGTTTAAGTCTTTGGTTTCCATTTTTGTCTCCATTTATACAAGCTTGGATATTATAGTTCTATTTATACAATTTTTTTATTGAATTTACATCATTCCAAAATGAGCTATTGCAGATCCAATAGCTGCAATAATCATACCCCAGAATAACTTATTAATTACATGAACGGTATTAGCGTTTTCATTTACTTTTCTTTCAATACAATCAAGCTTCTCCGAAAATTTATTCATACGAGCCCAAGAATCATCTCGGTACTTATTATAAGCATCCATTTTTTCTTCAAATCTAGCTATATTTACTAGTGCGTCTGTTAGTTTATCAATCTTTTCTTCGATTCTATCCAACCGCTTTTCCGATCTATCATCTGTTACCATATTAGAAATCCTGTTCTTTAATAACTACTTATTAACACTTCCACCGCTTTAACGACATCGCTTTTCTTGTTGGTCTACCCTTTTCGTCTTTCATAGGGCCTTTCATTCCGCTCATACGAGCGCAGAATGATTTACGTCTTTTTGCATCTTTACTTCCGGCTTTTACTTTACCGGTCACTGCAGTTTTCAAATTGCCGCCGGTCTTTCTGTTAACTGCGTCTACACCCTTTTGAGTCATCCCCGCACCTTTTTCGGTTGGGATATAGTGCCCTTTAGAATCGTTGCCACGTTCTGATATGTACTGTTTAAAAGTATCCATTGTTATCCTCCAAACTCATGGCCAGCAACTCTTTTCATTTCTTTATTAAATTGTTCCTGTGAAGGCTTTTTATCATATAGTTTAATAGAAATTCCAGGTCTTTCCTTACCTTTGATTCTCCAGTTATGGCCTTTTTCTTTATGTTCAGGCTTTGTAGTTTTTACAACACGTCTTTTATAACCAGCTTCCCAAGTTTCAGATTTTTTTTCATTAACTGATTCTGTTTTTATTTCATTCTTCATATAGTCACGAGCTGTATCAACATAATCGGTGGCTTTTGTAATTTTTGATTGAACCCATTCGGGCATATTATCGTTATCACTTAGCATATCATGTAACTCTTGAGCGGCATCAATCATGGTCTTAAGTTGACCTTTAGACATGCCGCCCTCATTGTTATATTCATTTTCTTTATTTTCTAATAGCTCTCTAAATGTTTTCATTTTTTGCTGCTAAACATTTTAGAAGTAAGCGGGTGATTTTTTAACGCTTCGGATCCTCTATGAGATGCAGTGGATGCTGCATCTGAAAACTCTTCATGGCTCGTTGGCATGCCGTAATCCCAATCTGAAACATCTGCACAATGCTTATGCAGTTTAGCAGCTTTTGTATGTGCAACAACTGCCTCGTGATTTCCATGCGCCGAGTGAATAGTTGCATGCGCACGATGTATGTCGACTAACTTTGTATGACTTCGATTTAATTGATCCACTTCATGACGAGATTTATCCTTCAAATGACTTGCATCATAAGTTTTATATGGATCATCTTCATAACCGTCAGTTACGTTTTTAATTATATTAGAATGATCTAATGCAGCAGCATGCACAAGATTCTTTGGCTTCTTTCCCATGTGAGTAGCTTCATCGATACCTTCTCTTATGTCTTGCAAAAGAGTAGCATAAGTTTGAATATTTTTTTCGTTATCATCGTTTGCAAACATTTTAATTTTCCTTATGTTTCATTTTATTTGCCTATTTGCTTTAATATCTTTTACTACTTCTATATTATCTTTTGAAATAACATCATACACCATCCAGTTAATTGGATCAGGATCAAATCTATGTTCATCAACGTAAAGTTTAGAATTACCAGGATCTACTTTTAATAATGTCCATGTCGGCTCTTTAAAATGCGTAAATCCTCGAACTCTAGCTAAACGCTTTGGTTTTTCAGTAAGGAACGTTGCAACATATGCAACCTTTGAACCACTAATTACCCAATCTCCTGAAGAAGGTTTTAATCCATTTTTTAATATACTATCAACATTGGCAGTCTTTGTCCAGTGATAAAGTGCATCTGGTTTTCCAACTGCCACTCTATTAGCAAAATATATAACAAGAGCAGTTTTACCTTCTCGATAAGTATCTCCAACATTATAGCTAATTAAACGAGGATGTTTAAAAGCACCCTTCTCAATATCAGCTAATAATTTATCAACTGAAGGATGATTTTTTTCTGGAATTGCCTCCCGTTGAGTTTTTCTAGCTATAGGAATTTTAACATAACTATCAGTCGACTGTACCTTGCCACCATTTGGACCAAAATCTATTCCATAATTAGCCACACCAGTATCATCAGGAATATTATATTTTTTAAGGTAATTCATAACTTTTTGCTCAGGCTTAACATTAAGTTTGCCATGTTTTTCTTCAGTTATGAATTTTCTAAATGATTTCATTTTCCTTATCTTTTAACTGCTGGAATTTTAGTTAACATTTTAGTCGTAATTGGATGTTCTTCTAAAGCATCTTCGCTGTCAGCATTGATATGATCAGAAAAATGGCTAAACCCTTCATGGGTTTCACGATTTGCGACCGGCGTATTGCGCATGTGATGATGATTTGAAACATGCGCAGCGTTACGATGTTGGTTCGCTATCTCCTCATGATCCGAAGCCGCTTCGTGATTTCCAGCAATGTAGTGAAGAGTTGCATGAGCATGATGTATGTCAGACAGTTTCTTATGATTGTGTGCTAATTGTTCTAATTCACTACTAGTTTTATGAAGATGACTTCCTTCGCGATTTTCATCTTCATGCCCATCGTAACGGCCGTTTATATCGCTGATGATACCATGGTGGATCATCGCCCTCGCGTGGACAGAATTCTTTGCATTCTTTGCCTCCTGGAGGTGGATAGAAGTAGCTTCATCGATACCTTCTTTACCTTCTCTTATGTCCTGCAAAAGAGCGGCGTAAGTTTGAATATTTTTTTCGTTATCATCGTTTGCAAACATTTTAATTTTCCTTATGTTTTATTTTTTGACTTTTGCAGCCAAATCTTTATCGGCTTTACCCCAAGTACCAGAAGACTTAGTAATAAATGAATTTACACGAGCCATACCCCATTGTTCTGGAGTCGTTCCTGGTCTGTGACCAGTTTTCCAAGCAGCCATACCACGGTTATATACTTGCTTTAAAACACCAAGTGGCATACCAGACTTTTCAGCTTTATTTTCTAAACCTTTTTTATTTTCATTTATATTGTATGATTCATTTTTTGGAACACAATTAGGAACCATTTTCTTACCTTTTTTCTTCATTCCAACTTGCTTATGGCTATCCCAGCAGGCCTCATCAGTTGGGCCCATGCCCATTTCATCAGCATTTTTAGTATGCTTTGACGGCTTTGTCTTGGCCGTAGCATCTCCAGGAGCTGGCTTATAAGAACCTTTTGCAAAGTGTGCAGCGCGTTTCTCTTTTGTAGATTTTGACATCTTCTTACCATCTGCATCAGGAGCATAATATGCTTTAGATTCATTCATATAATGATTTTTTAGTTTTGACATTACGCCTTCAGTTGCAGTTTGAGCATTAATTTGTCCACGTTTCATTCTTTTCTTTTCATACTTTCCAGTTTCTGGATTTAATTTAACTTGACTATCAGCTGAAGTAGAAGTCATAACATCTTCAGTTTTAGCATATTTTTTAGCAATTGATAAAGCGGCGGGGCTTATATTAGAAGTAGCAGTTGGTTTATTAGTAGCGACTGGTGCCGGAGCAGCAGGCTTTGGCTTATTTACAGTAGAAAGAGGTACATGAGCAGATTTATTTTTGCTACTCCGGTTAACTACTCCACCAGTATTAGATCCTTTAGCAATTTTATCTTTTCTATTATTATTGTGATATGTGGGTTTTCGTGGCGCTGGTTTTGAAGATACCACAGTCGTAGCAGGTTTTGGTTTTGCTACAACTGGTTTTGGTTTTGCTACAACTGGTTTTGGTTTTGCATTAAGACCTAATTTAGTTCTTGCTTTTGATAATAAACTATCTTTGTTAGGATTCATTACTTTTCTACGAATATTTGAAGTAGTTTTCTTAATTTTATCTGCTGCAGATTTGACGCCAGTTTTAATGTTATCCCATAGACCTTCGTCAATAATATATTGAATATCTTCTTCAGAATAACCCTCGTTAATTAACATAGAACGAATGTCTTCGTCTAAATAATTTTCGTTAGCCTGTTCCTTGACACCAAGTTCATTTCTAATATTTTGATCATGTTGCCGCTTTAATTCCGCATGTTCTTTTCTTTTTCTACTAATATACGCTCTTGAGAAGCTTGGTCTAATTTTGCTAGCTTCATTCATTTCTACAGATTCTTTTATGTCAACAACATAAAATTTATTGTCTTTATGTTTGAGAACATAGCTTTTGCCTGACGCTTTTTTCTTTCCCACTAGGTGATCATTATGACGCTCAGCTTCTTTACGACCCTCAAAACCTTTACTGATTTTTTCCACTTTAGGGTGATCAAACTTTATATAAGATTCATCCATCTCTTCTTCCTCTTCTTTACCCTGTGATCGCAGCCGCAATCTTTTCTTAACTTCGGCCGGCGTAACTCTTTTAATATTGCCAACAGCTTTTGATGGATTTCGAAGAAGCCCAACTAGATCTTTTCTTAATTCTTCACGGTTTGCGGAATTGACATACATCGTAGGCAAGCCTTCAATTTTTACTTTAAAATACATATCCTCATTTAAACCAACCATATCATCAGTACAGTTAATTTCCGTTGATGAGTTAACAGCTAAATTAGAAGAAGATCTATTGCCAAAGAATTGTTTCCCAGCAGCAGTTTTAGATTTATTTCTTCGTATAGCGTCTCTAGTGGTTACAGCCATACTTCTCTCCGCTCTTTTTTGTTCAGCTCCAGCAGAACGATCGATGCCTCTTTGTTGAGATGCCGCCCGCCGATCTTGTCTCATAGCTTTTGCATTTTCTCTTGCTTGAGCCCGTTGTTTTTTCTCTTGTTCTCTTTGCCGCTTACGCTGTTCACGTTCGCGTAATCTTTTTTCTTTTTCTTGCTGTACAGCTCTTTTACGAGCTTCTACTTCCGGATTACCAGGGGAAGGCTGAGCAGCAATTTCTGAGGTTTTAGGTGCTAACGGCGCATTTGGCTTTGGACTATTTTCCATCTCGTTTATCTCCTAAAATTAGCTTGGCACCCTTTCGAGCAATTTTAATTTTAGTAACTAAATCATCTGGTTTTTTTCTGTATGTCTTTAAACCCTTGTCAATTTTATCATAACTAATAGTGGCTTTATTACCTCCTGGTGCGTAACCGTCCATATCTGGACCTGACCGTTTCATAGCACCCTCACCCATACCACCGGCGTCTGATACATCACTACCTGGATGTTTTCTTGTTTTAGTTTTAGACTTTGGAGTTGGTTTAACGTCTGGCATAACTTGACCCGGAGTAGCATCTACCCATTTTTTAGTGCTTTCTTTAGTTCCCCATCCAGTCTTATTATAATTATCTAGCTTACTATCTTCTGTCTTCATGTCACGAGGAATTGGTTTAGTAATTACTGGTCTTTTTCTTTTACGGTCTGCTTTAAATTTATCTACGGTGTTGGTAATTTTTTTATGTATTACTTTAGTAAGAGGGTCTGTGATGCCGTATTTTATTACAGCTCCTGTCCCTAAAATACCAAGACCTTTCAGCATTTCTGCTGAAGTAACAGCATCGTGTGCTAACTGAGTAGGATCTTCGTTAACCGACTCGATAGATTCAGTAACTTTTTTGCCTTTAGAATCATATTTACCTAGTTCAATTACTTTTGCTTTCGCATGCCATTGTGGGCTATATGTCTCATGCCAATCCCAATCACGTGAGCGGGTATTCCATTCCATAACTTTCCATTCACCTTTATGGCGATCATCTTGATCATATTGTTTCTCAATTTGGAATCGGCGTCCAGTAGAGAATGTAATTTCTTTTTCTCCATTAGGACCAGATTTTTTCCACTTTGGCGTAGCAACCTTTTTAACTGCTTCATCAAGTGATTCAACTGCCTCGATCCACTTTCTTACAATAGATCCATCTTCTTTCTCAAGAATTAAATAATTAGGCCCACGAAATGTGACTTCTGCTAATTCATCGGTATCTTTAATGCGTAAACGTTCACCAAGATTATAAATCTCGCCTTGGATGTATTTTTCTCGAATATCACCTACAGATTCTAATTGCACATGCTTATAGAATTCAGTTTCTTCTTTCAAACCCATGCCAGATCTTACGCCATTAAATAAGTCCTTTGAATCTTTATTACTAAAATTCTTTGGAAGGCCTTTTGTGAATTGATTAAAATCATTATCGCCTGCTGCAGCTCTCATTTTAGATGCAGACATACCATCGACGCCTTCTGAGTCAGGATCTCTTTCACCGGCTGATATTACATCAATTGTTCTAAAGTTATAGAAACCATACCGTTGTCCTGTTTTACCATTATACTTTGTTAATAAAGATTTGAACTCAGTGATTCTATCTGATCCAACTACCATTACTACATTTACAAATCCTTCATTGTAAATAGCATTAGCTGCATCAAATACTGTTTTAACATCTTTGTTTAACATAATATAACGAGCATGCTTAGGCATCATTTTCCGAGCATATTTAACTTTATCATTATATAGTAATGGGTTTTTCTTTTTATCATTTGTTTGAGAAAGATAAATTCGATATGGATTATTACCTGACTTAGAAGAAAGCACCTCTAGCAGTTTTTCATGACCAATAGTTGGAGGATTCATTCTACCAAATGTAAAATAAAGTGTCTTTGCCTCTTCAACAATATACTGCTTAAAAGAATTAATCATCATTAATAACTCACTTATTCTTATTTCTTCGGCGGTCGACTTCCATTTTCCGAACGCCCGGAAGTTTTTTCTGTGCTAACTGTTTAATACGCGGTCCTAGCTTAGCAATTCGTCTTTCCATTTCTAATCTACGTCCTGGTGACAAATCAGTTTTAGCCTGTCCCTTTGTTAATTTCTTAATTAGAGCTGCTTTAACTTGTTTAACAGCACGGCTCATCAATTTTTCTTTTGTAGCTGTTTTATTTTTAGATCTTTTAATACCCATTTTAATACGAGGAGCAAGGATTTTCATACGTCTTGCAGCAGCTCTACGCATAATAGGAGTCCATTCTTCTGGTAAGTCATCTTCAGTCAATTCGTAATCTTCATTTTGAGTTTCTTCAGCCATACGAGCTCTCATTGCTTTAAGTTCGTCGTCAAGTTTATTCATTTTTGTAGCTTGATCTTTATTAAGTTGAGATTTATTAGGAACCATTTGAGCTAATTCGTCAACTTCAGTTGATTCCTTAGGATATGCATCTCTGTCATTCCAATCATGATCTTTAGGTAAATCAGCCTCAGTTCCAGGTCTCACCATCTTATTTTTAGCTGCAGCTTTACGTGCCGCTATTTGACTTGGAGTATTACGTAATGAAGCGACTCGTGCTTTTACTTCATCTGACATTTCTTCTTTGGCTATCTTAGATTTTTTCATATTTGCAAAGGTAATACCTTTGCCGCTATCAGGCTCTTTCTTCATAGATGGGCCTTTAAATTCCCTATCTTTTACAATATTAACACCATCACCATCTTTTACTTCATCTTCTTTTTCAGTAAGTGCTGCGTACTCCTTGAAAGACATTGCTTCATTGTATTCTTTAACCCAATGACTACCATTTGGATCACTGCAATCATTTTTACAATCAGTTGTTGGTTTGTTTAGTTCGTCACCACAATCTTTACATACCAAGCAATGATCTTCATCAAGTTCAACAGATTCTCTTGACATTTTATCTGCCCGTTTGCTAATATTTGATAATGCTTTTTTAGTAGAACTTATTGGTTTTTCTGGTTTCTTATTTCTATTCATATGCTTTTCATATTTTTCATCGTCTATCTTTGGTGCTTTTTCATTAACTTTAACAGACGCACCCAAGTGTTGAACTGTCCCAGCATGAGCTTTTTTACTTTTTTCTTTAAAATCTCTATTTGCTGCATCTCGCAGCTTTCCAGGAGCAATACG
>TARA_R100000541_G_scaffold301_33_pt1 | contig 23812 bp, 21 predicted proteins | sample TARA_R100000541 | Tara Oceans TARA_R100000541 (sample SAMEA2621416) | marine metagenome | biome: marine biome (ENVO:00000447); feature: surface water layer (ENVO:00002042); material: "saline water (ENVO:00002010), including plankton (ENVO:xxxxxxxx)" | depth 5 m | reverse complement strand
GCGCTCGCGGCGCCCAGCGTATAAGCCGCGGGCTCGGGTTGCTGCGCGCCGAGGGAGCCGATCAGCAGTACCGTATCGAGGTAGACGTGCGGGTTTAGCAACGTCACGGCCAAGGCGGCGAGCAACACGCTCTGCAGCGAGCGGGGCCCCCGTTGGGCGTTTTCCAGCAAGGCTTGTGGGCGCGCTGCACGGCGCAACGCAATGGCACCGTAGAACAGCAAGAACAGCACGCCTCCCCATCGCGTGATTTGTAGCAGCACTGGATTTTCTGCCAATACCGCTGCGAGACCGAAGACGCCAACGCTGACCAACAGAATGTCGCAGAGGATGCAGAGCGCAGCTACCGGTAGATGGTGCTCGCGGCGCAGGCTCTGCGCCAGGACAAATGCATTCTGCGCGCCGATGGCAATGATCAGTCCGGCGGTGATTAGAAGCCCGTTAAAGTAGCTCTGCCACATGATGCGTTGCCCTATCGTCAAGAGATGCTCGCAGTCTCGGTGCTGTTGGCCTATAAGAAAAACGAAATTCGGTAATGCCCCATAAGGAAATCGAATGTTCGATTACAAGTTACTGGTCGCTTTGGCGGCGGTGGTTGAGCAAGCCGGATTTGATCGCGCTGCGCAGTCGTTGGGACTGTCGCAGTCGGCCGTGTCGCAGCGCATAAAGCTGCTCGAGGCTCGGTTGGGGCAGCCGGTGCTTTTACGCGCTTCGCCACCCCAGCCAACGGAGGTTGGTCGGCGTTTGCTTAACCATGTGCAGCAGGTACGTCTGCTCGAACGTGATCTGCAGGGGCAGATTCCGGGGCTGGACGAGAGCCGACTGCCGGAGCGACTGCGCATCGCGCTGAACTCCGACAGCCTGGCTACCTGGTGGCCGGGTGCCGTCGCACCTTTTTGCACCCGTTATGGCGTGGTGCTCGACCACGTGTTGGAGGATCAGGATGTCGGGCTCAAGCGGATGCGAGCGGGGGAGGTTGCTGCGTGTGTATGTGCAGTCGAACGGCCGTTGGCGGGTGCGCGCAGTGAATTTCTTGGTGCCATGCGCTACCGCGCGCTTGCCAGTCCCGCCTACGTTGCCCGGCACCTCAAGCCGGACGCGCCAGTCGAGGCCTTATTAAAGGCCCCGGCGATCGTATTCGGCCCTGATGACCAGCTGCAGCACCGCTATCTAGAGGCGTTAGGCCTGAAGGGGGCGTTCAGTCATCATCTATGCCCGTCATCCGAAGGCTTTGTTCGGTTGCTGCAAAGCGACATGGGTTGGGGGTTAGTGCCTGAACTGCAGGTACGCGCGGAACTGGCGAGCGGGGAATTGGTTGATGTTTATCCGGGCGAACCGATTGATGTGCCGCTGTATTGGCACCATTGGCGCAACGGCGGTGAGTTGCTCGGCGAACTCACACGGCAGCTGTCAGGCTCGGCCAGGCAATGGTTGATCTATAAAACGGATTAGCCAACGACTCGCTGGCCGCGGTAGATGCGTACCGAGGGGCCGCTACGGTCTGATGGTGTGGACGGCGGGGTAAAAAGGGCGGGCATATCGCTATACGTGGCCAGTTGTCTGCCCAGGTCCCGGGTCATCTCGTCGCCGGAGCAGAGACAGGCGGTCAGCATGGCCTGGATCGCATCCGGTTGGCTCAGACGAATGTTCAGCTGCTGCTCGTCACGCAGCCGACGGCGCAGCTGCTGCATGCAATCCAGTACGGACTTGTTGAACTCCATGACGATTCATCCTCCAATCTATCGGCCGTTCTTGGCGTTTTGGCCCGACATCCGTGTCGGAAAGCGCTATCCGCTGGCATGAGTGCTCAAGCAACAGGCGTACCAGTTGCTGTTTGGATTGCCTGTTTTGCTTAGAAAACCTACCGGAAGTGCGTTGCACATGGCTTTACCGCCTGAATGCGCTTTACATCAGCATGATGCAGCGAGGTGCTGACCAGTGCCCGTTGCTGTCGGTTTGCACAGTCTTGAATCGCCTCGGCGCGGGACGCCTATTCCAGGTGCAGGTTCTGGACGGGCGATGGCGCTGAAGAGCCCCTGTTGAATCGTTATACTGCGCGCTGTCTCTTGCTTCGCGCCCTTAAAGGTACCCCATGCGCAACGATGCTCACGACGAACTGGACAACATACCCAGCCTGACAGCCGGCCGCGATCGCGATCCGTACCCAGCGCCGGAGCTCGAGCCGATTGGCAAGTCGACGAGTCAAGCTGCCGACGATGCGCGGCCGCGCCAGAAGCGCCGTGCCGCCAGCACTGCGCCGCTGTGGTTCCTTATCTTGGTGCTGTTCGGCTTGCTGATCGCGTTGGGTTGGTGGGGCCTGCAGCAGGTATCCAGGCTCGAGGCTCAGCTGGTGGCCACACAAGAAAGTTTTGCACGCATCAGCGAAGACGCGACCGGCCGGTTGCAGGATATCTCCGGCAAGATCGTGGCGACCGAATCCAGCGTCACCACCGAAGGCGAGGCCTTGAAGCTGCGCATCAAGCAGCTTGAAAAGCAGGCGCTGGACTTGGCTGAGCAACAGCGGGCTATCACTACCCAGCAGCAGAGCCTGACCGGCAAACAGGGTAATCAGGACAAGCGCCTGGACGAACAGGGTGGACAGATCGAGCGCATCGCCACTGACGTGCGAGAGCATCAGTCTGCAGCAGCCACGCTCGCCGATACCGTTAAAAAGGTTGCAAGTGATCAGGCCGCGCTCACGTCATCGATGTCGGCGCTGAAGGGCTCGGTGGACGAGCTGGGCAAGCTGTCTGGCCGAATTGACGGGCTGAGCAAGGACGTCGCAGCGTTGAAGCAGAGGGGCGATGCCAGCCAGGCGATCAGTCGCTTGGAGCAGGACGTGCTCATCTTGCGTAGTGAACTGGATAACCGGCCTGCCGCTACGCCAGGCGTAGTGACGTCAGAGTTCGATGCGTTCAGAGCCCAGATGACCCGCAACATCAATACGCTGCAGGGGCAGATTGCAAACCTCCAGCAACAGATAGACCAGCGCTAGGCAAGACTGGATAAAAAAGGCCGCTGCGTATGTTACGCAGCGGCCAGGCGAATCAGCCAAAGGAGGAGTGGCGGTTTTACAAGTCCAGCGCCAGGGATAACCCGACACCCTGGTTGCGGTTGTCGTTGCCTTGGTAGTTGTAGTTGGCTCGGACGCTGAGGCCTGTCGTCAATTGGTGCGCGATACCGACACTGAAACGGGTCTGGTCGCCCGTCGGGGTCGCACCCGGCAGCTCAAAGCTATTAGTCGGCACGCTGTTCAATGACATACGCAGATCTTCGCGCTGCTCATCCTCGCGCTCGACCTCGCGGGCGACCTCGCCAAACAGCCGAGTGCGCTCCGACACTGCATAAGTGCCAAAAAGTCCGACCGACAAACGAAGCGATTCCAGCTCTTGGTCTTCGTAGCTCAAAGCCGTCGAGCTGGCGCCTTGCTCTCTATAACCGTCGACGTCGATTTTCTGATAGCTGGCACCGATGAACGGGCCGAACTCTAATGGATCCCCCATCTGCATCAGGTTAAATCCGGTTTTGGCGGACACACCCCAGACCATGCCTTCAGTACTGCCTTTTTCTGAGCGTTCCGCTACGCCGAGGGAAAAGGTGCGGTCCAGTGAATCGTAGTCAAGGTAGCCCGCGCTGGCATTGAGGTCAGCGAAAAACCGGTCTTGTTGATAGCTGGCAAACGCGCTCGCCAGATAGCTGCGCATAGCGTAGTCCGAGTCCCCTGCACCGAGGCTGAGGGAGTTCTGCGCCAGGCCCAGACTGAGTCCCGCCAGCCAGTGCTCGCTGACACGGTTGCTCAGTCCAATCGCCAGGGTCGGGCTGTCCCCATCGCCGCCTCCGAAACCGTCGTACTCGGGACGGTTGTAACCTCCTTGAACGAAGGTTCGCCAGCCGCCTACCGATTGCCAGTTGCCACGCTGGGCAGCGAGTTCGTTGTCGAGTAACTGGAGGTGGTTGCGCAGCGCCGAACGGCCCATCTCTGGTAGCAGTGATACCTCTGCCGGTGCTGACAGAATGGAGTAGATATAGTCAGCGCTTATCTGGTGGACTGCGGTGGTTGGGTGGACCGCGTCGTTGAACAACAAACGGCTCGGATCCGCGTTTGCGGTACCCAGGCCATAAGTCGGATCTAGCGGACAATTGCCCCCATCAAAGCAGACCGCGGTCTGGTTGATAGTGGGGTCGAATCCGTAGCGAGCAAGGTCTGCGCGAACTTCAGAAAGCAGTAGACGGTTGTTCAACAGAACGTAGTTGCCCCCTTGTGCCTGCAGTCCTGCAGCGAGCTCGGCGTTGAAACTGTCGCTCAGGCTGTTGAGAAACGCGCTGGTCCCAAGTTGTGTCCCTAGCGGGGTATTACCAACATCGGGCAGGTCGGAAATGATGATGTAGCGGGCGCCTGCGTTCTGCAGCGCGCCTACCGCCTGAACCATGTTCGCTGCTGCCAGCGCCATGGTCGTCGGCCTGGCTTGAAGTTGAAAGATATCGTTGGCGCCACCGTTGAGGTAGTACAGCCCATTCGGGTCGACCTGCGGGTTTTGCACCAGATACCCAGGCCGGCTGCGTGTCAGTCCGCCTCCGGCGTCGACCGTCGAGGTGCCAATGAGTGAGTCAAGGATCTGATCCGTACGGTAACCACCTACTGCGTAGTTGGTACCGTCTGGATTGCCCGTCAGAAGGCGCGGCAGGATTGGGGTCGATGGCAGCGACTGCAGGCCCAGGCGGTTGGCGAGTACTTGCGTAACAACCTGTCCCGCATATTCGGTGTTGTTGGCCGCATAGGTCGGGCCAGTGCGATTGGTAAAGCGCAGACCGCCGGTTGGATTGCCCCCTAAAAGAGGACTGCCGACGTCTGGAAAGTTGCCAGCATCACTCAGCGAGTCGCCGAAGTTGACGAATTGGCTGTACGGGCTGGTCTCCGCATGTGCTGCAACGGATACGCCCGCCAGCAAGATGGCAAGGGCGAGTGGCTTGAGAGCGCTCTGCACGGGTATCTCCTTATTGTTCTTGTTTGGCAGTCGAAGTCGAAGCTCCGACTCCGTTCAAGCTAGTCGCCAATTGAAGGAGGCATAAGCGCTCTAAAGCGTCATTTGCCGGACGGCTTGGTATCGCTCGAATGGATTACGGACCCGAGGAAATTCTCAAAACGCCTTGTTACAAAGTTTTTATGACGCTAGCGCTACAGACCGATTGCCACAGGCCGCTAACCAGAATGGCACCAAAGCCGCATGAAACATGGGGATTTCTGCCGAGCTATTTTTTTTGTTAACGGCCTCTGGTGCGAACTCAGGGTTGGCACCGACCGTCGCTGATGCGATGGGAGTATGGCAAAGTGCTACCATTCGACGCGGTCGGCACGAAGACGTGGATGGCCGTTCCAATGCTTCAGTCGGGTGATTATAAAAAAATGCCGTCCTTGATCGATCTGCTTTTGAGCCGTCTGGCTACGCTGCTGCCCAGTGAGCTCAAGTCCACTGAGTTCATAAAGCTGGTCATTCCGCACCGTCACTCGATGCTGATGAGCCAGCGTCGCGCGACCCTGATCGTCAACCGGGTCCGGCTGTTCGCGTTTCTCTTTGCGGTGCTGACACCCGTGTGGGGGATCATCGACCTGATGGTCTTCACTTACCCACTCTGGCTCGGCCTGGCTACCTTTCGCCTGCTGGCCTGCGCTGCCTTCGCCTGCCTGCTGCTGTTTTATCGGCCCAGTGGCAATTTGTTTGATGCCTATCGGGCCGTTGCGCTGCTGTTCGCCATTCCGACTGTCTTTTACATCGCTTCGCATACGCTACTTGGGGGCTACCAACTCACCCAGGCCTCCGCCGTGGTCGCCACCGGTTATGCGTTCCTGCCCTTCGTGCTGATGGCCGGGTTGGCCATCTTCCCGCTGACCCTGTTAGAAAATCTTGTAATGGCTTCCGTCCTGCTTCTCGCGCATGCCTTGGCGGGTTATCTGTCATGGACGACGCTCAACTGGCCTTCTTACGCGGGTGGATTCTGGTTGCTGATCTTGATCGCCGGGGTCACCTCACTGGCAAGCCTCAGTCAGTTGGCGTTCATGATCGCATTGGTACGCCAAGCTATCCGCGACCCGCTCACCGGCGTGTTTTCGCGCGGTAGCGGGCAGGAGATCCTGAAGCTGCAATGGGACACCGCTCGGCGTCACGACACCGGCCTGGCCGTTGCCTTTATCGATCTCGATCATTTCAAGCAGATCAACGATAGCTACGGTCACGATGCCGGGGACCTGGTGTTGCGCGAGTGCACCCAGCAGATGCTGGCCAGTTTGCGTAGCACCGATACCCTGCTGCGCTGGGGTGGGGAAGAGTTCGTTGTGATCATGCCCGACACCGATCGGGAACAGGCGCGCCTGGCGTTGAGCCGCATGATTCGATCGAGTCTTGGTAGGCGCCCGGACGGCAGCCCGCTTACCGCCAGTATTGGTTTGGCTGAGCGTTGCGTGGATTTTGTCGAAAGCGCAGAAGAACTGTTGGACCTGGCGGACAAGCGGATGTATCTGGCTAAAACCTCCGGACGCAACCGCCTGTGTTTCGAGGCGCCTGGCGAGATACCGTCCGAAACGCCTCTGTCAGCCGCCTGAGCGTATTCAGCGATTCACATCGAACACGTGCTTGAGATAGCTGATGAAGGCTTCATCGCGACACATGGTCTTGCCGGGGGAGTCGGATATTTTTGCTACAGGCTGACCGTTGCAGCTGGTCATCTTGATCACCATGTTGGTCGGCTCGACCCCCGGTATGTCACACGTCAGCTGGGTGCCGATGCCATAGCTGGTGTTACTGCGCCCGGCTAGGGCGCGATAGATACCAAGCGCCTTCGGAAAATCCAAACCGTCGGAGAAGACCAGTTGGCGGGTCATAGGGTCGATACCCAGCCGTCGGTAATGGGCGATCGCTTTTTCAGCCCATTCGACCGGATCACCCGAGTCGTGGCGCAGGCCGTCGAACAGCTTCGCCAGATACAAATCAAAATCTGCGGTGAAGGCGTCCATGGTGATGCAATCGGTGATGGCGATGCCCAGTGCGCCGCGGTATTCACGCGCCCAGCAGTCCAAAGCCGCGCTCTGGCTGTCGATCAGCCGTGGGCCGAGTTGCTGATGGGCCATGATCCACTCATGGGCCATGGTGCCCATGGGTTTGAGGTCCAGGGTGTGCGCCAGATACACGTTGCTGGTGCCGACAAAGTGACCGGGAAAGGTCTCGCTCAGCCGTTTGACCACCGCAGCCTGTACGCCGAACGAGAAGCGCCGACGGGTACCGAAGTCGGCCAGCTTGAAGCCGGCCAGCTCGTCGGGCGTGGCTTCTTCGCGCAGCCACTGCAGCTTCTCTTCCAGGCGGTCGGTCGCCTGGTCCAGGGTTACCTGCGGATAGCGAGCACGGTTGCGTACCTCGCTGATGATTGCCAGCAGCGGCACCTCGAAGAGGATTACGTGCAGCCAGGGACCGCGCAGGTAGATAACCAGCTCGCCGTCATCAAGCTCCAGTCGCACGTAGCGGGGATCAAAGCGGAACAGCCCGAGAAAGCGAATGAAGTCTGGCTGCATGTAGGGGATGCGTTCTAGAAATGCCAGCTCTTGCGGTTCGAATCGCAGCTCCGCCAAGGCCTCCAGTTGCTCGCGGATAGCACCCAGGTATGGCGTCAGGTCCTCTTCGGATCGACTGCGGAAGGCCCACTCCACCTCCGCATTGGGGTAGTGGTGAAGCACTGCCTGCATCATGGTCAGCTTGTAATAGTCGGTGTCGAGCAGGCTCTGGATGATTCGTTCGGAAAAGGCGCTGCCACGCATGAGTTGCTTCCTGGTTGCGGAGGCGGATCAGGCTCCGCCGATGCCTTCGATCACCTTACCGGTGCCGCCGCAATTTTTACATTCCCCTGCCTCGGTACGGCCGCTGCCGTTGCAAACGGGGCAGATATTTTCACCCGTCCCGGGCGTTCCTGGCGGCGCTTCGTCTCCGGGATTGGACGATGAGTGGTCATGATTTGAAATGTTCATATGGAAACTTCCTCTGCTGAAAGTCTGTATTTGTCTAAGTTAAATAAAATTCAAATAAGTGATCCAGGGTCGGTGCCGGTTTATTGTCGTAAGAAATGCGCCAGCCAGAAATGCGGTAATTGTCTACGCAAAATAGCGGACAACAAAAAGGGCAAAGATTTTTAATCTTTGCCCTTTTTGTTTTCTATATCGATCAGCTTTTGCTGTTGCGACCGCCGCCGTGGCTATTCTGTCCACCCTTGCGGCCAGCTTCGGAGGCCTTTTCGCGGTCATTGGCGAAGTTGCCACCGCTGTTATGGCCGCCCTTCTTACCTGCTTCAGACGCTTTTTCGCGGTCGTTTGCGAAGTTGCCAGGATTTTTATTTGCCATGTCTTTCTCTCCTCAATGGACAAGACTTCTGCGGGGCTGAACAACTTCATCAGCCTTCAGGATTTCAGAGCCGAGGAGCACGCCAGTAGTTTCCGTTTTATATGGCCTGCGGACGAGTGGTTACAGAGGAAGCCACGACATGGCTAACTGCAAGTACAACGGAACGGCAATTAGCGTGTGGCGTATTTGAATTCACAGAATTGCATCGAATATCGGCCCGATCAGGCGACCAGCGCGAGTTGGCGCTGTGCCAGCAGCCGCATCACGTAACCGATCTTCAGCGCGGTCGGCCCCAGGATCACCAGGGCGTGGCTCGCCACCACCGCTCCGAGCTGAAGTTGGTCATCGACGACATAAGCACCGGCGATACCCAGCAGGAGCAGAAGTACGCCCAACGCCATCGACAGGTTGGCGAATAGTAAAAGACGGTACGAGTCGAGCGGTTGCATAAGCATGGGAGACACCTCGTTTCGGTGATGCGAGAGGGCCGGCCATGAGGCCGACCCGTCCGGTTTACTCCAGCGCGCTTGCTGGCCCAAAGAACTCATGGCGCAGCTGCTGGGCCGGCACGCCGAGTGCGTGCAGTTGCCGACGAACCGCCGCCATGAATGGTTTCGGGCCTAGGAAATACGCATCCAGGTCGCGCTCGGCGGGCAACCAGGCGTCCAGTCGTGCTTCGGTCAACAGGCCGATGGCGTCTGGTTGGTGCTCATCGCCACGGTGCTCGTCGTAGCAATAAAAACGCTTTAGTTGGACGTGCTGCTCGGCGAGCTGGTCGATGGTCGCGCGGAAGGCGTGGGCTTGCGCGTTGCGTGCGCAGTGGATGAAGTGAATCGGTCGGCTGGTGCCGATGGCGGCTTCGAGCATCGCCAGCGTCGGGGTGATGCCGACGCCGCCACTGATCAGCACCAGCGGCTTGTCGCTGGACTGCAAGACGAAGTCGCCAGCCGGCGCGAACAGCTCCAGCGTCTCGCCAAGCTGCATTTGATGTAGCGTGTTGGAGGCCACACCGCCGGGTTCACGTTTAACGCTGATACGGTAGTCACGGCCATTGCTCGCCGCCGATAGCGAATAGTTGCGGCGGATCTCCTGCCCATCGACCAGCAGGCGCAGACCGATGTACTGACCCGGTTCATGCGCCACCACGGGTTCGCCGTCCTCCGGCTCAAGGTAGAAAGAGGTGATTTCTGCGCTCTCAGGCACCTTGCGTGCGATCCGGAAATGCCGCGCGCCGCGCCAGCCGCCGGGCGCCTCGGCGGTCTGGCGATAGAGCTGTTCCTCGGTGCCGATCAGGATGTCGGCAAGCTGCTGATAAGCGGCACGCCATGCGTCGATGACTTCGTCGGTGGCGATCTCGGCCCCGAGCACCTCGCGGATCGCTCGCAGCAGGCATCCGCCCACAATCGGGTAGTGCTCTGGCAGAACCTGCAGCGCGACATGCTTGTTGACCACTTGTGAGACCAGCCCGCCGAGCTGATCGAGGCGGTCGATGTGTTTGGCATACATCAGCACGCCATTGGCCAGCGCACGCGGCTGGTCACCGCTGGCCTGGTGGGCTTGGTTGAACAGCGGACGAACCTCTGGGTGCTCGGCCAGCATCAGTTTGTAGAAATGGTCGGTGAGGGCTTCGCCGCCGCTCTCGAGCAACGGGACAGTAGCGGTGATTAGGGCACGGTGTTCGGCGCAAAGCATGGAAAACTCCAATTATTGGTAACGCTGTCTCTGGTTTGGCAGCGTGGCGACCACGCGTCCCGGACAGGTACTGGAGCTGTTTCAATAATCGTTCCAGGCTGGGATTGACCAGAATCAAGGGCTTAAAGCGATTCTTGGGTATTTCGTACCCTGCTGATGTGGGTTTTTAGAACCTTGTTGGGTTTTTTGCACCTCAAGTGGTGGTGTCGATTAACAGCCAATCGAACCGTCATCAACCGAAGCGTTCTATAACTTCAACTTTCAATAATACAGAGGGAGGCAACATGGAGAACTACCACATCACGCACGATGACGATCGCTGGGTGCTGCGTGAGGAAGGCGATAAACGCGCGCTGCTTGAAGCCTCGACGAAGGAAGACATCATCAACGAGACCCGTGATTACATGAAGCTGCGCACCGCCTCGGTGAAAATCCATACCCTCGACGGCAAGATTGAAGAAGAACGAACCTACCCGCGGGACCAGGACCCACGCGCCACCAGGGGCTAACCCTCAGCTCGGCTGCAACTCGCCCTGGCGCTGATACTGACGTTTACCCAGCGTGACCGCCCAGCAGGCGAGAATGAAGGGCATGGTCAGCGGCGGCAGGCTGAGCTGATCGAAGAACAGCCGGAAAATGATCGCCAAGCCGATGCCCAGTGCTGGCGCCAGTGCCGAGCGGTGAACCTGACTCAACGCCAGAGCGGCGAGCGCCGGGTTGTAGCCAGCCAGTCCGGCCAGCGCTGACGGCTCGGAAGTTCCGGCCAGCAGTGCCATAAAGATGCCTACTGCCGAGCCGCACAGTGTCCACACTGCAGCACGTCGATCAGCCAACAGCAACGCCGCGAACAGGCACAGCCCCGCCATGGGGTCAGCGAGAAACAAGACCTGGCCCACCCCTCGCATTATTCCCCCCAGCGCGCCCCAGCCATCCAGCTGATGCTCGGGTGTGCGCGCCTCGACAACGCTTTCCAGAACACCTGATAGCCCCATGGCCAACCATCCCAAGAGGACGAAGGAGAGGGTGAAACCCGGCAAGCTACGCCGCTCACGCATCCGTCTGAGCAGGTGGTGCTGTAAGGCGCTCGACAACGCGCCAGACATGATGATCAGCAGGCAGGCGAGCGGCGCCAGACCGAGCATCAGTGTGATCAGAAGCCCTAGTAGCGCGGCGTTGTAGCCGTAGAGGCCGGTTTCGATATCCTCAGGTGGATAACCGAGGCGCCACGCCGACAAGGTGCCGCTCAGCAGGCCGAGGAGGGCGCCCGCCACAAACGCCAGGTCATGCAGCGCGATTGCAAAGAGGATCAGCAGGCCGCAGCCCAAGTGGCGCTGCAAGAAGATCTGGCTGATCCCATTAAGCATCGAGCGCAACAGGTGCGAAAAACGAGGGGGCATGAGTGTGTCGTGAGAAAAGGGCGAACAGACCCTCACCGGCGGAGCTGCGCTGCGCCGGTGAGGTTGTCTGGAGAGTCAGTTGAGCATTTCGATGCGCAGCGAGTTGGTGGTGCCAGACTGCCCCAGCGGCACGCCCGCCGTGATCACCACAGTATCCCCGGTGCCTGCCATGCCTTGGGCACGGGCCAGTTCGAGCGCATTGAGGCAGACATGCTCCATGTCATACATGCGTGCATCGATCACCGAGTACACGCCCCAGGCCACGGTCAGCTTGCGTGCGGTCGTCAGGTTCGGCGTCAGGCTCAGGATTGGCGTGGCCGGTCGCTCGCGTGAAGCGCGCAGGCTGGAGCGGCCTGACTCGGTGTAATTGACCAGCACTGCAACCGGCAGAATGCCGCTGATGCGGCGAATGGCGCAGCTGATCGCATCGGGCAGGGTGGCCTCGGCGCTTGGCCGATTGACGTCCAGCTGGGCCTGGTAGTCCGGGCCGCTTTCCACCTGGCGGATGATCTTGCTCATCATGCTCACCGCTTCCAGCGGGTACTCGCCGGAGGCGGTTTCCGCCGAGAGCATCACCGCGTCGGCGCCTTCGGCCACGGCGTTGGCCACATCAGTCACCTCGGCACGGGTCGGTGCCGGGGAGAAGCGCATCGATTCGAGCATCTGCGTCGCCACCACCACCGGCCGGCCCAGTTGGCGGCAGGTGCGTACGATATTGCGCTGAATGCGCGGCACGTTTTCCGCCGGCACTTCGACGCCCAGGTCGCCACGCGCCACCATGATCGCATCGCACAGCCGCGCGATTTCGCGCAGGTGCTGCACGGCTGAGGGTTTCTCGATCTTGGCCATCAGGAAGGCGCGGTCGCCAATCAGTTCGCGTGCTTCATGAATGTCCTGTGGCCGCTGGACGAATGACAGCGCCACCCAGTCGACACCCAGCTCCAGGCCAAAGGCCAGATCACGCCGATCCTTCTCGGTCAAAGGGCTCAACTCCAGCACCGCCTCTGGCACGTTGACACCCTTGCGGTCGGACAGCTCGCCACCGGCCACCACGCGCGTGTCGATGGCATCAGCGTGCTTGGCCGTCACTGTCAGGCGCAGACGGCCATCGTCCACCAGCAGGCTCATGCCAGGCTGCAGGGCGTCGATGATTTCCGGATGCGGCAAGTTGACCCGCGTGCTGTCGCCCGGCGCCGAGTCGAGGTCCAGACGCAGCGTTTGCCCACGCTTGAGCTGCACCTTGCCCTCAGCGAAACGACCGACGCGCAGCTTGGGCCCTTGCAGGTCCATGAGGATGCCGATCGGCTGGTTCAGCTGACGTTCCACCTCGCGAATCCAGCCGAAGCGTTCAGCGTGGTCGGCGTGCTCGCCATGACTGAAGTTGAGGCGGAACAGATTGACCCCGTTTTCCACCAGCTCGCGCACATCCTCGATGCTGCGTGTGGCCGGTCCTAGGGTGGCGAGAATCTTGACCTTCTTATCGGGTGTCATGGCAGGCTCTATCGGCAGTTGTGGTTAGGGACCCTGCTTGCCGTGTCCCGCTAGCGGGACGACGGCAGGATCAGAATGGCGCGGAAATCGTTGACGTTGGTCCGCGTCGGGCCGGTCATCAGCAGCGCATCGAGCGCCTGGAAATAACCGTAGCCATCATTGTTCGCCAGGGCATCTGCTGCGCTGTGGCCCAGCGCCTCGGCGCGAGCGTAGCTCTCGGGTGTCATCAAGGCGCCGGCGTTGTCTTCCGAGCCGTCGATGCCATCGGTGTCGCCGGCCAGTGCGTAAACATTCGGCAGCCCTTGCAGAGTGTCCGTCAGGCTCAGGAGGAATTCGGCGTTGCGGCCGCCGCGGCCATGGCCGCGCACGGTCACCGTGGTTTCGCCGCCGGAGAGGATCACGCAAGGCGGCTTGATCGGCTGACCGTGCAGCACCACCTGGCGAGCAATACCCCCATGGACCTTGGCTACATCGCGTGCTTCGCCTTCCAGGTCGCCGAGAATCAGTGGGGTGATGCCCGCTGCACGCGCCTTCTCGGCCGCCGCGTCGAGGGATTGCTGAGGCTTGGCGATCAGCTGGAAGTGGCTGCGTGACAGGCAAGGGTCGTCTGCCTTGACTGTCTCGGAGCGTGGATCTTCCAGCCAAGCGCGAACGTTCTGCGGTATCTCGATGTGATAGCGCGCCAGGATCGCCAGGGCCTGGGCCGAGGTGGTCGGGTCTGCGACGGTTGGGCCGGAGGCGATCACCGTGGCCTCGTCACCCGGCACGTCGGAAATCGCGTAGGTGTAAACGCTCGCTGGCCAGCAGGCCTTGGCCAGACGGCCGCCTTTGATCGCCGAGAGGTGCTTGCGTACACAGTTCATCTCGCCGATGTGCGCGCCGGAGCGCAGCAGCGCCTTGTTGATCGCCTGCTTGTCGGCGAGGCTGATGCCCTCGGCCGGCAGTGCCAGAAGTGAGGAACCGCCGCCGGACAGCAGAAAGATCACCCGGTCGCTTTCTTCGAGGTTGCTGACCATTTCCAGCACACGGCGGGCGACGCGCTCACCGGCGTCGTCCGGCACCGGATGCGCGGCTTCCACCACCTCGATCTTACGGCAGTCAGCGCCGTGGCCGTAGCGCGTTACCACCAGCCCGGAGAGCTCGCCTTCCCAGACCGCTTCGATGGCTTCGGCCATGGCGGCTGCCGCTTTGCCTGCTCCAATGACGATGGCCCGGCCGCTGCGGTCTGCCGGCAAATGGTCGGCCAGCACCTGGCGCGGGTGCGCGGCATCGATGGCGGCGGTGAACAGGTCGCGCAGGAAGGCTTGCGGTTCGAGGTTCATGTACAACTCCATCTAGTAGGTCAGGTGCCCGATTCCAGACCTTAGGGCTCGGTTATGCAAGTACAAAAAACAAGTCCTAAGGTTTGGAATCGACCCACCCGGCAGTCAGGCCGTGACTCCTCGTGCCGAGCAGGTCGAAAGGGGTGCCGCCCGAGGGCAGCGATCGGATCGCAGGTGCGCTGGGCTGAGGTTGTGGGGGACGCTGTGATTCCGACCCTGCGCAACTCCAATCCGACCCTTTGAGCATCGCTGGGTCAAACGTTGCGGTTCCCACCACCTGGTCTGTCTGTCCCTGAAGGTGGGCCGCTTGGCTTGGCCAACGTGCTCGAAGGCTGAAGTTACTGTTTAATCCTTGCGAATCGAGAAGTTGGCCATGTGCTCCAGCCCCTTGATCAGCGCCGAGTGATCCCAGCCGCTGCCACCGATGGCTGCGCAGGTGCTGAAGACCTGCTGCGCGTTAGCCGTGTTGGGCAGGTTCAGGCCGAGCTCGCGGGCACCGGCCAAAGCCAGGTTCAAGTCCTTCTGGTGCAGGCTGATGCGGAAGCCCGGATCGAAGGTGCCCTTGATCATGCGCTCGCCATGCACTTCGAGAATCTTCGAACCGGCGAAACCGCCCATCAGTGCTTCGCGGACGCGGGCTGGGTCGGCACCGTTCTTCGCGGCGAACAGCAGGGCTTCGCCCACCGCCTGAATGTTCAGCGCTACGATGATCTGGTTGGCGACCTTGGCGGTCTGGCCGTCACCATTGCCGCCGACAAGGGTAATGTTCTTGCCCATGGCCTGGAACAGCGGCAGGGCGCGGGCAAAACTTTCCTCGCTACCACCCACCATGATCGACAGCGTTGCAGCCTTGGCACCGACTTCACCGCCAGAGACCGGCGCGTCCAGGTACTGAGCGCCCGTGGCGTTGATCTTTTCGGCGAACGCCTTGGTGGCGCTGGGTGAGATCGAGCTCATGTCGATCACCAGCTTGTTCGGGCCGACGCCTTCGGCAATACCGTTCTCGCGGAACAACACGTCTTCGACATGCGGGGTGTCCGGCACCATGACGATGATGAACTCGGCTTCCTGCGCGACTTCTTTCGGATTGGCCAGACCAACGGCGCCTGCTTCGAGCAGGGCGGCCGGGGCCGCATCGTGGTGAGTCGAAACAAAAAGGCTGTGGCCAGCTTTCTGAAGGTTCTGAGCCATGGGCAGACCCATGATGCCGGTACCGATAAATCCAATCTTAGCCATGAGGTTTTCTCCTTCGATTCGTTCAGGTCGGGTCAGATAGCGTTATGCGCTTTCATCCAGCCGAGGCCGGCCGCGGTGGTGGTGGCCGGCTTGTACTCGCAGCCAACCCAGCCCTGGTAGCCGATACGGTCCAGGTGCTCGAACAGGAAGCGGTAGTTGATCTCGCCGGTGCCCGGCTCGTTACGGCCGGGGTTGTCGGCCAGCTGCACATGGTTGATCGCCGCCAGATTGGTCTCGAGGGTGCGCGCCAAGTCCCCTTCCATGATCTGCATGTGATAGATGTCGTACTGCAGGAACAGGTTGGTGCTGCCGACCTTGTCGCGAATCTCCAACGCCTGCGAGCTGTTGTTGAGGAAGAAACGCGGGATGTCGCGGGTGTTGATCATCTCCATCACCAGGCGAATACCTTCGGCTTCGAGCTTCTTCGCCGCGTAACGCAGGTTCTCGATAAAGGTCATCTCCAGCTTGCCGAGATCGGCGCCCTTGGGTGCAATGCCCGCCAGGCAGTTGATCTGGGTGTTGCCCAGAACCTTGGCGTAGGCGATGGCCTGGTCGACGCCGGCGTGAAATTCCTCGACCCGCTCCGGGTCACAGGCAATGCCGCGGTCGCCATTGGCCCAGTCGCCGGCCGGCAGGTTGAACAGCACTTGGGTCAGGTTGTGGGCGTCCAGGCGCGCCTTGATCTCTTCGGCCGGGTAGTCGTAGGGAAAGAGATACTCGACACCGCTGAAGCCGGCTTCGGCAGCGGCGGCGAAGCGGTCGAGGAAATCCATCTCGGTAAACAGCATGGACAGGTTGGCGGCAAAGCGGGGCATGGGGTTTCTCCTTTTTTGTCTGTAGGGACAATCCGGTGATGCTCGTGGTGGTTGCGCGACGCGCAGCCATCTGGGGTGTTGCGTTTGCGGTGGATATGCTTCGCGATATCCACCCTACGGGGCCGAGCTGTTCCTGCCGTAGGACGGGTGGCCGCCCCGTGGAAGACCGCGAAGCGTCTTCCACGCGTTGGTGGCAGGTCGCGCTCGGTGTAATGGTCAATCCAGCAACGCGACCGCAGTCGGCGCATCTGCCCGGCCTTCGGCCAGCGGCTCGAATTCGTTGATGGCGTCGATCTCGGTGCCCATGGCGATGTTGGTGACGCGCTCGAGGATCACCTCGATCACCACCGGCACCTGGTGCTCGGCCATCCAGGCCTGGGCCTGTTCGATGGCGGGGCGCAGGTCTTCCTGCTTGAACACGCGAATCGCCTTGCAACCCAGGCCCTCGACCACCGCGACGTGGTCGACACCGTAACCTTCCATACCGGCCTGATCGGCATTGATGTTCTCGAAGCCCAGCTGCACGCAGTAATCCATCTCGAAGCCGCGCTGCGCCTGGCGGATCAGGCCGAGGTAGGCGTTGTTCACCAGGATGTGGATGTAGGGCAGCTTGAACTGCGCACCCACCGCGAGCTCCTCGATCATGAACTGAAAGTCGTAGTCGCCCGAAAGCGCCACCACCTTGCGCGTTGGGTCCGCGGCGACCACACCGAGCGCGGCCGGTATGGTCCAGCCGAGCGGGCCGGCCTGGCCGCAATTGATCCAGTGGCGCGGCTTGTAAACATGCAGAAACTGCGCGGCGGCGATCTGCGACAAGCCGATGGTACTGACGTAGCAGGCGTCGCGACCGAACGCGTTGTTCATGCACTGGTACACGCGCTGCGGCTTCATCGGCACCGAGTCGAAGTGCGTCTTGCGGAGCATCGTGCGCTTGCGCTCCATGCAGTCGGCCGCCCATGGGGTGCGATCCGGCAGCTGGCCGGCGGCCTTGCGCTCTTTGGCGACTTCGACGAACAGCTTCAAAGCAGCACCCGCATCGGAAGTGATGCCGAAGTCCGGCGAGAACACCCGGCCGATTTGGGTCGGTTCGATATCCACGTGCACAAAGGTGCGGTCTTTGGTGTAGACGTCGACCGAGCCTGTGTGGCGGTTGGCCCAGCGGTTGCCGATGCCGAGCACGAAGTCCGAGGCCAGCATGTTGGCGTTGCCGTAGCGGTGGCTGGTCTGCAGCCCACACATCCCGGCCATCAGCGGGTGGTCGTCGGGGATCGAACCCCAGCCCATCAGGGTCGGGATCACCGGCACGCCCACGGTCTCAGCGAACTCCACTAGCAGGGCTTCGGCGCCAGCGTTGTAGATACCGCCACCAGCGACGATCAGCGGACGCTCGGCGGCGCAGAGCATGTCGATGGCTTTCTCGATCTGCTTGCGGGTGGCGGCCGGCTTGTAAACGGAGAGCGGCTCGTAGGTGTCGATGTCGAATTCGATCTCGGCCATCTGCACGTCGAACGGCAGGTCGATCAATACCGGGCCAGGGCGCCCGGAGCGCATGACGTGGAACGCCTGCTGGAATACGCGCGGCACCAGTGCCGGCTCACGCACGGTCACGGCCCACTTGGTGACCGGCTTGGCGATGGACTCGATGTCCACGGCCTGGAAGTCTTCTTTATAGAGGCGAGCACGCGGCGCCTGGCCGGTGATGCAGAGGATCGGTATCGAGTCGGCCCAGGCCGAGTAGAGGCCGGTGATCATGTCGGTACCGGCCGGGCCCGAGGTGCCGATGCACACGCCGATGTTGCCGGCCTTGGTGCGGGTGTAACCCTCGGCCATGTGCGAAGCGCCTTCGACGTGGCGAGCCAGAATGTGACGGATGCTGCCGTCGGCACGCATGGCGGAATACAGCGGGTTGATCGCGGCACCGGGGATGCCGAAGGCGGTATCAATCCCTTCCTTGCGTAACACCGCTACGGCGGCATCGATTGCTCTCATTCGGGCCATGGGTCGTGTCCTCTTCGGTAACTCGATAGTTTTTATACGTGGCCCAAGCATGAAGGGCTGGCCGGAACGAGGGAATTGGCAGAAACTTCAGTTCTGTCGATATCAGGAGTATCGAATGGATCGCTACACAACCTTGCACAGCTTTGTGCTGGTCGCTGAAAACGGCAGCTTTGCCGCCGCTGCGCTGAAGGAAGGCGTAACGCCGGTGGTCATGGGGCGCCGGCTCGATGCGCTGGAGCGGCACCTGGGCGTCAAGCTGATGCACCGCTCGACGCGCGGGCTGGCGCTGACCGACCTCGGCGAGCAATACCTCGAGCGCGCCCGAGGGTTGCTCAAGGATTTCGACGAAGCCGATGCCAGCATCAGCCATGACCGCACCTCGGTGCGCGGGCACCTGGTGATATCGGCGCCCGCTGCATTCGGACGTCGACACATCGGCCCGCACGCGCCGGCGTTCCAGTCGCGCTATCCGGACCTGCAGCTGTCCTTCAATTTCACCGACAGCGTGGTCGATCTGGTGCGCCACGGTTACGACATGGGCATTCGCATCGGCGAGGTGACTGATCCCAACTATGTTGCCGTCAAGCTGTTCCCCAATCGCCGTGTGGTCTGTGGCTCGCCGGACTACTTCGAGCGCCAGGGCGTACCGCGCACGCTGGAAGATCTGGCGCGACACAATTGCCTGGCGTTCAACCTGCAAGGCGGGCAGCAGCGCGGCTGGACTTTTTTGCGGGACGGCAAACAGGTGGCGGTGCGGGTGGCGGGGAATCTCGACTGCAACGATGGTGAACTCTTGTTCGACTGGGTCAAGCAGGGCCTGGGTATCGGTTGGCGCTCGACCTGGGAAATTCAGGCCGAACTCAAGCGCGGCGAGCTGGTGACGGTGCTCGACGAGTACGCCTTGCCGGCCTATGACATCCAGGCGGTGTATCCGCAGCAGCGCTATCTGCCGGCCAAGGTCCGCTTCTTCATCGATTATCTGAAGCAGATCTACAACGCGCCGGGCTACTGGGAGGTGCGTTGAGTCGAACCACGTCGATCTGCGTCTGGTCGTAGGGTGGATGTCGCGAAGCACATCCACGCGCTGCGGCCGTCAAACAATCGCAGGCTATCGTCAGAGGTGCCCAGTGGATCAACTGAAAATCGCCACCTTCAACATCAACGGCATCCGTGCCCGTCGAACCAATCTGCTCGAATGGCTGGAGCGCGAGCAGCCGGATGTGGTCTGTCTGCAGGAGCTGAAGGCGCAGGACGCCGACTTCCCCATCGATGACATTCGCGCGGCCGGTTACGGCGCCATCTGGCAGGGGCAGAAGTCATGGAACGGGGTAGCGATCCTGGCCAAGGGCGACGACCCGCTGGAGATCCGCCGCGGCTTACCGGGCGATCCGGACGATACCCACAGTCGTTATCTCGAAGCCGCCGCCCATGGGGTGATCGTCGCCTGCCTCTATTTGCCCAACGGCAATCCGCAGCCGGGGCCGAAGTTCGATTACAAGCTGAGCTGGTTCGAACGTTTCATCGAGCATGCAGCGGGCCTGTTCGCCAACGGCCATCCGGTGGTGCTGGCCGGTGACTACAACGTGGTGCCCACCGACGAGGACATTTACAATCCGAAATCTTGGCGAAAGGATGCGCTGTTGCAGCCGGAAAGCCGCGCATGCTTCGAGCGCCTTCTGGCGCAGGGCTGGACCGACGCTCTGCGCGCCAAGTACCCGGACGAGCGCCTCTATACCTTCTGGGATTATTTCCGCCAGCACTGGCAAAAGAACTCCGGGCTACGCATCGATCATCTATTGCTGAGCGCTGATCTGGCGCCGCGACTGGTTGATGCCGGGGTGGATCGCTGGGTGCGTGACCAGGAACACGCCAGCGACCACGCGCCGACCTGGATAACCCTTCGTGGTGAGGCTGTGCAGGACGAGTCTGAAAAACCGGCCAGGCGCAGCAAGGCCAAGAGCACTGCCAAGTAACCTCACTGGCGCCGGATTAAAGGTTCGGCGCCCATCCGTTTTCACTGGAGCCGCTAGCTGCATGCACCGCCGTCGTCGTGCTCCCGTCTGGATAGCCACCTTCGCCGTCCTGTTGCATCTGTACTCGATGCCGTTGATGGCTGCCCATATGCGGGCCATGGCTATGGCAGGTGGGCATGATGCGATGGGCCAGTCGGGCCAGCACCATGCGCTGAAGGCAGACCAGCATCACGGTCATGCCAGCGAGCCCGCGCCCGCGCCGGCGCAGAGTCATCATCAGGGTATGCCTTGCTGCTGTGCCGCGGGGTCGGCCTCGCTGGCAGCTATTCCAGCTGGCTCGCCAGTATTGCTTCATCCTCGGCTGGTGCCGCTCGGCAACTTGCCTTCGGTCACCGCACCGCTGTTATCGCCGCGGTATCGCTGGCCGAGCCTGAACCCCCGCGCCTCTCCTTTCGCTTGATCGATCAAGTGTTGTCTGTCCGGTAGCCGCCGGTGGCTGCGCTCGCGCCGCTGTTGGTTGCTGGCCCTTGCTGCAGGCCTGTTTCCCGGCCGGCAGCGCGAAAATACGGCCCCGCCTTTGTAGGAGCGAGCTTGCTCGCGATCTGATCCATTGCTGCGCTATTGATCGCAGCAAACTGGCTCTTACAGAGAAGCTGCTGCCGTTTCGATCGAGTAAGTAGTCATGACTTCAAGTACCGCTGGCGCCCGCCCTGAGGCGCCACTCCTGGCTTCCCGAACACAGCACCCACTGCTGGCGTTATTGATTCGTTTGCATCTGTATGTCGGGCTGCTGGTCGGCCCGTTCATCTTTGTTGCTGCCTTGAGCGGCCTGGTCTATGCGTTGACACCGCAGCTAGAGGACCGGCTGTACGCCGAGCAGCTCTACAGCGACAGTAGCGGTACGCCGCAGCCACTGGCTCGGCAGATCGAGGCGGCCCAGACCTATATTGGCGAAGCGGCGACGCTGTCGGCGGTACGTCCGGCACCGCAACCGGGCGCGACTACGCGCGTAATGTTTCAGGCGCCAGGCCTTGGCGCGTCTGAAAGTCGCGCCATATTCATCGACCCGGTTACAGCTGAGATTCGGGGCGACCTGCTCGTATACGGCACAAGCGGCGTGCTGCCGTTGCGCACATGGCTCGATCAGTTTCACCGCAGCCTGCTGCTTGGCGGGCCAGGGCGGTTGTACAGCGAGCTGGCAGCGTCCTGGTTGTGGGTCGCAGCACTGGGTGGCTTTGCGTTGTGGTACATCCGTCGGCGGCGCGGCGGAGGTCCGGTGCGCTCAAGAGGTCTGCGACGCTGGCACGCCACGCTCGGTTTGTGCCTGCTGATCGGGTTGCTGTTCTTCTCCGCGACGGGTCTGACCTGGTCGCGATGGGCCGGCGGCAACATCGGTGTTGCGCGAGCCGCACTGGGCATGTCGACCCCGAGCGTCTCGACCGCGCTGGATGGCGAAACGGCTGCACCTGTGGGCGAACATGCACACCACGCCGGAATGGCCATGTCGGCCCCCCGGGTGGCAGCACCGGAGATGTTCGATCAAGTCCTTAGCGCGGCCAGAGCGAGCGGAATAGAGGCTGGCAAGGTCGAGATCGTCCCGGCTGTCGGGCCAGATCGCGCCTGGACGGTGACTGAAATCGACCGCAGCTGGCCCACCCAGGTCGATGCCGTCGCTGTCGATCCGCGCACCTTGAGCATCACTGATCGGATTGATTTCGCGACCTTCCCCATTGCAGCCAAGCTGACGCGCTGGGGCATCGATGCACATATGGGTTCGCTGTTCGGTCTGGCTAACCAGTTGTTGCTTGCTGTCACGGCGCTCGGCTTGGCGTTCCTGGTGGCCTTCGGTTACCTGATGTGGTGGCGACGCCGCGGGCAGCGCCAAGCTGGTCGGCTGGGGGTGGTCGCGGTTCTGCGCAGCCTGTCGCCACCTGTGCGCTGGACCACGCTCGCGGTGGCGCTGCTGTTTGGCTATTGCCTGCCGGTTCTGGGCGGCAGTCTTCTGTTGTTCCTGGTAAGCGAGTTCGTTCTGGCAGCGCCCTGGTGTTACCGGCCCGACGCGGCTCAGCGGGATGGCTGACTTCAGGGTCCGATAGACCATCGCTGCGATTTTTGCGCCGATCGTCGGCGAAAGTACAGCGTCCGCGTTTGTATCAGTAGTATCGGGTCAGCTGTTCAGGAAGCCGGGCCAGGAAGGGGGCGGCTTTCAAATATTTTGGGTTCGGTTACTCGGCAAGACATCGCTGCCGTAGTGAGGGAGGGAGTCCATGTCTGACGATGTAAAGCCGAATCAAGCTGACCGTTTCACGGTTATCGACGATCCGGTATCGATCCTGCTTCGCCTTGAGGGTACGAATCTTTCACTCAGCGAAATGCTGACCGAGGCGCTTCATGCCGTGCGCATGCATCTGGGTATGGATGTGGCGTTTATCAGCGAGTTTCGCGGCGGAAGCCGGGTGTTTCGCTACCTTGATGGCAACTTCGTGCCACTGCAGCTCGCCATTGGCGGCTCAGATCCGCTGGAAGACAGCTACTGTCAGCGTGTGCTGGACGGACGCCTGCCGGAGTTGATCCAGGACGCGGCGCTCCTGCCCGAAGCCCTTGCCATGCCAGTGACCAAGGCCCTGCCGGTTGGCGCGCATCTCAGTGTGCCGCTGCGCTTCAGCGATGGTCGCCTCTACGGCACTTTCTGCTGTTTCAGCACTACCTCTGACGGCACGCTCAATGAGCGCGATCTGAACACCTTGAGGCTGTTTGCCGCATTCGCCGGGCGGTTACTCGAGCGGCATGCGCTCAGCGAGATGCGCTATGCCAAAATCCATAGTCGCATTCGTTCGGTGCTGGAAGAACGGACGTACTCGGTGGTCTATCAACCGATCATTCATCTGCTCGAAAACCGGATCGTCGGGTATGAAGCCTTGGCGCGCTTCAGCGCAACGCCAGCGCGAACGCCCGATCTGTGGTTCGCCGAAGCGGCATCGGTCGGTCTGCAAGCAGAATTGGAAATCGCCTTGATCGAAGCGGCGCTCAAAGGGCTCGCTTTTCTGCCGGAACAGACTTACATGTCCCTGAATGTCTCGCCGGCCACGGTGCTGACGGGGTCGCTCGCAGCGGCGCTCGCGCATCAGCCGCTTGACCGGTTGATCCTTGAGATAACCGAGCATGCGTCCATCGGCGACTATGAGATTGTCGCCAATGTCCTCGAACCACTTCGAGAGCAGGGGTTGCGACTGGCGGTGGATGATGCAGGAGCTGGATTTGCCAGCTTCCGTCACATCCTTAAGCTCAAGCCGGACGTAATAAAGCTGGATGGTAGCCTGATCCGCAACATCGATAGCAGCACCGGTTGCCGCGCCCTGGCGGCTGCACTGATTCGCTTCGCGGAAGAAACGGGCAGCAAGGTCGTGGCTGAGTGCATCGAAACCGAAGCGGAGTTGGCGGTGCTGCGGGAGCTCAAGGTGAACAAGGCACAGGGCTTCCTGCTTGGTCGCCCGGTTCCCATCACCGCGC
>TARA_R100000541_G_scaffold45362_3_pt1 | contig 24089 bp, 51 predicted proteins | sample TARA_R100000541 | Tara Oceans TARA_R100000541 (sample SAMEA2621416) | marine metagenome | biome: marine biome (ENVO:00000447); feature: surface water layer (ENVO:00002042); material: "saline water (ENVO:00002010), including plankton (ENVO:xxxxxxxx)" | depth 5 m | reverse complement strand
TAAAAAAGATTTTCTCATTTCATTTCTACTTCCTAATGCTTTGCCTTTTGTATAATGTTTATATTCTTGTCCAATTCCTTGTAAGTCGTTTGAATTTATAGCTCCCATCATATTAGGAAAATTGTTTAATCCAACATTGTAATTTGTATCTACCATTAAAAGTTTTTCGTAATCATTAAGCTTATTAAATGTTCTATTAGCATCAAAATCACCTTTTAATATATGATCGTTATATTTTGTTTCAGCTCCTTTTATTTTACTTTTAACCACATTGTAAAAATGTCCCATGTATTCTTTTTCCTCCATCCCATCTTTTGTAAGTCTAGCTATATCTTTATCGCTATTTGCAATCTCTGGATATAAAAAATTACCATTCTTATCTTTTAACTTTAAACCAAAACCAAAGTCTACACCTACCTTATCGTCTTTATCATTTGTTGAAAAAGGATAAAATATATCATCACCTACATATTTAGATACTGGCTCGTTATTTAATTTTTGATTATAATAAATCTCATCCTGACTAGTATTGTCACCTTTACTTACTCTTTGTGTTTTTTTCTTAATACTACGAGCATCATATCCCTCTTCTTTAATAAGTTTATCTATGTATTGTTTTAGCACTTCGACATCTATTCCAGTCTCTTTTGCCATTTGTGCGATTTGTTTTTCATCCATGTTACAAAAATAAAAAAAAATTTTCATTTGTGAGGCACTCATACATATTACATACCACGCCCTGTGTATGCAGATTTTTTTATACACCCGTGGTATATTTTAATTACTAACTACAGCTGAACGTGTGTAGCTGTCATCTAAGTATGTTTATTGGCACGTTATTATTATGGCAAAGTCGCCTAAATCAACAGTTTCAAAAAGAGTATCTAAAGTAGCAAAGGCTGCAGCTAAAAAGGTAAATCTTATCCAAGATCCCGTAGCAGTAGCACACTCTACACTAGCAAAGAGATACGCTGGTAACAAAGGTGTAACTAACCTACGTAAGGATACAAGAGTAGCTGGTATGGCACTCTTAGCTCTTGAAGCAACAGACGTATTAGATTTAATATAGTCTGCTAACCCTGTTTGGAACATGGAGAGGTTCGACTCCTCTTCAGGGTTCACTTAAAATTAACCTGGACCGTACTCGTTAGATGTCCGCATGTTATTACAATGTCATGAGGCGAGGAACAATATGTCAAATATGACAGCTAAACAAATCAGAGAGAACTTTAACAACAGAGTTCGTAACACTAATCAAGTAGTTGCAACTCCAGTTACTAAGTTACACGAAGAAGGTAAGATTTCTGTATCTGCTCGTACTAAGTTTAAGTCAAGCTATTCAGCTGGCTATACTAAGATTAACGACATCAGTACTATCATACTTGGTGTACCAACTGAGAAGGATGGTGAGTGGTTTACTACAGACTACTACATTCAGTCCAACTTGTTTATGGAAGTATACTCTGGTGCTGAACTAAAAGAGATTCTTGAACATGCTGAGGCTAAGATGTCTACTGTGTTTAACAAGCTCAAGAAGTTAGGACTTCACAAGATTGAGAAGACAACAGACAATGGTACATACTACAAGATTGTAGATGGTGCTGCGTTTGCTGACTCTAATATTGCTGTGTCCAAAAGTAATTTTACTGATGGCAAGTGGGTAAAGAGTAATGTATGGATCTCATACACTGCTGCCTTAGATGCTATACAAGCAAGAGATAATGATATGAAAAACTTAAGTAACTTATAATATAAAACATGTTGCAATAATCATTGCGTTATATAATTTTTGTTAGATAAATGGTACAGTTATGTATAATTTATAGGTGGGTGGGTGGGTTTTACTATAAGGTTAGTTGTTTTAACACTAATAAGTAGTAAGATAGATACAAAAAATAACTATGGCGTATTGATTTTATATGTAATAATACAAGAGTTATATAATATACTACCATACAATAACACTAGTTTTAATACTATTTTAAGTACTATAAATACTTAAGTAACTGTTTATCAGTATGTTATGTATAATTATATAGTTTAAGTATTGTTTTATAAGAGTTGATTTATTTAAGTGTTTGATAATGACTTCAAAGTTATACAAAAAAAAAGACATTTTCAAGTTAAGTTAATAATTAAGAATAAGTAATAATGGTAGCGCATTTAAAACGTAGACAATATTGTCGCATAACTCTCAATATATATTAAGATGAGAGATTACAATTTCGGTGCAAACTATGCATCATCAAAAGATTTATCAAGCAGTAATTACTACACAGGATCTGTGCAAAAAGCATGTACTCCTGAGATTAGTAAATATGATAGGTTGATAAGTAAAGTAAAAGATAGCAATTACAAGTTGGTTGTTATTGAAACACGTGGTAATAAAGTAGAAAGAACTACTTGGTTAATTAAGCGTGTGATACGTGCAGGTATGGATAACTTTCCATCTGCAATTGAAGCTGTTAAAAGCTTTAAACCAAATGTTAGGTCTGAATACTTTGATGTAGATTCTAACATGTCACTAATGTCTAACCATGCTATAATAAAATATTAATATGAATTTAGATATAACAAATGCAAGAGCAGAAATAGTAAAGAAACTTACAAATTGGGATATTCCATTAAAAGATATTCAAGCTGCTAGAATAGAGTATGACAATTCAGTTCCTATTTGTTTGTTCCCTGGACATTCTGACTCAGAATTTGATAAATGGTTATCAATTATGAATAAGATTAATTATTATGCAGGGTATGGCAATCAAGTACTCTTTGGTACTATATGGCTAAAGCATGGATTATGGATGACAAGAGGTGAATACGATGGTAGTGAATGGTGGGAAGTACACGTAAGACCACCACTACCAAAACAAGAAGATTTTGATAATATGTATTAAATAGTGAGCACACATTATAAAGCAACAGCTAGCGACTGATTTCGTTAGGTATTCATTTACCGAACTGCCAATTAAATATATACTATGGCAACTATTCAAATTTCAAACAAAGATTTCGTAGCAAATGCAATCCTTGCAGAGCAAACAAACAAGTGTATCCCTTATTACAGAGCTGATAAGGACACTAGTATTGTTATTGTCGTTCCTAATAATATGCGTGTACAAAGTTATCCTGATGGCTATCAAGTCAAGAAGGTTAAGTACAAGTATCTTAAAGAACATCGCTCATGCATTATACTCGAGAAGTATTACAGCTCTGAGCTACAACTAGAACAGGAATTACAATTGTGGGATACTCACACAGAATATACATTTGGAAGTATAAAAAAATATCGCGATGCGTTTGCTAGCGTTAAAGGCGAGATAGGTAAATACTTATCAGCTTCCAAAAGACCAATAAACAATAATTTTAGAATTACAAAACTCAAATAATTATGAAATTTAAATTAGAGAATATCAAAATAAACATCAGCGAAGAAGTACAGTTTGAACTAGGTAAGATAGAGGTGCAATACACTCTTGAAGAAATGGTACAGATGCACGATACTCTTAAAGATGTTATTAAAACGGCTATCAAAGTATCAAACATTAATGATAACAAAGAGTCCGAAACTAAAGATGAACCTAATAAACAAATGGATGAAGTATTTGCTAATTTTGCAGACATTTTCTCAAAAGAGAAGCAAGATGTCTAAAATAACTAAAGAAAAATGGATGAACACCATCACATTAGTTACTAATCTACTTATTATATTTAAAATACTAGGAGATAAACTATGAAAGAAGAACATCAGCCAATCGTTGAAGCACTCATCATATATGTTGTGCTTCTTACAATAACTACATTAATAATTTATAATTTAATAAACAATGGGTAAATCAAAAGAATTGCAAAGAGAATTAAGAAAAGAAATAAAAAGAAGAACTTTAAAAGAACTGTTGTCTAATGTCGATATGTTAAGACAACAAGATTTAAAAATATCAGAAGAAGTTGCAGCTTGTGAACAAAAGCTCGAAAAACAAAAAGACCTGGACAAAAAACAATAATGTTTCTTACATGGTTACTGTTAGGTAGCTGTGCAGCTGGTGTATATACCTTTACACTGCTAGATGTTTACAAGAATAATTACAATAAAATTAAAAGGTATGGTCCTTACTGGGACATATGCCTAACATTAGTATTGCCAATGATACTAACAGGTTCGACTGTGTTAACAGGTTCGAGTTTTGTTGGTGGATTTATATTCTCTGTATACAGACGCAAGGTACTTAACAAAAGAGGTTTAACTAAAAAACAAAAAAGTAAACCTATAAACAAAAAAGCAAAGACACGTAGACAACGTGCACTAAACGATTATTACGGTAAATAATATGATAATAACATCAAAAAATATAGCGTTATTAAAAAAGGCTTATGACATAGCCGTTGCATCTAAAAAAGAAGAGTTCACCTTTCAGGGTGAAGTATTTGCAACTAGTTATGCAAAGTATTTATTAGAATTTTTAGAAACACAAGTAACAGTAACAAACGAAGGATTAATTTAACAAAAGCAATATAATTATGAATTACAACAGCAAATTAAAAGAGTGGAAAAAACTTAAAAAGTTTAGCACTAAAAAAAAAGCGTATTACGCAAAAATGTTACGATTCTTTGGTTACAAAGTAAGTGACATAGCAAAAAAACTAGACTTGACACAAGCTAGAGTGTATCAATATTTAAAAAAATAATTATGGGATTAGATCATGGATTAATTGCCTATAAAGGCAGAAACAGAAAACAGATAGATTTTAAATACAACCCGTCTGAAGAAATAAATATAATAACTTGGCGTAAACATCCATACCTACACGGTTGGTTTGATGATTTGTATGCAGAAAAAGGTGGTGACGCTTATACTAATGCATTGGGTGGATTTAATGGACATGAATTACAAGTTACAGATCAAGATTTTCTTGAACTACAAACTAAAGTAATAACAGGCACACTAAAACAAAGAGAAGGATTCTTTTGGGGTAACAATGCTTGTCAGCACTACAAAGAACGAGACTTAGATTGTATAGATAAAGCTATGGACTACATTAAAAAAGGTTACAAAATTAAATACTGGGCATGGTGGTAAATTATGATAACTGGAAACTCCAAGCACCTGAATACAATGATGATGTTACATCGTGTTGTGGCGCTGAAGAGTATGTAAAAGAAAACTTAGCTGATGACAGCAAGATATATTATTGCTCTGAATGTGGAGACGATAATTACACGTATGAAATAATATGTGAAACAGAATATAATGAACGCAGACGAGAGGATGCATTAGAACACAACAGAGATGAAGAATAATAAAATAAATGATTTATCAGAATATATAACTATTGATGGTTGGGAGTTTGAATTAGTTAAGCAAGACGTTGACGATGTATTTTATCAATGTCGTGGTGCAACAATGTACGATGACGAACACGATCAAGTGCCAGAGCCAGAGCTTTGGACGGCAGCAATAGATCTAGAAACAATTTTAACCAAAGATGGTTATAATGCATACACTGATTACAGCGAAAAAGGTTGGGTTGAAGTAACTGTAAATTTATAATTATGAAATACTATAAAATAGAAATCGAAAGAACATATACTACTGAAGTATATGTAAAATGTGAAGACAAAGAAACAGTAAAAGATGTATTAAATTCATCTCCCACACGAGAAATGAAGTGGGAATTACGAACAAATTTGTGGGATTACATATTTGATAAAGAAATGGAACAATGCGATGTAAAAGAAAGAATAATTATTGTTGATGAAACATATCAAACAGAGAATAAGATATTTTTTGATTTAGACAGATATTTAAAAAAAACTAATGCCTAATATGAAGATTAAAGAAATTAGTATTAGTTACTCGGTGTCAATCAACACTGGTAACTTTGAGTCAGAAAAATGGAATGTCACACAAGTGGCTGAAATACAAAAAGGTGAGAACTATAAAGATATACGAAGTCACTTAGCTAAAGATGTGCATGCATATGCGCAAAAACTTAAAACTATAACAAAGACTAAGAATAAAATCTTTAGTTCATTACCAAGTAAAAAGAATATAGTCAAAAAAGTTGACTTGTTACAAGAAGATTACGAATTAGAAAATAGAAAACATGCTGAAAAAATTAAGTAGTACTGCATGCATACTATTGTTAGCAATAGTTTCGTATGGACAAATGCCAAAAAACTATATTGTAATAGGTGGTAAAAAACAACCTGCAATAATTGAAGGAGAAAATATTAAACACTGGTTTGATAATATGTATCTTGAATATACAATTCCCGATACAGCACTTACTGTGTTAATTATTGGAGACCATAAATTTTACGGAGATACAATAAGAACATATAGAATTATAGAAACTTTTCGTAAAGATGGTGTTGTAGATAAAAATATGTCACAAACAAATAAGGACATATATATATTAAACTTTACTCCATATATACATGATTCTATATATGTATCTGAAATAATTATTAAAGATGAAAGATAAAGTAAACACTCTTAAAACAAAAGTATCAAATATCTTACAAGAAGATATTGCTTATGCAGATGACGACCAAAGATTAGTAGCTCGAATAATATGGGACTCTATGAATAATCATGATATAAGCGCAAAAGAATTACTACAAAATATGTTTATACATAAAAAATATCCTAAACCAAAATCAATAGAAAGATGTAGCAGATTATTGCAAGAAAAATATCCAGGACTTCGAGGAAAGAACTGGGTACAAAGACAAAAAAAATCACAACAAGCAAAACAAAATATAAACGAAAGATTAATATGATGAAAATACAGTTCGAATTAGCAGAAATATTAAAAGTACAAAGCGCTTCTTATCAAGAATCGTCAATGATAGAGTACATAATACAACAATTAGAATTGTTAAAAAAACAAAATCATGATATTTACTATCATGTAGAAACAATTAAGCTTGCATCGCAAGAAATAAAAAACATATATGTTACTAAAGGTAGCGTTAGTGGTGATGAACACTATCCATGTTTTGTATCACACACAGATACAGTACATAGTATAATAGATCATCTATATATTGCAGAAGGCAAAACTAAAGAAGGTCTTGACACTTTATATGGTTATACAAACGCTACACAAAAAGAATACGGTGGTAAGTTTATAATGCCAGCGGGTTGTGGTGCAGATGATAAAGTTGGTATATGGGCTTGTCTTAATCTTATCGCAAACTTAGATGTATGTAAATTGGCATTCTTTGCTGCAGAAGAAGTTGGATGCGTTGGTTCAAGCAAAGCTGACAAAAAATTCTTTGCAGACGTAGGCTATGCATTACAAACAGACAGAAAAGGTAACGAAGACTTTTCTATAGATATTAATGGTACAGAAATGAATGATAAAAAGTTTCGTACAAAAATTAAAGATTTAGTAAAAAACAGAGGATACAAGTTTTCAAAAACATTTACTACAGATGTTGGACAACTTAAAAAAGACGGTATCAATGTTTGTATGTCAAATATTAGTTCAGGTTATTACAATGCACATCAAGATGAAGAATATGTAATAGTCAAAGAAGCAGAGAATACTCTTGGACTTATGTTTGATATATACATTCGACTTGGTTTAGAAAAACAATATCATAAACCTGAAGAAAAATATCAAGTTTACAAAGGTATAAATCAAACACATAAGGGAAAATTTGTTGATGTCAAAACTAAACCATATACAGACGATAATATTTACTCTGAATGGGAACAGGAAGAAGAAATAAGCTGGAATAGAAGCTATGGAGTAGATTATTATGGTGATAAAATTCACAACCAGGCAGAAACTAACGAATGCAAAGAATGTGGAGATGACTTAAAAATAATAAATTCACATAAGGTCTGTGTTAATCCAAATTGCGATCGATGCAATGTAGAGTATGGACTTGATTTTTTAGATAACTATGCTTATGCAGGTATGGGTTACGTAGATCCTGACGCCTTATATCCCGTGTATGACACAGAGTTTGCAGAACTAATAGCATATTATAGTCCTGGACAAGACAAGATGTATTACAAGCCTTTAGAAATTCCATATCAAAATCCGAAACAAGTTAATATACCATTTTAATTATGAAAAAGATAAAGTTAAAAAAGTTTAATACTGAAGAAGAGATATTTGAATATCTCGAAGCAAATGGAAAAAACAAAAGTAAACATTTATCAGATTTAATCTGGTCGTATGCAGCTCTTAATCAAGAATTTGCAATTATTCAAGAACATATGTTTGATGGATATAGAGTTTCTCCATGTTGGGATTTAACTGACATGAGACAAAGAATCAACTCAGATTGGCATCGATGGTATACAAAAGAAAATGAGTATTTACCTTTTGATATGTTCGACTTAAGAACAATGAAAGATTATGAAATACCATACGGTTTTTTAGAATTACACAATGTAAAAAGTTTATTTAGGATTGATCCAAAACTAAGTAAATTGTTTGATACATTACCACAATGTAATTTACATACATTTTTACGTAACTATCATAATGGTGTCCTTGATGACCAAGCTTTTAGTGAAGATGTCTTAGAATGGCCAGTATCATTATCAGCAGGTATTAGCGATGCTACTAGAGTTGGATTTTTTACAGTTAATAAATTGTATGAAATGTTAAAACAACAAGCTAATGGTTATTCTGATCATTTTGACAAAAGTATTTCTATTGCAGAAAATATGAAGTCTGAAGCTTTACGTGAATCAAAAGGTGTAATTGCTACTTTTGGTAGGGCATTAGAAAAGTTAATTAGATCAAGATATTCTCATCCCTGGAGTACTAGTGAGCGTAATATGTTCGAAGATAGCCTATTGTTTAATGGGCCTAATGCTAATAGGTTTGAAGTATGGGATGCAGAAAGCATACCTGAAGCATATCATTGGTCAAGCTATGCTGAAGACTGTGGTACACTTGGACATTCATGTATGCGTAGTGACTCTGACAAAAAGAAAGTAAAATTTTATGCACAAATGGGAGAATCTGTAAAAATATTAGTTTTACTTAATTCTGACAATCTTATTTTAGGTAGGGCAATACTATGGCAAAAATGCTACAATCGTAGACGTAAAGATTCTTTCAAAGTAATGGACAGAGTTTATTCTGTTAGAAATAGCTATGAGGTATTGTTTCACAGGTGGGCCGTAGAAAATCATGTAATTAGGAAAAAACTTAATTCATACACTAACAATACACTTATACAGCCTAATGGTAAAGGTGGTATTGGTGCGTGTTATATTGAAACTCCTAAAGATATAAAAGAAAGACTTAATATAATAGCAAACAATTTTACTCTTAATCATCAAGATAGGATAGAAATACCTGATGAAGAGTATCAATATCTACCATGGCTTGACACATTTAAATTTTATGACCATATAGCAGGAAGTTTTGTTACGCACAAAACAATGGGTGGACATTTTAAATGTCAAAGCACTAGTGGACACTTACAGCGTGATAGAAATAATGAATCAAGATCTTATGATTTACAAGAATTAATAAGATCAAAAAGAATAAATTCATAAATTAGCAAACCAATTAAATAAATATGTTTTATGAAGTAGAAAATATGATACTTGGAAATATTGTCCAAGATTCAAAAAAGTATTTTGAACATGCACAAACGTTCAATTCATTAATGTTTGAAGACATTAATAATGTATTTATATACAAAGCTTTTGTTAAGCTGGTAGATAAAGGTATTAATCCAGATATTTTATCTCTTAATAAAGAAATAGGTAATAAGAAACAAATCAACCAAAGTCTTGTTAATCTTGTTAATCAACCACTGTTAATGCACAATGAGTTCCAAACAGGGATAACGCAATTATACGAAACATCTCAAAGAAAACTTTTAGCAAGTAGTATAATAGAAATTAATAATAGTTTACAAAATAGTGATTCGATTGATAAGATTAAAGACAAGGTTGATGCTCTTCAAAATAAAATTAATAATCCTAACGATGACAAACAACAATCATTACTTACGCAGTTAGTAGACTTTACAGATGATTTAGCAAAAAGACGTAGTGCAGATGGTATATCTGGTATTACAACAGGATTTAAATCGTTAGATGATTTTACTAATGGATGGCAAAAAACAGATTTAGTTATAATCGGTGGCGCATCATCAATGGGTAAAACAAGTTTTGCAGTAACAACAGCGTTTAATTCTGCACTTGCAAATAAAGGTATTGCAATATTTAGTTACGAGATGTCAAGTCTACAACTTATACAAAGAATGGTAAGTTTAGACTCTGGTGTACATAGCCATTGGATACGCAAAGGAGCTCTTGATGAAAAAGAAATGGAGAAAATTAATAAATCAGTAACTAAAATAGAAAATCTCCCTATCATCATTGACGACTGTAATCAAACAAGCCTATCATATCTATTATCTAAAATTAAACAATACGCTATAACAAATAAAGTAGAGCTTATACTTGTTGACTACTTACAATTAGTGTCTGCTTCTGGTGGTTCTAGAGAACAAGAAGTAAGTAAAGTTGCTAGAGCTTTAAAGAACATAGCAAAAGAACTTAATGTTGCAGTAATAGCTTTATCACAGCTTAATCGTGGTGTTGGTATGCGACATAACTCAAAGCCTACTATGGCCGATCTGCGTGAGTCAGGCGAAATAGAACAAGCAGCAGATATAGTTGCTCTTATATACAGGCCCGAATATTATGGTCTGCATGAAGATGAAAGCGGTAATCCTACAAGTGGACTAGCTAAAATTATATTTGCAAAAGGTAGGAACATTGGTGTTGGTGAAATCAACCTAAAGTTCATAGCTAATCTTACTAAATTCGAAGACTATGAGTCAAGCGAAGGGTTTTAAATACGGTATATTCACAGTGCTCGCACTCTTTATTGCACTGTTTATAAAGTTAATAATATTACCTATTACAATTATAGGCGTTATTGGTTACTTAACAATTAAATTGTTAAATACTTTTGATAATTAACAATTATTAACTATATTTGTACATCGTTTAGAAAACAATGAAAACTAAAACTAAACTACAACAAATTTACGAAGAGGTAGCGTATGACACAGGTGAGAAACCATCTGTCGTTAAAGATGCTATTAAAGAACTATTTATTCAAATAGGTGTACATCTTATTACAAAAAATGCTCCTGTAATGATACGTGGCTTTATAAAAATAGTAGTAGCCACAAGAGCAGCAAAATCAATCAAAAAAGATTATAAAGATTATGAAACAAGAGAAGGTTAATTTAAAAGATTTACAAAAAGAATTACCATATAAATGGCGTGTACAATCTGCACGTTATGGTAAAGCAAGTTGCGTAGCATATATAGATGCACGTGATGCACAAGATTTGTTAGATGATGTAATAGGACCAGGTAACTGGGCAACTGAGTATTATGAAGCTTGTGGATTGCTTATGTGTAAAGTAGGAATATTTGTAGATGGACATTGGGTATGGAAATCAGACACAGGATCTGAATCTAATGTAGAAAAAAACAAAGGACATGCATCTGACGCATTTAAACGTGCATGTGTATCTTGGGGTATAGGTAGATTCTTATATAGATTAGATATACAACAGATACCTACTAAAGAATACAAGGGTAAAGAATATCCTTATGCTAAAGAAAAAGATAAAATAATCTTTGATGGGACAGTTTTAACTAACTACATAAATTGGAAAGTAAAAAATGACAAATAGAGGAATTCAAGAAGAATTAGCAGCTTTAGAAGCTACCTATAACTTCACTAACACTGAGTATACTGATGAGCTTACAAACAAGATAATGGACTATCTAAGAGATAGACTATCTATAAACTCACAATCAGATATAGACGATATTATATATAGTCAAATATGGTTTACAATATCAGAACACAATCACAGAATCAAATCAAACTTAAATAAATAAATTATGAATTGGAATTTAAACGAAGTAGAAACTTCAAACGGTAAAAACAACAATAACAAAAAAGAATACAAAAAAGTAGAGTGGTTAAAAACACCTGGTTCTTACATTTGTACAATTAATGGTATACAAACACAAGATGATAATCCTAATTGGAAAGGTGGTACACCATACATAGAGTTTTCTGTATTTACAGAAGATGGTAGAAAAATTACACCTAGATTTTATCAACCAAAAGATAGTGATAAACCTGAATCTGCTGATTTCAAACGTAAATTATTAAAAGAATTTTTAGTTAATGCTGGTGTAACTGATTTTTCCAACATAGAAGATTCTATGAAAGAATCAACAGGTAAAAGAGTGCAATGTGTATTTTGTACAGAAGAGTACATAGGAACAGATAGAGAGACTAATGAGCCTACGGTTAGAACATCACTAAAATATAAGTTTAGTAAAAAGATGGGACAGACTATAAATTACGATGCTAAATACAATAAACAACTTACGCCTGATCAACATAAAGACTTTCAAGAGTTGCATAAAGTTTGGTCTGAAGCGTCTAATAAATCTACTAATGATAATGGTGTGGTTTATGAAACGAATAATGGAGAAGATTTACCATTCTAAAAAATTGTATATTTGATGCATGAAAATTTTTATACCAGGTAATGTCCCAAGTTCCAAAAATTCTAAAAGATGGACTGGAAAAATGCTTATTAATAGTAAGACAGTAATGAATTATATTAAAGAGTCTAAGGGGTATTACCTTGAGTATAAAAATCAATTCAAAAAAGAATTAAAACAACACGAATATCCTGTGAAAATATCATTCAAATTTATAAGAAAGTCAAAACACAAGTTCGACTATATAAATCCAGCACAAACAGTGCAAGACCTTATGGTAAAAAATGGATGGATAGAAGATGATAATGCTGAGTTTATAATACCAGTGTTTGAACAATATGAATATGATAAAGAAAAGCCAGGAGTATATATTACAATTATATGATACAGCCACCTGTCCATACCTTTCCTTTTATAAGGAATAATAAAACATGGAGCCAAAGGGTAATAGACATATATTCAGATAAAATATTTGATGTATGTAATGCTTTGCTTGGTATAAATAAAAAAGTAATTTTATCTAAAAAGAAAACAGCAGATCTTGTACTTTTAAGAAAATCAATATGTAATATATTTTGGGGTAAGTATGGTATGCATCCTGAAACCATAGCTAAATTTATAAATAGAGACAGAACATCTTGTCTTTATTATATGAAACATCATGATGGAGATTATGCATATTATCAAGACTATAAAAACATGTATGATTTATTAGAAGTAAGTTTTACTGCTGTAATAGATTTAGAAGTAATTGAAGAAATGCAAGAAGAACATGTACAAGAATACATGGATAGAAAAACTAGCATAATAATAATCGATAAGTTAAGGGCGGAAAACAACGAACTTAAAAACAAAATTAACAAACTAGAACACTTAATTAACGAATAACATGGCAAAAAGAAAAACACCAAAAGTAGAAAAACTTGAATCAGGTAATGTTGAAATACAAGTTGATGGAGCAAAAGTAAATATACCTGTACTGGTTAAAAGACTTTTAGACGACCAACGATCATCTATACAATACTTCGAACATTTACTGTCATTATGGTATTTTAAAGAATACGATGAAGACACAGCTACAGACTTTTCAAAAGAGTTAGGTAGATGGACAAAAGAAAACATACAGAAGTTTGACGAAAGAATGGAAGACTTTAAAAAACACGACAAAGAAAACTTGGAGAATAGCGAAGTTAATTAGTAACTTTGCAATATCTTTCTTACTGGACTTCCTGTCCAGGTTTTCATTGTTTTATTTGATTGGTTGTTCCCAGGGTTAGTTAATCCTAACTCTGGGTATAACATATACTAATAAAATGGAATTAGACGAAATATTTAATAATCAAAAAGAACCAATTGTAGACTCAATACAATGGTGGCAAGAAGATAAAATAGAATCATTATTAGAATTATGCCCTTATGATCCACACGTTAGTGAATGGATATTCAGAAACTTACCAGAAACTAAGCAAGAAGCACAAGAGCTTATAAGCAAGTTATGGTTCGATCATGTCCCTCGTGACCCTAGAGATCAATTTATGAAAAGAATTAAATTACAAACATTATGAAAAATGAAGATAACATAGATTTAGTTTTGTGTATAGCTATGTTTAGGTGTTTTAATGAACAATTATATAATTTAAAAGGGAAAAATTCTAAACGAGCAAAACAAAAATTTAATAGACTTATTAAAATAGCTAAAATTTATGATGATGAAATTATAAATAATGGTAACCATGATGATGACGTAGATGTTATCTATGACAAAATAATGGATATAATAATAGAATTAAAACAATTAATTATAGAAGAGTATGAGAAAGACAATAGTATTTGAAGGCGGAGTTGATAACATTCGCACATTAGCAGACAACAGTTTAAGAGTTTCATTAGGAACTCCAGAATTAGCACCAGAAACAGTAGGTAATTTATACAGCGTATTAAAACAGCCTGGTTTTGTTGTGCTGTCCTCTGCACCAATTACAGAGCAACAAATAGAAGCAGTGGAATCTGCAAGTATTGACATGGAGTTTGAAACTAAAACACCAGCACAAAGAATGCGTGCAGTAATGTATAGATTGTGGGAGCAACAATCTCCTAAACAAACAAATGAAAATGGTAACTTAGAATACGTAGAGTTTGAATTGTTTTACAAAAGAAAAATGAATGAAATAATAAATCATTTAAAATCTAAATTAGACTAATGAATAATATGGGACAAGAAGTAAATAAAGAAAATGCCGACATGAGGCTGGAAATAAGAAAAACATGTGATTCTATTAAAGAATTACTAATCAATAAAAACTTAGATTATGGAGATAGTGCATTAAATCCTGCAAATATCTTTGCTAAAGGAACAGCTACAGAAAACCTTTGCGCTAGAATAGATGACAAGCTTATGCGAGTTGCTAACAAAGGTTTGAACATAAATACTTATGATACTGTTGATGACTTAATTGGATATTTAGTACTTTTGAAAGTAGCGATTAAAAAAGAAAATTATGAAGTTAATTTTAGAGGTAGAGCTAACGTCAAAGGAGAAAAAATCTTCTGATCCAGAATCAATATTAGTTCAAAAAATGTATAACACTTGTAATGATTGGCTAAATGGTGATGAAATACCAAGGTTAATTTTTGTATACGATGATGATGAATACGATGATTTAGAATCAGAATTATATAATTTATATAACAAGAAAAACAATTTAAACTAATGGGTGTAGAAATACAAAAAGTAATTTCTTATAACAAGTCAGGAGATTTGGATAGCAAAAAAATTGTACTGCCAAAAATTATAAATACAGACATAGGTTTTCAAATACAATTTGGTATGAACCCACCTAAAGATGTGTTTAAAGGAAAAACAATTATGAAAGAATATAAAACTCCTCAAGAATTAAAATAATAAAAAAAGTGACTGAATCACTTCAACTTCAGAAGTTCTTAATGTTATCATCGGTTTGATAGCATGAACATAATTTTATTATGAGAAACTTTTTTTCAGTTATCGTTTTTAAAATTAGTTCAATTTGGGAGTTAAAGCCTGGGGAGCAATCCCTGGGTAATAACTATGCATACTTTTAAAACAATATGAATCATCCAAAAGATAAAATAATTAAAGACAATACAAACTTTAAACCTTATGATTTGTTTCAGTTGTATTTTGGTTTTAAATCTGACTCTTTAAATACTTATGAAAAAAATAGAGTTAGAGATAGGTATGGAACAAAGGCTAAAAAATTATTAAAACAAATTAATAACAATGAGAAGAAAAGATAGATTGCAAAAATTAAGAAGATATTATGTGGCTCTTATAAAACAAATAGATTCAGCATTAATTGCAGAATACAATAAGCCACCTTACAAACTACCAAAAAAATAATGAATAACTTTAAATTAATAGTAATATGGCCAAGTTAAATAAAGAAAAGGTTCCAATCTGAATGACTGACTGGCATTTACAAGATAAAAACAAATCTAAAATTGTTATTAGGGATGTATTAATCAAATTTTATAGAGGTGCTGACGTTATAAACAATCCATTGTTAGTAAATATTGCTATGAGCAAACGAAAAACTTGGAGAAAAAATCATACTTTCAAGCCTGTTAAGGTCGTTGTAAAATCACAACACGACTTTGGACCACCATATGAAAAAGATCGAATTACATAAACTGAAAGATTATTTAATTGCAAATCCTGAAAAATTAAATAAAGATTACCATCAAACAGCAGAGCTTTTCAATAGTAACTACGAGGCTGTAAGAGGAATAGCAAGAAGATTAAGAAATAAAATCAATCCACAACACGACAAAGAAAAAACAACATTTCATGAAGATAAAAATATTGCTACAGCTACTTGTGAAGATAGTAAAAGGGTTAAATCGTTAAAAGATTTATTAAAGTCTTGTAATGTAGATTTAAATACTTGGGAAGTAGATAAATACGATATAGGTACATATGAAGTAACAGGTTTTGATAAAGCTAAAAGACCAATAACTATACCAATGTATAGAACAAAGGCTTGGCTAAAACGTGTTGATCCAACAATGAATATAAAAAAAATTAGAGAGGAACTGGTTAAAGACTTGGTTCCTCTTTTTGATTCTGTACCTAGCATAGCAATAAGACCTTCAAGCTTTATAGAAGATGACTCACATTTATTAGAAATAAATGCTTGTGACTTACATATAGGTAAGATAGGAATATCTGGTGATGATTATAGTTTAGAAATAGCAAGACACAGAATGTTAAATGCTTTAGAACATTTAATTAAAAGATCTAGTGGTTTTTATATAGATAAAATACTTTTTGTAGTAGGTAATGATTTTTTAAACTCAGATGGTGACTGGCCTATACCAAGTACAACAAAGGGAACACCACAGTTTAATACTAATAAACATATGGAAATGTATCGTGCAGGTAGAAAACTACTTATAGAGTGTGTTAATATGCTTATAGATATAAGTTCAGTGCATATAGCAGTAATACCTGGTAACCACGATAGAGAATCAATGATGCATATAGGTGATGCGTTAGAAATATATTATGAAAATAATAAAAACGTAACTGTAGATAATTCTATGTCTATGATGAAAGCTTTTCGTTATGGTAAGTGTTTAATTGTAAACGATCATGGCGATGGAGCTAAGTTAAATGATTTACCAGGAATAGTTTCTCAACGATATAGAGAGCTGTGGAGTGAAGTAAAGCATGTTGAGGTACATAGAGGACATTATCACACTAACAAAGCTTATAAGATGCAAGCAGTTGAAGAATTAAATGGACTAACGGTTAGAAATTTATCATCAATGTCTGCAACTGATGAATGGCATGATATGAAAGGCTTTGTTGGTAATATTAAAAAGGCTTCTGCTTTTATATGGTCATATTACAATGGTGTACAAGCTAAACTAAATTATAATGTACACACTAGTTAATTATTTAAATATAGTGACATCAATAGTTCCGTTTGCCTCTGCCTTAGATACATAAATAAATATTTGTTTCTTTTTAGAAGATATATTTGTATCCCCTAAAAATGCAGCCTGTCTTAATGAAGCTTGATTTGATGTAGCCTGGTCTGAAACCAAAGATGTACTAGCTCTTAAATCATAATCATGTAATAAAAATACAGTGCTAGTGTGTAATTCTAATTCTTGATTAGGAAATTTTGTTATTGGATCTTCAGATATATCAAACTCAGATAACAACACACTAAAAGATGTAGTTTCAGAACTATGACTATTAACAAATATAATATCTTGCAGTCTTAAATCTATTATACTATCAAATATTTTTTCATATAGTACAGTGCCTGTAGTTTCTGCAAAACCTAAATTTTTAATTACACTTACATCTGTTAATGCATATTTAGCTTCCTCTTCAATACTTTTTTGTTGAACGGCAGCATAAGAAGATTCAGGTGTTGTAAATCTTTGTGTTGTATCACCTGTTAATGAAGAAGTAGATTTTTTATCTCTATCTCTATCATAACTTAATCTTTTTAATTCTCCTTCATTTTTAGTTTTTAATGCCATCGAAATCTATGTATTCTATAGTAACCTCTTCTTCTTTTTCTAATGCTTTAACAATACCAGGATAAATCCTTTTATACGCATTAACACTTTTACCAACAAACCCATCGCGGAGAATAATATTGTTTTCTTGACTGTCTCCAACGATAAGACAACCAGCAGTATGTTCGTCAGTATTTCCAGTATGTATAAGAATATATTCAAAGTTAGGCACATCAACAACATGCAACATACCGCGATGTATACTAGGATATTTCTTACTATATCTACTATGAAATCCACCCTCCTTTCTTAATTGTATATTATATGTACCACAAGGTATTCTAGTTTCTCCTTTAACTTTAAAAGCTCTATGTTCGTCTTCTAAAGTATAACATAAAAATCTTTTACCAATGTCTGTAAGCTCGAAAAGCAGACCGTGTGTACAATCTGCTTGTGAGCTAAATCTTAATACCTGAAGACGCATTAGTCGTCAGTATTAATTCCAGTATTTGGTCCATCGCAAAGTAAAAACTGTACTTTCTGTGCAGCCGTAGTAGCGTCTATATCTAAATTTGTAGATGCATCACCAGCTCCATCAATATGTACAGGTGCAAACATAAACTCTGTAGGTTTAAGATCTGCAATTATATCACCGTCTGGTTTAACAGCTACAGGATAGTCACCATCTACGTTTTTAATAAAAGCAAATATAGCATCCTTGTGATGTCTTGCTAAATTAATTGTAGTGTCGCTTGTACCATTTGTTAATATCTCACCAGTTGTAATAGCAGCGCCAGTTGTATCTGTTGCTGAAGAAAAACTTGGAGAAAAACTAAAAACAATATTACCTGTAGAATCAGTTAAAGTAAAACTAGCCGAAACAGTTACGTTTGTTGTTTGTGTTGCCATTTTTTAAAATTTATTAATTATGCTGCGGAGTCAATTTCTACCGCAAAATATTCTGCTGTTACTGCATTACTAGTTCCTCTAGCTGTAGTAGTTCCAGTACCTCTTATAATAGTAAATAAAAACTCATTTGGTTTTAATACACCTATCAAGTCGTTATCACTAGAAGCTCCTTCATATATCTCTAAAGTACTAGTATCGTCCATGTTTTTAACATACAATATTCTACCAACTCCAGGAGCCGCCATAATTGTAGCGTCAGAACCTGTAGCGCAATCTATTCTTCCTGAAGCAATTTGATCTACACCTGTAATATTTAAAGTTGTAGAACCACTCATGCTTGCAGAATAGCCTGTTGTAGAACTTGCAGTCATTGTAAGACTTCCAGTAAACGTATAATTTTGTGCCATTTTTTTATGATTTTAATCTATTTACAAAAGTACTAAAAATATTTCTAGTATCCTCCACCACTATTATTAACTATAGAAGAGGTAATTGTAGTAACATTTTGTGGTAAACTATTTAAGTCATCGACAGCTTGATCATGTGTTGCTCCACCCATATATCCAGTTTGACCTTGATATGTATGAGTATGATAACCACTTAAACCATTAGTTGCAGCGTATTGCAATGCCTCTTGTATTGTTGTATACAATGGTATACCGTCAATTGTTGTTATTACTGCCATTGCTTTCGTTATTTTTATTGCTACTTCCTCCAAAAAAGAAGTCAATAATAGTATTAACTTTAGCACTCATAGCACCAAATATTGTAGATATGAAACTTATTTCAAACTCACCCATGTCAATACTACCATTAACAAAGTGTTGAAACATTACAAAACTAATACCAAAATATGCTACAGTAAATAATGTTGCTAATATTTTTTGTATAATAGCGTCATCTTTATACATCGCACGTGCAGATTTTCTGTCTTCTACTTCTTGAGCAAAAGCTTCTTTCTCTGCATCTAATAAAAGTTTTTTAATTTCAAACTTAGCAGCGTCACGCTCTTTGTCCGTAGTTATAACCTTATCTAATATGCCTTCAGCATTGTCTACAACCTTACCGAGAATACCTCCTAATAGATTGTTTAACATTTATTTTTTCTTTTTCTTCATCATTAGTTTCTTCTTAGCTGGTTTAACTTTTTTCTTAGTCATTTTAGCCATTTTACCTGATGTTTTTTTCATTCCGTATGCCATGATATTTATTATTAAAATTATTAATTATTTATGTTGAGTACTCATCCTAGCCATTCTTTTATCGCAACAACACATTTTTTTAGTTGGGCGACTAATGGCTTTAGTTTTTGTTTTTGTTTTTGTTTTTGTTCTATGCATTTTTCTTGACAATAACAGCAGCATGCTTTACAACATCTGCAACATTCTTCAGGATTTGGACAATCCAAATTCCTTTTGTATTCGTAATAATACTTACTTTTTTCCACGAGCTTTTTTCTTTCTGCATTTAGCTATAGCACCTGATGCATATGCACTAGGAAATACCTTATAGCTGCTTTTAACCTTATAGTAACAAGCATCTTTAGTTGATCCTTTTTTCTTTGTACTACTTTTTCTTTTTTTTCTTGCTGGCATTTTTCTTTTTCTTTAATGCTTTAAAATCAGCTCCAGTAATTTTATTAAATGGTTTAGCTGCTCCAGCGATTTTACTTTGTTTGCCTTTTACTTTTTTCATTTCTTTTTAAGTCTACGTTTATCGTGGTTATAACCTTTTTTCTTTAACTCCAAATGTTTTTTAAACGTATTAGCTTTTACTTGTTTACCAGCTTTGCTATACATCATATGTACTTTAAACTTTTTAGTTTTCTTTAATGCCATTACTTTTTTTTCTTTTTAGATTTTTTTCTTATTGCACTTGTTCTTTTACCCATCCCAACTTTTTTCTTTTCTGCAACAGCTTTTGACTTTTGCGATTTAGACAATGATCCCCAGGTTCTTGGTGTTTTTGATGAAACACGTTTGCTAGGTCTACACTTTTTTGTTTTTTTATTTTTAGAAGAACCACAAACGTTACCCTTTTCATCTTTCCAATCTTCTTTAAACCAACGTTTAAGAGACGCACCTTTTGCTGTTTTTCTTATAGCCATATTAACACTTCCATCTGCGCCTAGCTGCACAAATTCTTTTTTTAGGAGTTTTGCTACAACTAATGCTATGCATTTTCATTTGTCCTAAACTACGAGAGCAATAAGATTTTCTTCTTTTAGCAGCTTTACTACCTTTTTTAACTTTACCTGTAACAGCAGTCTTTAATTTACTACCTGGGTTAGCTTTTCTGTAAGCTTTAACACCAGCACGCGTCATTCCAGCTCCAGACTTTGTAGATCTAAAGTTCTTCTTATTGCGTTTTGGCATTTTTTTTGCAGCTCTTGGCATTAGTCTAACTTAATAATAGTTTTTTGCAATCTAATATTATCATATTTTATTAATAAATGATAAATACCAGAATTTAAATTAAGTGAATTAATATTATTATACTCACCAACTAATGCTCCCCTTGAATTGTACACTTGTACGTTTACAAATTTAGTAAAATATATTCTTTCTTTTGCAGGATTTGGATATACTTGTATATTTAATCTTTCAAAATTTTGTACATCTACAGGACCAGACCAACCATCTAAACAGTAGTTATATAAATAATCACAACTATTATCCCATTCATTATTACAACAAAACTGATCAACATCTATTACCCACTCAAAACACTCATTAGGAATATAATATATATTACCAGAGTAACAACCAGCAGAATAATAGCAACTAGAGTCTGACACGTTAGCTGATATATTATAATTCTCAGCGGTCTGGTCAGTACAACCAGACAATGGATAAATACAAGAACCATTATTAGTGTTTGCAATTATATTATAGTTTATTGCCGTAGTATCAGTACAGCCATTAATTACTTCTATGCAACTACCATCATCTGTGTTGGCAATTGTATCATAGTTTAATGCAAACGGATCAGTACAACCATAAGTATACGCTATACATGATCCGTCATCTACGTTAGCGTTAGAGTTAAAATTAAATGCTAACTCACTCATACATCCTAAAACTACATCAACACAAGAGCCTTCTATTTCTGTGTTTGCTTCAGGGTTATAATTCAAGGCCGCTTCATCCATGCAACCTAGAATCACAAGAGTCTCACAGGTTCCGTTATCAAAGTCAGCATCTGCGTTATATTCCAGGTATATTGGATTAGTACACCCAGCAACGTAGTAGCAACTCTCGTCATCTGTATTAACACTCTCGTTATAATTTAAAGCCGTATCATCAGTACAACCGTATGTTTTTTCTATGCAACTATTGCCACATTCAAGCTCACTATATATAAACACAAATGGTGGTATTGGATCTATAAAACCACCTTCTATATCTATAGCAACATACTCTTCAGAGTAAAGGCTATAGCCACATTGAACAGCGGTAAAGTCTGATTGTTGAGTTATGTTAAATTGTACTCTTACGGGTTCTGATATGCTTAAACTAAAAGTAAACGTGGTATCAAAACCATCTTCTAAAGTAAACTCACCTATAAAATTATAACCTTGATAAACTTGTAGATATGAACCAGCCCAACCATTACCAGCTAAATCTGTTAATTCTAGCGTGTGTGTACAGCTGTCTGTTAGTATATCTGTATTAGCTATGCTATCGTAGTTAAAAGATTCTACATCAGTACAACCAAATATTTTTTCTGTAAAACACATACCAGTATCTACAGTAGCTATAGGTAAAAATTCTAAGTAGTTATTGTTCATGCAACCAAATACAGGTGGTGGTGGAGCACAATCTTCTAATGCAAAACCATGAAAAGCGCTAAAGCCAAAGTTAGCGGAGTCTGGTTGAACTAAAGTATCACCACAGTGAACTACGTAGTAAGACCCATCTTGTCCACCCCATAGACTTCCTGCAACACCGTCACCATATAAATCAGATATATTAAACAAGTACTCTCCATTAGGTATACATACCTGAATAACTTGCGGCTGATAATCTACTATGTCTTCGTAAGGTCCACCTGAAACAATGGTGTCTTCTAGCAATGATATAATAGCCCATGAAGTTTCTTCTGGGTATTGATCAGGATTAATTACTATGTTTACATATGTTCCGTTAGGACATTGCGAAAACGCTGTAGACAGCGTAAAAACAAATAGCATTATAAATGCGTATAAAAATTTTGTAAAATTATTCACTTTAATTTATATTGTTTCTTATGTTAATATTATTTTCAATAAGAGTAATATTATCAGCACTTACTTCGTTATCATAAATTGCAATTTCATACACATCACTATCTGTTGAAGCATTACCAATTCTTAAAAAATCAAATAAATTAGTAATTGCTAATGAAGAGGTGTTGCTTTGTGTTGTTCCATTTATACGTACAGAAATAGTACCATCACTTGCTCTAATTACCGTAAACAATAATTTGTCATTAGGTAAATTACTGTCTAAATTTATATCTTTATTTGCGCCATTTATTCTTGCTCTAAAACCTGAAGCAGATGAACCTCTATAAAATCTTAATTCATCATTACCTAGTCTACCTAATATAGCTTCATTTGCTGCTCCACTTTCTACAATATCAATAACTCCAAATATTGTAAAAGCACCTAAATTAAGTTGGTCGCTATCTGTATTTAATATTGATTTATCACCAGTTCTAAATTCTATTCCTCCAGTTGAAGAACTGTAATTTGCTACATTTTCTGTTAAACTAGTAGCTAATGTTAAATCCATATCTTTATCAGTATTACCACTACTATCAGCCCATTGTAATACTACAGTTTCTGTTCCAGAGTTTGTATCTAATGTTATACCAGTATTAAATTTATACCAAGCTTTTAAACCTGTTACACTAGTAAGTTGAAAATCTTCAACAAAATCTATAGATGGAAGCGATATACAATTACTTAAAACTAACATATTAAAATTTGCTTATTATTAATTCGTCAATATATTCTTGTACTTCTTTTCTTGTGGCAGCCATTTTAAAACTTATGTCTGCTTGAAATCTTTTTACTTCTTTACCGTCATCAAACACTATTATTGTTGGTACAATAGCTATTTCGTATTTAGTTTGATTATCGTT
>TARA_R100000541_G_scaffold10560_1_pt1 | contig 24353 bp, 41 predicted proteins | sample TARA_R100000541 | Tara Oceans TARA_R100000541 (sample SAMEA2621416) | marine metagenome | biome: marine biome (ENVO:00000447); feature: surface water layer (ENVO:00002042); material: "saline water (ENVO:00002010), including plankton (ENVO:xxxxxxxx)" | depth 5 m | reverse complement strand
ATGAGCTTGAAGATGAAAAATCTACAAAATCTTCAATTAAAAATCTAGTAACAGTGTTATTAGAAGAAATTTGGGTATTTTCGGGGATTTGTAGACAATAATCAAAATCTGGGACTTGTGAGGATCCTAAAGTCTTAGCAGGTAAGGTTTGAAAAAAATCAATATTTACACGTGCTGCAGTTGTTACTTTAGGAGTATATCCTAACATGTAAGACAAATTAAACAAATTTTGAGTTTGCCTAGCATATTGAATAAATGTTTCTTGAATTTGATTATCTAAATAAAAAGATAAAACATCCCCAACATATGATGCCATCTCCATAAATAACATCCCGGTAGAAGTGTTAGAAAAGTCATTATAAGTATTAGGGAAATATGTTTTAGAGTATTCTACTAAGGCACTTCTAAAATCATTAAAATCTCTATTAATATATTTTATATCTCGTTTTAAATCAGCCATTATTGTAATAATATATTTATGTTATCTTCAATCCCGAATAATGAGATTTCATATGATAGTAAAAAATTTACTTCATTAAGATCAGGCTCATTTTGAAATTCAATTTGTTTAACGTTTACTGTAGGGAAATATAATGCAATTTCCTCTTGAATTTTAAATTTTAAATCATCTAAAGTTGAATCTGTGATGTTTTCAAATAAAATAGATTTTAAATTAGCACCAAAATTAGGGTTAAATACTCTTTCTCCCTTATTTGTTAATAAATAATTAATTAAATTTGCCTTAATTTGATCTTTAGTTTGATATGTGGGAACAAAAACAGCATCCCCATTTAAAGGAAAACCAAACCCTATAGCTTTTCTAGCTTCAGTGTCAATTGGAAATTTATTTGAAATTATTTTTGCCATTATCGACCCATTAAATTTGTAATTTGATCCATACTTACACTACCTCCCCCTAATGAACCATTAATGGCATCAGCACCAGGTTGTGGGTTAAAAGATTGGACATCATTAGATGTAAAATTTAACTGTGTACCATTTAAAGCTTCTTCATACTTAGCTCTTTTATCAGCTAAACTAACTTCGGGTTGGGGTGAAGTTAAATGTTGTTGTTGTTGTTGGTTATATTGAATATTTTCAGTTATGGGTGAAATATTCTTTTGGGATTTGAAGGATTCAAATAAAATGTCTTTCAACTCTTCTTGAATTGCTTCCTTAACTGCTGATTTAACTATTTTTTTAAATTCTGATGATTTCATATCACTTTTGTTATAAATATTAATTTGATTAGTTTTTTATCCACTTTGAATGGGATAAGGTAATTATAGGTTTTTAAATACCCAAAAGGTAATTATCTATTCTAAATTTTACCTCATCTATTAAAACCTCTAGGGAGGAAGAGAATGAATACCCGTTATCAAGAAGATTATATAATATAACCTTTGTTTTATTTTGAGCTTTTACTCTCCTAGAGTCGAAAGAGAATTCATTTTTTGGATTATATTGGATTTCTAATTTGAAACCTTTATAAAATATGGGATTTAAGGATCCGGGTTGTAGTTGGTTTAGTAAATCCTTATTTGATGTTTGATTTTGAACAGCATTTGATAAACCCTCAATAGTTAAAGACTCAGTTAACTCATTTTGAGATATACCCTGTGATTTAATACATGAATTTAATGCAATATCTAATGAATTTAATTTTATAATTAATTTATCAATTTCTGGGAGGATACTCTTAAATACTTGAGGGATCATTTTAACTGTGCCTTTCCCATTTGTTAATAACCCCCCCAAAGTATCTAATGAGTCTGCTAATACATTAGTTACAGTTAAAGGTGTAAAGGGTACAATAGGGATAGGTAAGTATTTAATTACTTTAACACCTACTTCTAACCCTTTAAGTATACTTTCTAAAGTTTGTCCAGTTTTTGTAATACTATTTAATGTTTTTTTAATTGTAGTTAGAGTAGAAATAAATGTGTTTTTTTGAATTATTATTTTCTTTAATTCTTCTTTAGTGGGACAACCAACTTCAAATTTTTTTATAATTTCATCAACTTTACCATCTAATTTTAAAATAGATTTAAGTGATCTTTGTACGGTTGATGCAATTAGTTTAGTAAGCATTACTTAGATTTTGATATTTTTGATTTATAAGATTCAATATTTGCTATCATTTCCTTAGCTTTTTCCTCCATACCTACAGCCATTGGAGCATGACCTAAAGAAGGAGTAGCAGGAGCAATTAATATTGGGGTCTTACCCAAATAATTCCCTAATAAGGATATTTGGGTTAATAATTTTTCTAGATCAGAAAGGAATTTATCTCCTAAAATAACAGGCTCAGTAGCATTTTTATTACCTAATAATATTTCTGGGGAGTTTATTACTGTTTGTTTTGAATCAATTGTTACACTATTAACTGAATTTAAGTTTATAATTTTGTTAGAAGATAATAGTATTGAATCCTTTTTAGAATTAAATAATAATCTTCCAGAATTTAAAATGATTTGCTCGCTATCAAATTTATCAGCTTTTATAGGTTTTTCCTCACATGAATTATAACCCTTATTACCCTTAGGGCTAGATAGATTTATGGGGATGGATTGTGTTGATGTTATATAAATTGAAGATAAATCTTTGTTTATATCTTCTACTTGAGGAATTAATTTTTCTTTACCATCATCATGTTGACCGTTTCTTATTATAGTTAAAGGATCTCCTTGTGATTCTTTTTTCTCACCTCTAATTCTTTCTATAATATTAAATCCCTTAGACCATGGATTATCAATTTTTCCACCTTTTATAGTAGAAGTAAATCTTATACTCTGGCCCCATCTACCCTCATACATAATATCCCCTTCAAAAGGTTGGAGGTTTTTTATATCTAGTTTTTCTTTAAAGGTATTCCCCAAATCAATACCTTTTCCTTTATTTGTAACTCTTTTTACGGATCCTACTTCAGTTTGTTGGTAGTCTCTTTGTTGTGAGGGGGGGAGAGTTGATTTATTAATTCCATCAGGAATAGCATTATGGTGTATACTATTCCAGATATTTATAGGTTGGAAATAATACCAATCAGTTTTATTAGTATCAGTTTCTACCCCAATAGATGATAACTGTATAACATATACAATCTCATTTTCTAATGGGTAGTTTATAATATTAGGGAATAAAGGTCTAGCAAATCTACCATCGGTTTTTACTTTACTTGGGTTAGGATGTTTAACATTTTCCCAAAATATTCCACCTATAGAATGCCACTCCCCATGAGATTTGAAAGCTTTAGGAAAAGTTTTATCATCTAAAATGCAACATCTAACCCTTGCTGAAAGTATTAGTTTTTCATCAGATTGGGGGGTAGCATTATCGGTAGACTGTGTTCCTGTTATTCTAGTTACCATTATTTTCCTTTTTCGATTTGTAATCTTTCCATTTCATCTAAAAGTTGTTGTTTTTCACTTTCAGATATACCGAAATCATCACTACTACTCCCTTGATTATGAAGAACTCGTTGAACAATGGTAGCCATTTTAATTAGCTGCTCATCATTTTTAACCCCAATCTCCATATACTCTTTAATTAGAGGTACTATTAAAGTAGCATCTCCAATTTCTTGTACTAAAGGTTTTAATTCTGTGATTAAAGCTGTTACTTGATCTTCTCTTCTCTTCTGGTTGTTGTAGATTTCTTCAAGGATATCAGAAAATTTTTTCTTACCAAATATTAGTGAGTCTAACTGTCCCATAATTTTGATTATAAATATAGGAAAAGATGACTTTTAAGATGGGAATATACCTGTTTCAAGGTATAGCATGTATTTTTCCTTAAAGACTTTATAGAGTTTATTTGCTATTTTTGTAATTTTAGGTGTTTTAACATCAACCATTTCACGGATATAAATGTATAAAGCTTTTTTATTAAATACATTTATATTATCTCTCTTTCTAAAAAGTTCAAGGATAGCGTCGGCAATTTTAGCATCATATTCTTTTGGGAAGAGGGTATAAATATTAGTAGTACAATATAAAATATACTTATCCATAAAAATAAATAACCTATCATTCTCTTTATACCCCTTAAAACCTAACTCGTCATCTAAATCCTTATTATTATCCTTAATTTTATCTATATTACTATCCATCCTAAGAGAAGAAATAAATTGGGAATTTGATGAGTCTATCTGGGAGTAGTGGTTAAGGTCATCAATGTTTATATTTTTTATTTTCTTTTTATAATTTTTATCATTATATAATATAAGCCACCTTTTAACTATAGTACCAAAATAGGAGTAAGCTTTAGCACCATTTTCAGGATTGAAGAGGTGTATTTTAGATAAAAGAAAAATTATAATTTCATGTTGTAAATCCTCTAAATTTTCTACTTCTGTATGGTAAAATTTAAAAGTATGAATTATATTTTGGGTGAGTTTAAAAAAAGGATAATGAATAAATTCTTCATAAATATTACTTTTTTCTTGACTACTAGTAGATTTATTATATCTAACAATAGCATTTTCTGTTTCCTTAGTAAAGTAATTCCTCTTTTGTTTTCCCTTAAGGTGTTTTTGAATAATATAATCCATTGAGTTTCTTTAAGATTTTTTCAATTTGAAGTCATTTAATACTTCTTGAATGCTTTTTATTGATTTAAAGAAATACCCAACTTCATCATCACTAGAAAATGTGCCCCTATGGTCTAACTTTTTTAATTTATCATCGGAGATTTCAATTACTCTAGATATTTTATCCAAGTATTCTAAATAACCTACTACTATATCTTCTGCTCTTTCATTCTTCCTTAAAAGATTTAAGGTTGTAAATATTAGGATTACAACTAAAACCGAAAGAACAACTAAAGCTATTGTTATACCAATCATAATTTATCAATTATATTTTTTAGACCTCCACTTTCTATACTACTAAGAGCTTTTGTTCTAGAAGAGGATTTTTTATTATCCCCCAATGTAAAACCTTTTTTTGAAGTATCCAAGTTATTTTCTTCTTTAAATTTTGGCAACCACTCTCTTTCAAATTCTATTCGAGCAGCCATTAAATCGGCCTGGTGTAAAATAAATGGAAGAGGTGTTCTAGGTTTAGTTTCGGGCATAAATGATTTTAAATATTTTTCATTTGCTGAATCGTATAAACCATCATGAGTCTGGATAGCAATCATTTCATTGAAAGTATATTTAATACCATGGGCTTGTAAAAGGTATAAACCTCTATCAGGAACCGAGGCAAATGCTAATTTTTTACTATGCATATATTCTTCTCCTAATTTATCTCTTCTCCATTTATCAGTTTGGGGTATATAAGATTCATTTTCTTCATCACCCATTTTACCTAAGTCATGGTTTAAGGCTGAAAATATTAATTCTTCTTTAGTAAAAGACTCAACATCAGCACCTTCTTCCTTCCATAATTTATACTGTTTAATAGAACATCTAATAACTCTATTAACATGCTCTACATAACCTCCTGGAAAGGCATTATGGTATTCCCTCTTATGAGCTGCAGGCATTAATATTAATCTTTCCTGGTATTTATTATAGAAATTTAATAAATGTTCCTTTCTCTCACCTGTAATATGTTTATTAATATAATCTATGAGAGTTTCCCATTCTTTCTGGAGTTGTTCTGCTGATAGTTTCATATAACTTTTTTTAAATATTAACCGTTTCTTAATGGAGTAGTATCTCTTTCAATAATTGATTTTAAATCTTCTATAACCTCCTCAGCACTATTAATTTCATCTTTAAATTGTTTAGATGTTGATCCTGGACGGGATAATAGAAGATTCATGGTTTTTAACTTTGCTTCTAACTGCATAAATCGTCTATCAATTAATTCTTGATTTTTCATATTACATTATTTTAATGATTATTTATTAACCTTTATTTTTAATATTTTAATAACCTTTTTTTAATTTCCATTTCCTAATTTCTGTATTTAGAAGGTATTAAGGAGAATTTACATAACCTAATTATTCTTCAATTTTATCTAAGATTTTTTTAAGAAGGGCACAATTTTCATACATTTCCCTTTTTTCAAAATACATAATACCTAATTTTAGGGTCATATCTAAGTATTCATCTGATGATTTTTTTAATACTTTAATGTGGTATTCATCTTTTAGGTTTATAGATTTAATATAATCCCAAGCTCTCTGATATGTTATAAACTCCCCAGCTTCACTCATTTCATCAACATCTAAGTCTTCATCTGAGTCTTTAAAGAATTTTACTATTTTTTTATTAAAATTGGAATTATTTAATACTAATTTTTTATACATCCCCACCCAGTATAAAGGAGAAGATTTAAAATCTACATATGGGTTTTTATCCTCATCTTCAATTCTTTCATTTTCATTGAATAATTCAAATATTTTAGATAAATTCATCTTACTATACTTTATATGGTAATGGGGATTTAGTTACTCGTGCAAAGGCATACTCATATTTATCCCTAAAAGATTTATATTGATGTTTTTCTTGGGTTTTCATCTTTAAAAGTTGGGTTTGGAATTTATCTTTTAAATCTAACTCAATAAGCTGTTCTTCAACTTCCCAAAACAAGTCTTCATGTTTTCCCATTTTCCCTTAATTAATATTTAGTATAAATATAATTAGGATATGTGAATTATCCAAATTATATTAACAAATGATAATTCTTCTTCTTGAACCTCCACCACCTGATAATCCTTTTATTTCTACTACATCTAAAGTAATAGACCCCCCAGATGCTGCTCTTACAGACACTGATCCTGCACTATGACCTGCATCTGAAGAAATTGCTCCGGCCATTATAATCTTATTTATATTATGATTTACACAGGGTTGATTAGTTCCTGTTGGAATTTGAGCTCCACTTGTGGTGTTATAATTTGTATTCCCACTACTTGTTATTTGGATTAAACTATCATTTTCTACAGTAATACTTTGGGTTTTTGGAGAAGATGTTATGGCTGAGTTTCCATTAACTGCTACTTTTACTCCTACTCCTCCACTATCTTTAAAACTTTTTATACATACTGATATTGGGTTGAATAATGATCCTCCAAACCCAATAACGGCATTATTTGTACCTGTTGGGGGGTCTACTAAATACCAAAAACTACTCCTTAATCCTAAGTTACCCCTACTAACATTGTAATATCGAGTTAAAGCTTGGCCCCCATATGTAAGTGAGGTGTGGTTTTGTTGATTTCCACTTGTTAATTGTACGGTTATTAATCTATTACTCCCTGCAATTTGGGTATGGGGGATAGTTTTACTATTCCCACTCATGTTAGATTTTACTACAGTACTAATACCTTTAACTGGAACTGCCATTATAGTTGGTTTATGTTAGTTATTTCATTTAAATCCATATCTCCTATACTATCAGTATTTATCCGGGCCTCATGTGTATAATTAGTAGTTTCAAAAAAAATCTTTATACTAATTTCACCTATTTCTAGTTTTGTTCTATTAGCTCCTATAAATGTGCCCAAGGTTCCATCATAATCTATATTAATTTTATTAACTAAATCAATATCTTTAGTATATCCAACAGGTGAAGTTTGTACTTCCCCGTCTTTACCTAATTCTATTTTCTCTATAATTGTTGTCATGTCTTATCTATTATTATATAACTAATACAATATTTGTAATGTTTAAAACGAAGTTATTATCGGTGGTTTTAATCTTCTGTATATCTTATATCAAGACTTAAATAAACAGCTGTTCCACTTACAGTACCTGTTTCTATCCATATAAAACTATCAGCTGGAATATTAGCATTAGTTAATGAAGCAACATCTCCAGTTGATGTACTTGTGGTTGTTGTAGCACTTACTAAAGTAGTCCCTGCAGCACTTCTATCTGTTGAGTATTTTAAAGCATACTCTGTACTTGGAGATCCTCCAGTTGAAACAGCAATTACTTCTTGTATTGTAATTGCTTCATCTGTTCTAAAAACTGTAATATCATCTGTAGCTGTGGGTTCTTGTAAGGTAAATGTTTTATTAAGAGTTTGTAATACAACATTATTAACTGTTAAGTTATTTCCAATTTTAGTTATACTAAACGATTGTCTAAGTGCTTGATTATTAAAATCAATAGTACCATTTCCTGAAGAATAACATCTAATATCTATATAATCACCAACAACTAAATCAATAGGGATAGTACCATCGTCATTATCCCAACTACTTGTAGCTGTTCCAAAACCCGCAAATGGGGCATAAATTAAACCATTTTTATATAAAAATAAATGCGACCAAGAAGAACCATTATTTAAAAATATATTCGCTTGTACCAAATAAGTACCTGCACCACTTGAACCAACTGTAAATTTATGATTAGTGTTATCCCATTCACCATTTACATCAAGTGCTCCACCAGCTGGAGTGCCTGTTGTTACAAAATTTACTATTGGGGTTGTATTATTCACTGTTTGGTTTGCACCCATTGCTCCTTTAACAAGAACCTTAGTTCCCGAACCTGTTACTGGAGTTGATTCTCCTGCAATCATTTCACTAAGTTCAAGAAACGTACCTGAAGAAAGTATTGTAGTATCAGTATTTGTTGTAACCCCCCCTTCAGATAATATAATCCTAACAATATCATTAGCAGCTAAATCAAGTATTAAATTCAAATCAGAAGATGAATTATTAGAACTACCTGCATTTCTAGCATAATGTTCTAAACTTCTATACTCCTGATTATTTGCATCAACAGCTATAGTATTATTAACTGTTACTTTCATAACAGGATCGGCCCTTTGAGTACCAATACTATTTATAGATGTCATACAATTAACCCTATACCTTCCAGCTTGATTTACCCTAATACCATTACCGGTTATAGTAAATTTATTAGTATTACTATTTTCAGATTGAACTGTTATAGGAATTATTTGATCAGCTGTAACATAAGTAGCGGCCAATGATCCATTAACTTTTGAACCCCTACAATAATCAGCAGTACTAGAATTAACATTATCCATACCACCCCCAAATACTATTATTTCACCAACAGTAGAACTAACTCTAGTTACTTTACCTATTCTTTGAACTACAGCATTTCCTGTAGGTTTAGTATTAGTTACACCCCCAGAAGTACCTACATAAACATCACCTAAAGATAATGCTGAAGTATTTAATCCTGTGGCTTTACCAAATATAATTATAGTTCCTGTAGTAGCTTGAGCTATAGAACTTGTAGCAATACCTATTCCGGGCATTGTAGTACCCGAACTATTATCAGCTAACTCTACAGTAGTTAAATCAGCAACTACATCATAATCAGCTAGTATAACAACTTGACCTTTATTTATAGTTCCTCCAGAGTCTTTTTGTACTGATAAAGTAATAGAGTTTCCACCCCCACTTCCTCCTTCTTCAAATATAGATACTACATCTCCACTTGCATTTTTATAGTAAGGTAAGTTTGTTGCTACATCATAAAAATACACATCATTAGACACAGAACCCCAATCGGATGAACTATCTGTCCTTACTGTATATTTTACTCCAACTACTTCTTCTAATCCACTTGTTATTGGTGTTACTGCCATAATTAAACCATTTTACTTTCTGATAGCTCTTTAAAATTATCAAATATTATTTTTTCCGATTCGGTTAAATCTTCATAAAAAGTTACCGTTTGCTTTTGCTCCTCGTTTTCATCAATATATTGAACAATCATTCTTTGTGGAATTGATTCCTGCTCAATTTGAAAAACCGTTTGTTTTAAAGTATTTGCCATTTTTTTAAGTTTATCCAATTAATAAATTACCAAAATTATCTGGTGTATTTGTTTGAATGTTTATCGCTTTATTTCCTATTAAAGTTGTCATTCCTTTACCTTTTAAATTAGAAATTTTAATATTTCTGTTTACTGTCCCTGCTTGTATTGCGTGAGCACTTGCATTAACTGTAATCCCCGTACAATTTGATACAGTTCCATTATTATTACCTACATATATGCCATGCCCTAAAGCATTATTGTAAGTTGATTTTCCAACAGAATTAAAAATATTTCCAACTCTTAACTCTATCCCACTGGATGCTGAACTTTCCCCAATACAAAAAGAAATCTGTGCATCTGCTTGATTTACAAACATTCCAACAGTAGAAGTTGAGATACCTGTTGAATTATATGTTTTTCCTCTGTCTGTATATATTCCAACTCCTGCATCACTTTTACCAATTGAGTTGTGACACTCGCTAATAATATTATTTAAAAATATAGCGTTTGAACTTTGAGAATAAACATTGCAGTTATAAGCTCTTGCACCTGTTAAAGTTAAAGCAACAATAGTGCCTGTGTTATATATGTTTGTATTTTTTAAAATGCCTCCACTTGCTGTTGCAACTGCTCCAATAACTGTACAACTATACAAACCATCACCAGTAATTCTAAAAGAGCCTAAACCAGTATTTATACTTGAGCCTATCAATTTACCTGAAATAAAACCCGTAAATCCTGTATCAGTTCCATTATATATAAATTCACCACCTATAACTTTTACCCCTGATGCAGATATGTTTAAAGTATCGGCACCGTCTGAAATAACTGTTAAACCTGTACAATCTAATTCAGCAGATTGACCAACAGTCAAACCATTCCCCCCACCATTAGGAGTAGGACTATTTTTTTTTATTATCGTACCATTAATAAATTTCGTTTTTGTACCAACTCCATTTTTTAAAAATAAACTATTATCTGAACCGTCTAAAGTGTATGTATAGCCGTTCATGTTAATACTTACTTCAACAGGAATAGTAATTGTTACATTTCCTGTTTCTGTAATATTTCCAAACTGCTCAACTGTATCTCCCGCACTTGCTGCAGCCATAGCTAAAGTATAAGTTGTATAATAAGTATAAAATCCACTTGTATTAGCAATTCCTAAAATACCATACCCCGCAGCCATAGCAACCCATGCAGAACCATTATATCTTTGTAAACTATTTAAATCAGTATCAAATACCATTAAATTAGTATCTACTGGTGAAGGAATAGCATTCTTTTGAGCTGTTGTTAGCCTAGGCATTAAGAAACCATCTGTTGTGGTTGATAACTCTAACTTTTCAGATATAAGAGTATCACCTTGTAAACTTATTTTTTCAGTTGAAATAGCTGCCAAAGAACCTATAATAAAAGAACTGTTATTTACAAAACCACCAACAAAAAATCTTGTATGCTGATTGTTACTACCTGTAGATAAACCTATCTTATGTCTTAAATTATTATTAACATCATAAAAATCAACATTTGTTTCAAGGACTGAAATTCTTGATGTCGCTGCTCCTACGCCAATAGTAACACTACCAAAAGGAGAGTACCAAGAACCACCACCAAATCTACTTACGTTAAAAATTCTTGGGTTTCCAGTTCCAACGTGACTACTATAAGCCGAGATAGCCCCCTGAGTACCATTTGATCCTAAAACAGAAATACCTCCCTCTAAATCAACTTTAAAATAAGGTACTAATCCAGTATAAACCTCTTTACAATTAACTTGAAATTGAGTATTATTATTTCCCGTACCGTCTAAAGTTAAAGTATGAGTTGATAAACCAACTGTTCTATCTCCAGCTAAAGTACCATCAGCAGTATAGACATTACTTGATACTCCTCCTTCTTCAAATATTGACACAACAGTACCCCCTGCATTTTTATAATAAGGTAAACTAGTTGCCTTGTCATAAAAATAAACATTATTACCTACTGAAGCCCAATCTGAAGATGAGTCAGTTATTACAGTATATTTTATACCTTTAACTTGATTTAATCCAGATGTTACTGTTGTTACTGCCATGATTATTGTATTTTATAATATTCTTTTATACCTGTATCCAAAACACTATCAAAAGGAGTTGCCATCGTAGATAACAAGATTATGTTTTCATATCCATTATCTCTTGAATAAGGCTCATCAGTTTCAGGATCTATAGGTGTAGTTACTTCACCAGTTTCAGGATTAATATTATGTTTAGGTAAAGCTTCTCCATCAACATCGTATGAAATTTTACCTTTTACAACTTCATATCCTGCAGTTACATCAGTAACTACTTCAATTTCACCTTCAATTTCAACATAAGTTTGTAGTCGTAAGTGAACTACAGCTTTTGGGGTTGGGTTTGAATCCATTTCTTCTTGTACTACTGCTGTATCCCTAATTAATCTTCTTTTAAGACCTGTTTTTGGGTCTGTTCCGTACTCGTAAATGTTTGCGTTCATTTTTATTTATTTATTTATTTTATCCTATTTTAATATTTCCAAAATCATCTGTAGTGTTTAGGTTTGATAAAGTTACATTTGTATTTATGGAGGTTGTAGCTCCATCAAATGTAGAATTAGCTACTTGAGTAGTTATTGCTGAAGTTGATGTAATATTATTAGCTCCTATATTATTAACTCTAAGGGAACAGTTTGTTAAAACTGTATCATTTCCACCTATTTGAACAGAGTGTCCTCCAACATTATTCCACTTTGATACAAATTCACAATGAGAAAATAATATTTTGAATCCTGGATTAGAATTAAGGTTTGCTGCAATTCCTCCTTCACTTATTGCTGTTATTCTATTATATGAAAAACTTCTAGATGCTTGATTCCTAAAAACTTTAATTGCATGATAACTCCCCAAATTCCTAACATACCCTTGTACACATTGTAGTGTATTTGACAAATTAAGACAAGGTAAGGTTGAAGAATTGTTTTCTGCTCTAAAATTAGATATTTCAGATGCACTGACAGTAACAGCATAATTATTACCAGTTATAGCTACAAAATCATGAGCTGAAGATGGACCAGATACTGCAATTCCACTTACACTCTTAGCAACAAAGTTACTCAGTACTCCCCCACTTATAGCACTCCCACTATTACTTTCTACATAAAAACTTGTAGCTAAGACCCCAGTCTGAGTAGTTATACCGGATCCAGTTCCTTTAGCTAGTACTGTAAAGCCAGAAGCTTTAGCATTATTAGTTAAAAATAAAGCAGTTTGTGATGAACGGCCTATAACCGTAAAGTTTCTAAAATTAGAATAAGACAATCTTACAGTGTTTAATGTAGCATTAGGTCCACTTTCAAAAATACTACCTCCAAAATCATACATATCTTCTAAATAACTACCTATTTGAAAGGTCATATAATTCTCATTATAAAAATACATTTTAGACATTTGTAAATTTCTTGTAGCTGTACCGTCATATTGAAGACATTTACCAGTTGTTCCATTTTCTCTTATTAAACTTCCATCTAATATAACAGTAGTTGTACCTGCAATTAACCCACCTACTGATAAACAATGTGTAGCATCAGCTTGGGTATTTTCAATCTTAAATCCGTTAAAATTTATAGTTAAATTCTTATAGTCGAAAGTTGCATCAATAATAATTCCAGCCGTGGTTGTAACATTACCATATAAAGTAACAGTATTATAACTTCCAGCTGTTTTACAGGTATCTAATGCTGATTGTAAATTAGAATAAAAAGTAGGACTTCCATTATCTGAATCTCTCACAACACCTATGACCCCATACCCTGCTGACATTGCTACCCATGCAGAACCATTATATCTATATAAAGCATTTAAAGTAGTATTAAATATAAGTAAATGAGTATCAGGAGTTAAAATTGAATTCATTTGAGCTGTTGTCAAACGAGGCATTAACATACCTTCGGTTGTGGTTGTCATTTCTACTTTACCACCTAATTCTACACCTGTTGATTTAATTAAGTGTTGAGGAGTTGTTGAATTCCAACCTAAAGCAAGAGAATTAGCAGTAGAATTTACTAATTTTTGTGTCTTATCAGCTTCAACTCCATGACCAATTATACTTGCTCCACTAGCACCTGATTGAACCCAAGCACCTAACCCAACAGAAAATGGATTTGTAATATTATGTGCTCTACCTATTGCTGAACTATATTGCCCACTTAAAGTTCCTTCTGAACCAATCATAGATGTATAGTTTGCAGAAACAGTATTATCAACACCTAAAATTACTTGTTCATTTCCACCTGAAGTATTATTTCCACTTCCTACTATATATCGATAATTACCTATACCTGTTAAAGTATTACTTCTACCAACAAGTCCAAAATAAAAACTTGTACTATTTATAGAGTTAGAATGCCCTAATTGAAAACAGGTTGAAAAATCTGTATTAGTAATACTATTCCCAATCCCTAAATCAAAATACCCATCATTTGCAATTATACCATAAGTAGCACTATCAGCACTATTTCTGAATCTTACAATATACTCTGCCACATTATTACTTGTACTATTTTGAGCGATTAAATTGGTTTTTGATCCACTAAAAGTCAAATTATTACTTCCAAAATCAACAACTCTATCTCCTGTTAAAACTCCATCAGCAGTATAAATTGTATCTGCTGAACCTGAAGCCGCAACATAATCTACTACATACTCTTTATCAATTAAAGAACGATTAGTAAAATTAGCAGAATAATCATCATCATATTCAATTCCCTTTTTAGTTGTTCTATTATCCTTAAAAGTAATTGATGAAGATATATTAAAAGTTGAACCCCCTCCACCAGTTAAAAAAAGATAATCTGGATCTAAAATTAAAGCAGCCGAGTTACTCCCACTAGAATAAGTAAGATTTAAATTATCATTTCCTATAAATAAATTCCCATTCCCATTATTACCTGTAGCATTAAATTTACCTAAAGATATACCAGACTCATTAAGAGAAAGTTTTGAATTTTTAGAATTAGAAGTATTATAAAATCCTAAATCTATCGCCCCAGGAACAATATCTAATCTTGATTCCTCATTAATTGAAGGGGTTGAAGATTTTAGTTGGGCACTATTACTGGTAATATTATTAAATGATGTGGATGTACCATTTGTAACTAAATCTTTGGAATTGGAGAAAGTTCTTGAAAGTGTAGTAGTACTTGACCCACTAACAATACTCCCACTAATACTATTACTAAGAATAGAAAGTGATGAGGTATAATATAATTCACTTGGGTTAGTTATTGTAGTTAAACTTGAACTTGGAGTTATATGAAAGTTACTACTACTAACATTAAAGGTACTAGTATTCAAATTATAATCACTATTAATCTTCATTGTAGAAGAATTACTAGCGTTATTATAAGATACTTGAAAGTATGCTTGATTTGCTTCGTATTTGGTTGTTGTAGTTGAAGTTGTATGAATAACATCTCTCCCTCCAGGATTAGTTGATATTTTAACTCCTTGTCCTGGGGAAGGGAATGGAAATGAACCTGCATACTGTTCTAATCCTTCTATGGTGTTAAGTTTATAATTAGTAATATTTTCATTTAGAATATTATTACCTAATGATACTTCTTTACTCCCCCCACCATTAACTTTTACTGATCCTGTTATTTCAGAGTTCCCTTTAGAGTGGAACCCATTTTTAATTATAAATTCGTTTGCCATATCTTTTCCCTTTCCAAGATTATGTTAGTATTTTGTTATAAATATTGAGAAGGGACAAAAAAAGTCCTGCTTATGCAGGACTCTTAAAATTATTTTTAATGAACTTATTAAACAACATAATTTAAAGCAACTTCAAACAATTCACTATTGATCTTTTGATCTTGTCTAAAGTTTTTAATTCTTCTCGCTTTACGAACTTTACCAGCTGCTATGTAATTAAACTCACCTTCAATTATTTTTTCTTGAACTACATTAAATACTGACCATAAATCATTTCCTTGATCTTCAGGTCTTGTAGGTGTAAGTAATTCTTCTAAATCAATTTTAACTCTCTTCATTTCATCTTTATTGAAACGAGTTGTCAAACACTCTTTAGCAAAATCTAAAGCTTTTTTCTGCTCAAGTTGTGTTGATTTCATCATATTCATTGATTCAACAGTTAATGGTAATTTTTCAACCATTTCTCTAATATTTTCCTGTAAATCCTCAAATGTATATCCCATATGTCTCATTTTGACAGCTTCAAATTGTGTTGTTGCTATTACAAGACCATTAGCACAAACCAATCTGTATAATCCAGCTTGAAACTGAAATGCATTTTTCCCATCATGGGAGTTAGTTAATAAAATTTGGGGATAAACTGTATCATTGTCATCACCATTAATAACAATATCATCATTTCTAAAAACAACTAAGTGTTTTTGATATCCTTTACCTCTACGAGCTTGGACTTCTTGAACATTAATAACATCCCATCCTAAAGTTCTCATATCATCAATAACTTTAGTTGTTGGAATGTGTGTGTAATGTTTTGAAACCTCATCACTTGGAGATTTTGTAAAAACTGAAGGTGCTTTTTTAGCAATTTCTTCATTTGTCATAAACTTGTTTGATTTAATTTCACTTGCATTTACCATAACTCTTGATTTTTAAATATTTAATAATTAATAACTCATTTCTCTTACACCGTGAATATACGAATGGTTTCCTGGGGAGCCAAATTTTATTGGCGAGGAAGCTGATTTTCTTTTCTCATTTTTTCAAAATCAGGAACTAATTCATCCCCAACCTCACAAGTCCAATTTTCAGGATCTTCATCTTCAATTCTTTTTGTGAATTGATTAATTTCCTCATCTGTAGCATTTAAATATTTTTTTAAAATACTAATAACAATTTTTTTGTCTTCTTGAATCATTTTTTCACTTATTGCCATAACCTTTATTTTTGCGCTGCTTAATCTTGCAACCTTACCCCATAAATATACAATAGAACCCTCAGGAAGCCAAATTTTATTGGCGAGGCAGTTGATGTTTCTTCATTTTTTCTAATTTTTCTTTATAGAGTAAGATTTTTAAGTGGAATGAGCATAGTATAACTATACTGGTAACCTCTCCTAGAAGAATACTATAAGGGTATAAAAATACCGAAGCCATATATAAAATTTTAAAAATATGGAATCTTTTATTTAAAAATAAACTATATAAACATGCAAAATAAAAACATATTGCAAATATGTTATGAGGAATTTGATATTGATACCAATTAAACCCAGTTAATAACATTAAGAAAAAACTAGGGAGTTTCCATTTCTTTAGAGAAAAGAAAAAGTAGGAGCAAATTATATTTGATACAATAAATAGAGGTTGGAATGGGGTTCCCCAATATTGTGATAAGGAACCCATTATTCCATTATTTATTATCATTATGAAAGGAGAAATAACCGCTAAACCTATTGCAGTCAATTTTACATAAAACTCTTTTATCACCTTTAAACTATTAATTTATTATACTACTGATTTAGCGGCAGATGCTATATCTTTCACTAATGTTGCTAAATCTTTACCTTTTAAAGCTGCTTTTAAACCCTTTACAGCTCCCGCCCCGGCATTTTTTAATGATGCTGCCTCTAAAGCTTCACCCCCAGCTCTAACTCCTAAAGTAAGAATTAGTAAGGCATATAAACTATCAGTTACTATTTTTATTACTTTTGGATCATCTGTAAAAACACCCACCACTTTTTTAATTGGAAGTTTAAATAAAGACTCTAATTTATGAGTAAAATCATATATTTTTTGGGCACCTTTAGCCCCTTTTTTAAAATTACGCTTTTTCATAAATAGTCCTACCCACTTAGATATTATATTAATGAAAGTTGTACTAGCTAAAACAGTAGCTAAAACCGTTTCAACTGTGGCAAGAACATCACTTTCTTCTAATTCTTTTTTTTTTGATAATATTGACTTCATCTCATCAGCCAAGTCCTGACCTAAATCCGCTAAACTAACATCAGATGTCTCTTCAGATTCATCTAATCTTCCTCCTTCACCTTTACCCATTGAATCATCAAATTTTTCTTGGTCTTTAGATGTAAAACTAGTTAATATAGGACCAATAACAATATCTTTTTTTTCTTCATTATCCCTATAATCTTTACCCAATTCCAAGATCCCTTTTAATCCACCTTCCATGGCTTTCTCAATATCTAATTTTAACTGACCTCTAAGTCCACCTCTAATGTTTGAGATCCAATAGTGAGTAATAGGAGAGCCTTTCTTTTCTGCATCTCTTATTTGCTTCGTTAATCTATCTTTAAACGCTCCAAAAGATAATTGACTAGTTTCATTCCGGTTTTTTATTCCCCACATTGACCCTTTAAAATATCTCTCAGTTTGAACTTCCAAAAGGAATTTTAAAAAATCTTCTATTGAAGGTTTGTCTTTACTTTCGTTTAATATTCTTCTTCTCATTATTGGTGTTTTTATTTTATCATAAATATACGAATGTTTCCCCATATTTACAAGGATAAATAGGAGATACCAATTTTTCTTAGTATCTTAACACATATTATAAAATTATGGGGAAGAATATTTACATAGGTGATATTCATGGTTTAGAAGTATGGAAAGATATTGTAAAAGAGCATGAAGATGCTGATAACATTATTTTTGTAGCGGATTATTTTGACTCATTCGATATTAAAGGTATTAACCAATTACACAATGCTAAAGAAATTGTTGAATTTAAGAAATTTCAAGAGTTAGATCCTAATAAAAAAGTCTACCTATTGATTGGAAATCATGATCATCATTATTGGCCTGGTGTTAAAGATAGAGGAAGTACTGCAGGTTATCAAGCTTTCATGTATCCTCAAATTGAAGAATTCTTCAGAACTTATCAAGACATGTTTCAAATGGCAGTTATTATAGGAGATAAGTTATGTACTCATGCAGGTGTAAGTAGTAAGTATATGGATGATTTTGGTTATTGGACTTATGATAATCATAAAGATGAAAGTAATGTAGCTAATTGGCTAAATGATTTACTTACATATCAACCCAACAAATTTCTATTTACTGCAGGGTATGACAAGAATAACACGGGATTTACCGCTAATGGTTATGGGGATGATGAATGGCAATGTCCAATTTGGATAAGACCTAAATCATTACAAAGAGTAAATAAAAATGAAGAAATAAAAAAGATGTTTATTCAAATTGTAGGACATACTCAACAAAAGTGTATTGATCTTAAGGGAAAGACCACAGGAGGAAGATATTATTATATCGATACTTTACCAAGTGGAGAGTATTTAATTGAAGAAGATAATAAATTAAGAATAGGTAAAATATGAAAGAATTAAGAAAACCTCAAATTACAGAAACATTTGCTATCAAAACACCTACAAAAGAACTGGTATCTATAGCTAAAAGATTAACTTTTTACACAACCTCGGGGGAAGAGGATTTTAGTTTTATAAGTCTACACCATTCATGGGTAGAAATGCTTCCCTTATCGGCTAAGATAATCACAATCCAGAATACTTACCCATCTCATGGAATTAAAACTATTAAGGATCTTTTAGTAGCAAGGTTTATAGGAGAGTTACATTTAAACCTACCTGAAATTGGGAGTAATTTTGAAGTAATGGATAAAGGTCTTGAAGACATAAGGCATACAATTAAATCGTTTAAACTCGGAATATAAATGTGTATAATCGAATCAAGCAATAGAATCATGGATGAAGTTGGGTATGGTAATCTAGTGTGTTTAACACGAGGGGAAGAAGATTTGCTGGAAATTGAATTTCGAAGGGGGAAATTTCTTTTTACAAAGAATGGAAAAGCTGTGAGTAGTGTTAAAACTAAACTCACAGCTAAAAATCACATTATGGGTTATCTTAATACTGGATTTGAATTGGATTTAATTATTTAATGTTTTTTTCTTTCTTATAAGTTATCAACCATTAACTGCATTTTTACATAATCAACGATATCTCTTTTAGCATGCTCTACCATACCGGGTTCGGTCATTGGTCCCATTTTCCATTCTTCCCAAGCGTTAATTAACATATTAATAGCTTTTTCAAACCTTGGCCCCATTGCTTCTACATACCCTCCTGCTAAATCATCAGAAACTTCATTTACTGATTTATCCATTCCCACTAAAGAATCTAATCTGTATTTCTCGGATTGTGTAATATCCAACGGAATATACTCACTTCTTACATCATACCAATCATGTAATTTATCTTGATCTTCAAGACTAAGTACTGAAGTTGTATTTGTTATTGAGTATGTTACTTTTTCAATAAAATCATCTACATTACGAGAGGATTTGAAAGTTGAATTTAATAGATCTTTTAAATCATTATAAGCATAAGGCTCATAAATAACCTTACCATCTTCATCTTCATATTCTCCTGTTATAGTATCAAAAACATCAGATAAAGAATCTAATTCGTTTAAAGATTTATTTTCTTTTAAAAAAGAAGAACCATATTTTTGAGTATAAATTTGATTTGCTTCATCTTCTATTTTATCATAATTTCTTAAACTTTTTGGATCAAAAGCATCAAAATTATTTTGTTTTTTCACCTGATCAAGTATCTTTTCCCAATCTTGCCTTTCTTTAAAAGAAAAACCAAACTCTTCCCTATAGGCTTCATCTTTCATATTACCCTCTTCATCATAAAAATCTGGATTATCATATGGGTCTATATATTGTTCTTCTCTAGTTTCTTTTAATGATTTAAATTTATCTAATAGCATTTCTAATTCCTCTGGGTTATTTTTCTCCCAATTTTCCCATTTACCCCCATATTTGTCAAGTAATACTCCTGCTACTTCTTCTTGCCATTTATCCCCATATTTATTGGAGGGATCCATAAAGCCCATTTCAAGTTCAAATGCTCTATTTGCTAGATCTTCTTTTAATAGCTTACCTTCTGTTAGGAATTTTTTTAAGTCAAATTTGTCCATTGTGTGATTTTTAAATTTTATTATAAATATATAATTTTTTTTTACTTTACCATTTCTCCTTGATAAATAATGGGGAGATATTTCTTAACAAACCCTTTATAAAGTAAATTAGCTTCCACTTCATCTCTTTCTTTAAATCCTAACATAATAAACATCAAAAAGGGTTTAACATTTATTTCTTTATCAAAGGGATCTAAGGAGTTAGGCATACCGGGACATATATTTTTTCCGGTAAGCTCAAACAACTCATTAACCAAAGCTTGTCCAACTCTTAAATCCTTATACTTCTCTAAAGCCATTGATGTATTAACAATCAATTTTCTAAATTTTTTTATTTTCATCTTATTAAAATGTTAATGTATAAACAATTCCCCCAGTAAATAATAATCCTCCAGTTGTCATTGCTGCTACTTGTCCATAATTCTTATACCAAGGTAAATACCCTGAACTAACTCCATTATTAATCCTCCCTGTTAATATCCCTGCAGTAAAGAATGAAACACCTGATACCATTAATACAACCCCAGGATGGATTCTATCATTACTAAATCTAGAGGGGGGAGTTAAGTTTAAATTTATAGGATTATTAAATCCCAAGTTACTATTTGATCGGATCCCCCCATAAGATTTAAAACCCAAAATAATTACTGCTATTGATGTTAATAGTATTTTATTAAATTTAATCATTTTATTAAGTCTTCTAGATTAATATCATACTCTTCAAATGTTTCATTTATTTTTTTCCCAATCTCATCAGCATTAAATTGCCATTTATCTCGTATTATACCTTGTATTTTAAACAATGTCAAGGCCATATCCAAGGATTTAACACACCTTAAATGAGCCATTACATCCTCCAAATCTTCTAAATCAAATTCTAATTTTGCTTTCATTTTTTAGTAATTATTAAAGTTACTGTCATCACTACCCAAAATACTCCCATTCCTACTGCTATTGACATCTTAATTTTTTTAATTGTTTAATAAATTTATTTACTTTCTTCTTTGATTTCAACTCAAAGACTCTCTCATCAGACCCACCAAATATATGTATATACGTTCCATCGCAATCTACTTCAGAGATTTTACCAAGATTAAACCAATTGTTATAACCTGGGATTTTAATGAATTTTACCATAATTATTTAATTTTATTTGGAATATACGATTAAATTTTGGCTAGGCCAAGTATATTTGTATATACTATATTTTGTGTACAAATCTTTTTAAAAACTCTCCTGCTATATCCTCCATTTTTACATGATCATTCGTAAATGCCCTTCGCATTATGCCTTGGGGGAGAGTATTTTTACTACCTTCTTTTACATTTTGGGAAAAGTTATCTTGAACCCACGTCCCAAATGCTTCTAAAACTTCTTTACTTCGCATCTTTGTTTTGGTTTAATTGTTCTAACATCATTTCTAATGTTTCGTCTAATATAGATAGATTGTGAAACTCCTTGATATCTTTGTACGCTTCTAATGTTACTTTAGATTTTCCTTTTACAATAAACCCTGATTCATCTGTCAATGTGATGTTAATGTTTAATTTTTCTTCTTTACTCATCTTTGTTTTGGTTTATATAATTATTACTAATAATATCCCAAGCAATATCACTATTAGGTGTTTTAATTGTCATCATATGACCCATTCTCATTTTATGGTCAATTAGTATTTCACAATTATTTTTATTTAAAAAAGACATTAACATCTGATAGTCTTTATTTTTAACATTTGTATCAACTTTACTCATCTTTGTTTTATTTTATACATCTCTTTTAACCGTTCTATAATCTTTTTACTAACTATTGACATATCAATATCTTCATGAAAAGTGAATTCTTTCTTTTTATTAACATTACCAATAACCACCTTCTCACCTTTAATCGTTGCGTATATTAGTTTACTCAATTCTTTTCTTTTTAATCTCTGTTCTAATAATTCTTTAAGAACTTCCTGCCCTTTTGGTTTTATCTTTTCTGCCGTTTTAGCATCATAGATTCCATAAATACTATTACCTAAGATTCCATAAATTTGATTCCAATTTGGATATTCTTTATTTTCTTTACTCATCATCTTTTTGATTTAAATCCTTTATTTTTTTAACAACACTATTCCAAGCATTTTGTATTTGTTCATATTCTTCTGGAAAGTATTCTTCTGATATTTCTAAACCATCTACAGTTGTGAAATAACCTATACCTGGTCTAAGTGGTATTATGTTACTACCTAATAATTGTAGGTGTTGATATTGTTCTTTAATATATTCTTTATTCATCTTCTTTTTTGTTTAAATCCAACCTAAAATTTCTTCATCAAATTCTTCTCTTGTTCCAAAATGCTCTTTAATCCTTACTTCAAGACATTCCATTTCAAACCCATTAAACATTTGATTGATTAGTCTAGTTTCTTTTATCTCAAGGTGTTGAAGATGATTTTTTCTTCTTTTATCTAACCAAACAGTGGTTAATTCAATATATTCTCTTCGTCGTTTCATTTTTTCCTTATTAACTCAACTATTACTTCAATTAACATCCATGTTAAAAGTATTATTCCTGCTATCTCCAATTACTTCTTTTTTAGATTCATTAAAAAATCATCTGCATATTCTCTTGCAATTTGCTTCATTTCAACCCTCTCACCCGTAGTAATCCTAATCATTTCTTCGTGTGGTTTCTTAGGGTTAGGAAGATTTTCTGGGGTTCTAGTAAAGTTTTTGTCAACCCACTTCCATAAATTCTTCTGCTCCATTGTGTCTTTAAATTTTCCCATTAGTAATTATGAAAACCAAATTTCATCAAATGATTTTTCTGCTTCCTCTGAAGTTTCATATACCCCAATTATTGATCGCATAGTGTTGTCTGTAGGTAAAAACTCAATTTTATTACTAATCCTTTCAACTTTAACAATGTTGTTAAGGTTTACTAGAACATCATTATATTCATCTTTTGAATTTATGTTTTTCTTTATTTTAACCTTTATAAAATTTCCCATAACCTTATTTATTTAATTGTTATAAATGAATTCCATTACCTTTTCAATCCCCGCAGCTTTATTTACGTATTCTGCTGCTTTTTTTAGATGAAGATCTCTCAATCCAAATTCATCTTTTGGCATTGAATCTAACTCATTGAGTTGATCATTAGCCATTTCTAAATAACTTTTGTGCATTTGGTCTACAAACGCTTTTATTTCTGTAACTTCCATAACTTATTTTTTTATTTTATTTTAAGTAACTTTTTTATTCTCTCCCTTTCATCTGTATCAATATCTACCAAACCATTAGACATACTTCGGTAGTAAAATTGACTTAATAAACTAGACATTTCCTTAGCTTCTTCTGCGATTTTTTCTTTTAATTCTTTTTCTTCTTCTTTCATAACCTTAATTTTTATTTATCCATTAAAATGTGAAATTAACTCTTTAAATTCATCTAATGTAATTATGTTTTGTTTTACCCACATATAAATCATTTTTAAGTGGTTCCCTCCATTAGATTGTTCTTTTTCTAACCTTTTTTTATAATCTTCAATTTTGTATTTATCAATCATAACCTTTGTTTTTATTTTTAGTACAAATCTTTTAATGCACTTCTTAGTAATTTCATTATTTGCTTGTCTCTTTTATTAGTACTACCTGCTAATAATGCCAATGCTTCTTTAATAGCTTCTTCTGCGATTTTTTCT